>Ga0247727_10002426_pt1 | contig 42673 bp, 60 predicted proteins | sample WisWelCaveWW1625_FD_202498 | JGI IMG/M metagenome (GOLD analysis project Ga0247727, IMG submission 202498) | Biofilm microbial communities from Wishing Well Cave, Virginia, United States - WW16-25 | ecosystem: Environmental > Aquatic > Deep subsurface > Groundwater > Cave microbial mat | place...
CGGATTCGGCTTCACGCCCGTTCGGCCCGCGCCGACGGAGACGGGCGACAACTTCAATCTCCTGTCGAACTACATCGTCACGGGCGAGACCAGCGCCAACACCGACGACGGCGTGATCTACTTCCGGCTGGAACGCGAACCGGCGAACGTCTGGCGGCTCACGGCTTACACGGACGGCGCGCACGCCAATACGATCGGCAACGGCACGGCCACGGGCACGGTAGGAAACGAGAACATTACGATCACCGGACTTGGGATTTCGATCACGACCACGCTCGACAAGACGGCGGCCAACGCGAATCTTCCGGCCATCGGCAACAACGACAACGACATCCAGATCAACCTCGAAGTCCTCAAGGAGGGCGACTCGTTCAGCGTGACGCTCACGAGCGACTACGCGGGCGAGTACCAGAGCGACCTGGCCTACTACTGGCACGCGCAGGCGCCGTCGGCGGCGGTCCCCACGATCAAGGACGGCGCGGGCGTGACCTACGACGTCGTGCTCGCGGCCGACGAAACACCGACCCCGGTGTAACCCCATGGCGCAAGACCTCGAATTCAAGATCGTCGACGAAGGCGCGGAGATCCGGCTTGCGTCTACCGGGGCGATTCTGCGCTTGCCTTGGCGATCCGACGCGGCGCCGCACGACCTGGCCGACGCCCGCACGCTCATGAACCGGCGGGTCAAGCTCCATAACGCCCTGCTCGACGGGCTCGACGCGATCGCCAGCGGACAGGCGCCGGAAGACGCCGCCTCCCGGGCAGAGACCTACCTGGCCGAACAGGACCGATCCAAGATCGCGCTCTGGGAGGTCTGTCACTTGGCGATCGCGCTTCTGACGAGCGTCCCCGAATCTGCGGATCTTCAGGCCGCGATTCCGTCCTCCTCAGACGGGCTCCTGAAACTGGCGACGGCGCTCTTCAGTCGCACCGGGCTTTCGCCGGATGAACGCGAGAACCTCCGGGTGGGCGCGCTGGAAGAGTTCGGAATTCAGATGCCTGGCCCCGATGGAGTGGTCCGCCAATGCTCCTGCGCGGAACTCCACGGCTACGGGCGTTGTCCGAACTGGCCGTCTTACGGCTGGCTCCCCAAGGCCAAACAGGTCTGGAACGACTGGCGAAGCGCGAAGGCAGGGGGCTCCATCATCGTGAATCTCGCCTATCTGGACGGCGCGGCGCTTCTCGACCGCATTCGGGCCGAGCTGGACGCCGAGGCCGCCATGCGGGCGATCGAGGAAGGCGGCAAACTGTGGCAGGCGAAGTCCTCCAAACCGGCCTAGAAGTCACGGTCCAGGGAGCCCGAGAGGCCCGCGAGGAAATGGCGGGTCTGGCCGAATCCACGCGCGACGTCGCCCGGGCGACGGGCCAGCAGGCCGAAGCCGCCACGCGCTCGGCCGCGGCCACCGTCACCGAAACCCGCGCGGTCACCCGGCAGAACCAGGAACTCAGCCACAACCTCGAACGGCGGGCTCGTATCGGTCTTCGCGGGATTGGACACCTGGCCGGGGGTCTGGCGGCGGCGGGCGTGCTCCCCGAGGGCGTGCGCGAGCCCTTCGGTCTGGCGGCGGCGGGCATCCACTTCGGCGCGCTCTTTGGGCCGCTCGGCGCGGTCCTGGGGGGTATTGCCGGGGCCGTCACCGGAATCGGCGCCGCGGTCCACCGCGCCTCCGAACGCCAGGCGGAAGCGGCCGAGCGCGTCGCCAAGGCCGTCGAACAGCAGAGCGAGGAAACCATCCGGCGCCAGCTGGAGCAGGACGCGGAGTTCCAGAGCAGGCTCGCCGACATCCGTCTGACCTTCGTCGACGAGTTCCTGGCGCGGGCCGCCCGAAGCGAGGGACGGTTCTAAGCCGTGGCGAATTATCAGATCATCGCCACGAGCGTCGACGGCGGCGGGACGCACACTTTCCCCGTGGGCACGATCTTCCCGCCGACGATGGACCCCGAGTACGACGACACGGGCAAAGTCAAGCGCATCCGGGAAGTGTACGACCTCGAGGGTTTCTTCCAGGAGCCCAAGCCCAACGCCGAGCAGAAGAACTTCCAGAAGTATTTCGCCCTTCACGACTTCGTCGGCAAGGCGGGCCGGTGTACGATTCAAATTCTGTTCGGTGGTTCCACGTTTCGGACGATCACCGCGCACGCCCGCGGGCCGATCCTTCGGAACTGCCGGGCGCTGCATCGGGGCGGCTCGTTCGCGTCGCACGTCCACTTCGGCGTCCAGATCGAGAACGTCAAGGAAACTAAGACGCTGGACACGGAAGGCGCCGGGGGGCTGAAGCGCGAGAAGCGATTCCAGGAGTACGACGGCCGCCGGATCTCGACGACCTTCACGGTCACGGCCGAGGGCGAGAAGGCCAAGGAAGCCGTCCTGAAATTCAAGCCCGCGTCGACGGCCGGGCCGCTTCTGGACGAACAGGTCCAGCAGGTCGACGAACTGCGGTGGACCGCGACATGGACGATCGAGACTCCGCACAAGGTCGGCTCCTACTTGAAGTGGGAACGCGAAGTCCAGGTCGTCGAGGGCGGCTTTCCCCTGGAAGAGATCCCGATCCTCGGCGTGCCCGACGACGCCGGGGGCTTCGCGGGGGCCGCGATCAGCGGGCCGATCATCCGGCGGGGACTGTCGCGGGCGTTTCAGATCACGGACACGAACCGATTTACGACGCTCGGCAAGTGGCGCCCCAACCTTCCGACGGTGCCCCACCTGTTTTCAAACTTCCGCGACCCGCTCCGATCCGGCCGCAAGTCCCCGGACGTTCTGACCGATCCCGTCCGCGACGTTTGGACCCGGACGCTCAAGGACTTTTACCTCATCGCGCCGGAGGACTTCCTGCTCCAGCCGCCGTCGGACCCCCTCCCGGCGTCGATCGTCCTGCCCGCGGATCCGCCGAACTGGACGAAGCTTCACTAAGATGGCGACGGTCAAGCGTACGGCGTGGGCGACGTATCAAGGGCTCCGCGCCTCGAATGCCGAGTACACGATCCGGGGCGATCTGGCGCCCGACGACGGGTGGGTCGAGTTCGACTCCGAGATCGTCGACACGTCCCAACTGAAGCTGGAGAAGATCCCCCTCATCCCCTTCGCCCAGGAGTTCCAGCCGCCCCTGACGCGCCCGGTCCACATCATGTACTTCTCGGCCGGGGCGGGCGCGACCGTCGCGCGCCGCAAGACTCCGACGCCGAGTCTCAACCTCGCCAAGAATTTCAAGGGGCTCCAAACCTTCGGCCAGCTTCGGATTTCTTCCGAGCAGGGCAAGGAACCGATCGCGGTCGACCACGTCTACATCCACCGCGACAGCGCGCACGACGTCGGACGCAAGGGCCAGGACGGAAAGAACTTCTTCCTTCAGGGACGCACCCGGCTCCGGCTGACGGACGGCCGGGACTTCTGGCCGGACTACGGCGAGTGCTACGGCTACGTCAACGTGCCCCTGTCGTCGACGGCGGGCAAGACGAAGTTCGACCCCTTCAGCGCACAGCCGGAAGGCGAGCCCTACCCGCTCGACGTCGTGATGGACTGGCTCTTCTACCACCTGCCGGGCTCGCCGATCGTCAACGACATCAAGGAAGCGACGAGCGCCTTCAAGGACAAGCCGCCGATCAAGATCGTCCGGAAGTTTCAGCCGCCGTATCCCGAGCTGGCCCGACTCATGCAGCAGTACGGGCTTTCGATCTCGCGCGAGCGCAGCGGCGCCTACACGCTCTGGCGCCGGGGCGCTGTGAAGGTCGTCGTTCTGAAGGCCGAGACGATCACGTCCGCCCGGTCGCTGGAAATCAAATACCCGCCCCCCGCCACGCGGATCTTCGGGGGGAACATTCGCCGCAACCAGCATCGGTTCGGGCTCCCCGTTTCGCGGGACTTGGACGGGCGGCTGTATCCGCTCTACGAAGTCATCGCCCGATACACGTCCATGGCCTACGCCCTCAAGCAAATGGCGGGGGCGGGACAGCGCCAGTATGAAGCCCTCCCCAATGACGACATCCGAAAAATCGCACGGGAAGATTGGGGCAAGCTCTTCCAGTTGTCGACCGTCGTCGGGTATGACGGAACTGGCCCGGTCCTGGACCTGCCGATGCACAACCCGATGATCGCCGTCAAGGGCGGATCGGTTCAAACCAAGAGCGTCCAGCAGGCCGGACAGATCGACCAGGTGCTCGCGCCGCCGGAGACGAGCATCCTGGCCGACGGCAGTCGCCGCCAGGAAGTGCGCGAAATCCCGATCGTCGTCATCGGCAATGCGTTCGGCCAGCGGCTCATGGACACGACTGAGGAACCGACGCTCACCGTCGCCGAGGCGTTCGCCGCCGCCAGCCGCGAACGCAAGGCCGAGATCATCAAGTCGCTCTTCAACGTCGAGATCGGACGGCTCGGCCGCCGTCGGTTCGGCAACAACCTCCGGCTGTACCTGGATATCCTCCGGACGGACTACGGCGACCTGGTCCGAAAAAAAGAGAAGGAACACGAGCGGCTCCAGATCGAACTTAACGACGTGAGGGCGACCTTCAACCAGGTCATCAGCGACGGCAACCGCTGGCAGGTTCGCGTCGGCATGGCGACCGCTCTTGCGGAAAACGTCCTCATTCTTCAGGCGCGGCTGCTGGCCCTCAGCGCCGCCGTCTCCGAAAAGAAGCGGGAGCTTTCCGCGCTCCGGGCCGAGTTCAAGAAGATCGAGGACATTTTCGCGAAGATCAAGGAGCGCAAGGATCTGACGCCCGAGGACCGCTTTTGGATGAACCTCGGCGAGATCGAGTTCTCGCCCGACGCCTATCGAATCGATCGGCGGCTCGGGACGATCACGATGAACACGCCCGTCGGGCTTATTTCGCCGCCGCTGACTCTGAACCGCGAGCACCTGTCGTTGATCGCGCTGCCGACGCTGAACGTCTTCTATTCGATCGAGCACAACACCCGGACCCCCGCCGATCACTACAGCTTGCTGGCGATCCGAAGCGCCCCCGGCGTCACGCGATTTGAGCGCACGACCGGACGCTGGCCGCACCCGGCCGAAATCAGCGCGGGGCGGCAGTTCCCCGTCAAGGGATCGTCGCTCCCCGTCATCCCCAAGGAGCACCCTGAAATCATCCTGTATGTCGATCACAACGGCGACGAGTTCAACGGGCTGACTTGCGACGACCTGGCGATCGCCCGCGCCGGCGAATATCTCAGCGGCGACGTCCAGCAAGTCGAAGGCATGACGTTCACTTACGAAGGATGGGTCGCGCCGCCGTCCATGAAGGGCGTCGACTCCGTCACCTGGTCGAACGCAGGCGACAAACCCGTCACGAGCGTCGCCTACTCCAGCCGCTATCACAAGGCGGGCGACGGCGTCGATTCTCCGGCCAAGGCGTCCGACGCGCGGACGATTTCGGTGCTCGCCGCCAAGGGCGACTTCCGGGTGTCACCATGAACGACGGCATCGCCCTTCCGGTCCAGGACTTCACCGGCGTCGGCGATTCGATCGTGGCGCTGAAGGATTTCAGCTTGTCGCCCAAGGACAACACGGACCGGCTCGCCAAGCTCGGCAAGGGCCAGGCCCGGCCGTTCGGCATGATCATGCTGTTCGACCGGACGAGCAAACTCCGCGACACGCCCGACGGCTTCCGCGGATCCCTGACGATCCCCAATCCGTCGGGTACGGGAGTAAAAACCGTGCCGGACCGCGCGATCCTCAAGTTCGCCGAGCCCGACAACTGGCTCCTGCGCGACCACGCGCCCCCGGACGCGCGCGGGGAGCCGACGAACCGCGACCAGACGTACGCCGTGCGTGAGATCATCGACCGCCAGAACGCGGAGTGGAAGCGCGCGAACCGATCGACGTTGGCGTACACCCAGCAGAAGTTCCCGCTTCAGGCCGGAGCCCAGAACGTGCGATGGGTCAAGCTCGTCCCCACGCGCGCACAGAAACCCGAAGAGAAATTCGATGCGATCGGCGAATGCACGTGGGTTACGAAGGCCGACGAGTTCGTGCGCCGCGTGGGCTTCAAGACGTCGGGGCTCTTCATCACGACGGCCGCCGTCGTCGTAGGATTGAACCCAGACATCGCCGGGAATCCCACGGTGCCGGTCTTCCAGCCGGTGACCAGCTTCAGCGGGACCCCACCGGCGCCGGGACCGGCGGTGGTCTTCACGGGCGGCGGCACCGCGGCGCCGTCGGGTCCGTCCGTGCAAACAGTGGCCGTCCCGAAGGACTCCGGCAAGATCCGCGCCGACGCCGTCTGCTGGTCGTCTCAGATCATCAATGTCTGCGGCTCCGGCGGCTACGTCGGCGGCTTCGGACAGAAGCTCCCGGCCTTCGCCAGCGGCGATGTCGCGCTCCTCAAGAGCGTCCCGATCGGACCCGGCGTGCCGCCGCTTCTTCAAGCGTGGCTCGTCAAAGGAAACGCCCAGACGCCGGAACCCGAGGTCGGCTACTCGCCCGGCGCGACGCCGCACCTCGGCAATCTGTCGCACGTCCTCTCGCCGATCTACGCGCCCTGGCTCCTAAAGACCGTCACCGGAGACAGCGACCCCGAGGACAGCGTGGCCTGGGGCGGCGTGGGACTTCGGCCGGACACTTACTTCACGAGTCCGCGAGCCGACATCTTCGGCCCCTTGTCCATCGACCCGATGTTTTGGGATCGGCCGCAGGGCTTGATCGGCCATCACCTTCTCGGCGATCTGTACTGGTCCAACGACGGCACCACGCTTCGAGGCCCGCGGTTCGCCGGGGACCCCAATGCCAACACCAAGGAAATCGACCGTCCGCCGACGCCCTGGCGGCTCCGACTGGTCGCACGACAGGCCGACTTTCCCGCGTGGCACCTACCCCCGAACCTGTTCAAGGGGAACTTCTGCGACGCCGGGGACGACCCCCTTCCCATGGGCACGCGCCAGGGCGTCATCGGCATGGGCGTGGCCGAGACCGTGGACTGGCCAACGCGCAAGGTCGCGCCGATCATCTTCAGCTCGCCGCACGGCCCCGCCGAATATCTCGGACCAGGGCTTCGGCTGTCGGCGCACTTCTGCGCCAAGACGAGCCGCGTCGACGAAGTCGCCGCGCACGCCATGGCGGGCCAGGTCGAGATCGTCGAACGCCGGATCGTCGCGACGGTGAACGCCGCCGCCGTCGAACCGTCGGAGCTTCACCTGCGGCGGCGAACGGGCGATCTTCTGGCGGACCGGCTCCAGTTTCTCATGCTGTCCGTCGCCCAAGGTCTTTCGGGCGTGCCGATTTCGGAAGTCGTCGCCCGGGACCTGGCCGCGAAAGCCGCGGATGTCCTTCGCGACCTCGCGGAACTTCAGGCGGGCCGCGACGTGCCCGACGCCGTGCGTCGATTCGGGCTCTTCGTGACGGCCGCGACATCGGCCGCGTCCACGAAGATCGACACCGGGAAGTTCCGGCGTGTGCCGTTTCTTCCGCCCGCCGGAGCCAAACCGTTTTTCCCGGGCATCCCGGCCAACCCGTCGGGACTTCGGTTCGCCGACGTCATGCAGCAGGCGATAGCGATCCTCAATGCCCACACGGCCAAGCTGAATCGCGATCGCATGAAGACGCTCCTGAAGCTCACCTCCGCCACGACGCGCGACACGACGAATATGGTCACCGCGGCGCCGGACGGCCGCGTCTTCCACGCCGACGAGAACGGGGACCTCGAATGGGACGCGAATCTCCAGTTCGACCGCACGAACAAGCGGCTCGGCGCCCGCACGGCAACGCCGAAGTCGACGATCGAATCGGCGGGCTCCTTCGGTTTTTCGCATCGATCCGTCGCGGCTGATGCGACGCTCGGGGAAACAGATGTGGCCCTTTACGTCGACGCGACGGGCGCGGGCCGCGTCGTGAATCTCCCGCAGGCGTCGACCGTCTCCCGCCGGGTCTACATGGTGAAGAAGACAGCGGGGGTCGCGGCGAACCGCTGCCGTATCTTGCCCTTCGCGGGCGACACGATCGACGGGGCTGGAAATCTGGACCTCGTCCTCGCCGGAGACTCGGCGTGGATTCAGAGCCTCGGCGGGACGGATTGGCAGAGGATCGGGTAATGGCGAACGTCCAAGCCGCCGGGAAAGTGATCTACGTGGACTCCGTGAACGGCAACGATACGGCGGGGCGTCGGGAACGCGAGGATCGCCCTTTCGCGACGGTCGAAGCAGCCCTCGCTGCGTCCGTCTTAGGCGACATCGTACTTGCTCGTCCCGGCAATTATGACCTCCCGGCAGGCATCACGATTCCGGCCGGTGTCATTCTCTCGGCTCTGGCCCGGAGGACCGTGACGTTGCGGATGCTGGGCGTAACGGCCGATACGACGCTCGTTACGATGTCCACCGGATCGACGCTGGCCGACGTGACGCTTCAGTTGACGACGACCGGGGCCTTTGCGTTGACGGGCGTTCGGCTTCCCAGCGGACTCGCGGGCATCGCGCCGCTGATTAATGTCAACATCATCGTAACAAAAACGGTTTCGATTGATGCAGCGGACGTGAACGGAATTCTTTCAGAGACGCCGGTCGTGGCTTCGGTCATCTCGACGAATTTGGTCGGAAGTGGCGTCAGCGTTTCTTCAACCGGAACTGGAAACAACAGAGGCATTCGTCATACCGGCGCGGGAACATTGAATTGTCGGCAGATTGACGTGTCATGCACGGGTTCGGGATCGAGCATCGGGGTCGAGGTTAATAACGCATCGGCGGTCTTCAGCCTGATCGGCGGCCTTATTGACGGCACCACGGCCGATGTCTCTCGAACAGCGGGAAAGTTGGAACTCGGTACGGTGAATCTCCGGAATTCCACAACGAACGGCAAGTCGATCACCGCGACGGCTTCGAGCCATCAGCTCGTCTTCGGCGAGGACGGAGGACTTGTCGGCGGCGCAACGCGTTTCATGCGGCCGGGTTCGGGAACAGCCAGCATCAACGAAGTCCAGATCGAATTCGAACGCGACGCCGTCGTTCAAAATCTCGTCATCCGAGCCGTCACGGGGCCGGGCATTGGGCGGACGGATACCTGGACCGTTCGGAAGAACGGTGTCGACACGTTGCTTACGGCGTCCCTTGCGGGCGCGGCGACATCGGCCCAAGATTTTACAAACGCGGTGGCGTTTGCCAAGGGCGACAGGCTCTCGATCAAGGTCGTCTCGAACGTCGCGACGGGGACGACCGATGTTTACGTCAACCCGGAGGTCTATTAGATGGCGCTCTACAAGATTTGCGAAGACGAGGCGGCGCTCCTCGCCGTGGCCAAGGCGGCGAGCCCCAAGGTCATCGCCGTGAAAATCAAGGCGCCGTGCGTCTACGTGGAGACGTCGGAAGACCTCACGGCGGCGGAGGAGTCCGCCGTCAAGAGCGCGCTGGACGCCACGCCGACGATGATCGAGAAGGAGCCCCAGACGTTGACCGATTAGATCCCGTCGTCGATCCCTTGACGTGGCGAATCCATTTTGTAGGATGAACCCATGGCGACTACCTTCACGCTCGACGGCACCGAGGGCGCATTCGAGCGCACGGAACGCCGGGACTTGGCGGCGCAGGACGAGGTCGAAGTCCGCGTGAACGGCGTCCCCGTGATGATCGTCAAGGTTGCCGCTGGCGCCGCCGTCGACGCGGCGATCGTGGTGGGCGGAACATCCCGCGAAGTCTAAGGAGAGCCTCATGGTCCAAGAACCCGCGCTCGCCACGGTGCCCGTCCAGTTGACCTGGCCGGATCTTCACAACATCGAACTCGGGCTGACGGCCCTGGTCCGCGCGGGACTGGCCGATCTTCAGATGGTGTACCTCATGGCCGAGCTGGGCCGCAAGATCGCCGAGGCGAAGATCCAGGCCGAGACCGCCCAGAATTCCGCCGCCGTGAAACCGCCCGCCGCCTGAATGGGCGTCGTCCCCACCGTCTAACAATAGGGACCCCATGGACGATCCGATCGAAGTCGTCGAATTGCCGGACACCGAATCGGTGGAACTGGAGCCGTGAAGATTGGCGACCCGAAAGCCCATCGCGCGCACGGCCGATTTGCATATCGGCTCGAAACCGCTACGCAAGTTCAAGCTGACGCAGGACAATACGGCGGTCGACGTCACCGGCTACAAGATCAGGATCCATCTGCTCCTGACGGCCGACGACACGAGCCCGCTTCTGTCGCAGGACGCCGTGTTGGATGTCGTTCCGTCGACGGGGCTGTTCACCGTCCAGTTCCCCGAACTCACGGAGACGAACACGGGCGGGCGGGACAGCGGGCGGCTCTGGCGGTTTCTTGTGTGGGACGCCGCCGGAAACCCCGCCACGGAAAAACCCAGGTGGATCATGGAACGCGTCGTCGCGATCCGCTGATCCCGTAGGAGACCCATGGCCAACATCAAGGCGACGATCAAGGAAAACGGATACGGGGCCTTCCCGGCGGTCCGCAAGAAAACCGTGCTGGCCAACGCCGCCATCTTCGACACGGGCGACCTCGAGATGGACAAGGGCGCGTCGGCCCTGCGCGTCTTTGTGAAGTCGTCGGTGGCCGCCAAGCTGTCCTTCAACTGCAAGAAGGCCGCGGACAATGACCCTGGCACGCTCAACGACGACGCCAACCTGAACGCCGGGGCGTGGTCGACGTTCACGCTGGCGGCGCGGTCCAATGATTCCGACGGCGGGGACCTGCTGTACAACTTCAGCGTGGACCAGAACGCCGTCGTGACTCTGTTCGTGGACGAAATCCTGGCGGGGGAACTGTAGCCCATGTCCTTCGGTGGAGCCCAGGGCGGCGGCGGGACGGCGAAAAGGATTCGACTGTCCGACGGAATCGTCCTCGATATTGGCGCGGTCGCCAACGGGCAGGCCCTCGCGCGATCCGGTACGACCGTCGCCGGAACGGGGTTCGAAGCGGCCGGGGCGGCCGCCGCGGCCGTCGCGGCGCACGCGGCGGACGTCGACCCACATCCGCAGTTCAAGCTGAACTTTTTCCTCGGGGTGGACTACTTCATCCGTCGCGGCATGATGCCTACGACGAAGCTGATCGAGACGAGCGGAGCGTGGCCTGCCTTCGACGCGAGCTACTCAACGGGTTCGACGATCACGTTCACGGATACCGTCGTGGCATTCGCCAACAGCGGCATTCAATCGAACGTCGTCGGCGGCTACAACTTCGCGGCGGCGCAGAAGAAAGTTCTCATCATCGTCGGCGGGGTGCAGGCGTATCTCGGCGTTCCGGTTCTGTGGACTTCCAACGTGGTCTACGCCGGGGCCGATGGCGTGAACAGTTCCTATTGGTCGAGTTCGACCCGCAGAGATTCTAACCCGGCTCTGGTGAAGCGCGTGGCGGCAGTCGATACGGTTCTTGCGAGTGACCTGACATTCGTCACGCCAACAGCTGGCGGGGCTTCCGGCAACAGCCCTTGTGCGACGGCGCTTCTGTTCGATAACGACAACAACCAAGTCATCCTGTTCACCCGGTATACGGTGGGCGAGTGGGTCCAGACGCTTCGGTACACGGTTGGCCCGCTGGAATTCACGTCGATGCGTTCGGCCGGTGTCTGGAACATTTCCGGCGCGACCACCGGCCGCTTCTGGACGCCGCTTGGAATTTACGGGACGGCGGCATGAACACAGCGACAGTTGCTCTAGTCGACTACACCGATCCGGAGATCGGAGTTATTAAGCGTCCCGACACATCTGGAATCGTCGTTCCCGTAGGGCAGGTCGTCGTCTACTTCTGCGTCTGCGGCTACAACCCCGACGGCACCGTCGAAATTCAGTACGCCGTCGGGAAGGCCCCGTAATGGCCGACACCACGCGCCTCATCCGCATCGCCGCCGGGATCGTCACGCCGATCGTGAGCGAACTCGGGAAATTGTCCGCCCCGATCATCGAAGGGCAGATACGGCAGGAGATCGCCCTCGCCCGCATCGAGACGGAGGTGAAGGCCGTTCCGGCGATGCAGACCAAGATCGAAGCGGTGGATGCGCGAAGCGCCGAGACCAAGCACGATCTCCGCGCGCATTTCGTCGCGCACGACAAGGCGGATAAGTGGACGTTGGCCCTCTGGGGTCTCGTCGCCGCCATCATTGCCGGAATAATCGTGTATTGGGTCACCCACAAGTAGGAGGTCGAGCACGAAGCATTTCCTCGTCATCGCCGCGGTTCTCGCCGTTTCAGCCGGTTGCCTCGGCGGCGACATCGGGATCTCGAAGGCGCAGGGCCGCGCGGAGGTCTGGAGCGACGTCGCCGACTACGTCGAGAAGGAGATCGAGCCGCTCCCCGAATTCGTCGCGACGCCGGAGCCCGTCAAGGAGCGGATCGTCAACCTCAAGGACGTCGCCAAGACGAACGCGGGTGCGGAGAAACGCGAGGCGTTCCTCGGCGTCGCGGGGCAGGCGGCAAACGCGCTGTCGGTCATCCCCCACCCCTACGCGAAGGCCGCCGGAAATGGAATCAAGCTCTTGATCGCGATCATCGGTCTATTCGCGTCCAAGCGACGCCTTTGAAGGAGATCCTCATGAAGTACGTTCTTGCCCTCTCGTTTCCGATCGCCCTCCTGGCGATGGCCGCGCAAGATCCCGCGCCGGTTCCGGTCGCTCCAGTGCCCGCAGTCGCTGCGCCCGCCGCGCCGGAGCCGTCGCCCTTCCTCGGGATCGACGACGCCCAATGGAAGACGCTCGGAAACTACGCGCTGATCGCCGCGATCACAGCCGCTGCCGTGGAGTTCCTCAAGAAGGTCATCAAGCGAGGGCCGATCGACGGCCACGAACGCTTCTTCGCGATCGTCATCGCCCCGGTCGTCGGCGCCGCCCTGAAGGGAACGGCGATGGCCCACGCGGCCGACCCCTGGGGGGCGCACCTGATCGCCTCGGTCATTACGGGTGCGGTCGTCGCCGGGCTCGTCCACGACGGCGCCCTCGGGCCGATCGTCAAGTTCGTCACCGGCGTCCTCGCCAAGGGCGACACCGCCCCCGCGCCCGGCGTCCCGCCGGAGTAAAACGCGCGAGATCCTCCTTTGCCCCGGCCGATGTTCTCCAGAGCGTCGGCCGGGGACCCTTGCCGCCGTGACGGCCTACCCAAGAAGCGACGCGCCGAAGCCCGGGTCCTGGGCGCCGTATCCGCTCGCCGACGGCCGGACGACGGCGCTCTTCCGATGCCCGACGTGCGGCGAGCCGTTCGATTTCTTCGAGTACGAGATCGGATCGGACGGCTCGATCCTTGCGCCGGTCTTCTGCCCCTACCCGCGTTGCGGCTGGAAGGGTAACGTCAAGCTGGCGGACTGGCCGACGCCGGGCCATTGAAGAGCGGGGCGTCGGCGAGAATCCTCGCCCGGGCAAGCCGGACGTAGTCGGGCTTCAGCTCGATCCCGATGAACGATCGGCCGAGCCGAAGGGCGACGACGGCCGTGGTCCCGCTCCCGCAGAACGGATCGAGAACGACCGGCGGGTGGGCGATACCCAAGGAGCCCGCGCCGCATCGACAGGTAGGCCGCCAACGCTTCGTGACGTAGTCGGCCGTAATTCTCTGTTTGTTGCCCGACTTCTTCTCGCCGCCGAAGGGATCGGTCTTTCGCTGATACCACTCTTCGGGCGCGGCGGCCAGGGCTTCGGCGTACTCCGGCGTTGCTTCGACGACACGCTCAAACGGCGCGGCGCAGTTCGCGCAGACGCCCGCCTCGCTCGTTCCCGCCTTGATGCACCGCTCGACCAGAGCGCGCGGGAACGTGGCGAAGTGCGACAGCCAGGAGTCCGATCGGCCGCACCGGCAGAAGCGCCGGACCTTCGGCCCGTCGTCCGTCGACTCCGTCATCTCGCGCAGGGTCCGCTTGGCGGCGCCGTCATAGAGCACGCCGCAGGCCGTACAGAACTCGGCGTCGAAGGCGACCGTTGGGACGGTCCAGACGCTCCGAAGATTCCGGCCGGTGCCTTCGTCCGTCCAGGGGAAGGCCCATCCCTTATGATCGTTCACCCGCGTCGGATCTTCGATCTTACGCGCCCTGTTCCCGCTGGAATAATTCTCGGTCTTGCTGTCATGACTGCCCGATCCCATGTCCCAATCGCTCGGCGTGGGCAGATCGTCCTCGGCCCGGCCGCACGGTTCGCGGACGGCGTGCTGGTCATAGAAGTAGCGATCTGACTTGGACAGGATGAAGACGTACTCGTGAGACTTCGTCGGCCGGTCGCGCACGCTTTCGGGCATGGGGTTGGGTTTGTGCCAAATACAGTCGGCCCGAAGGAACCACCCGTCGGCCTGGAGCGCCAGCGCCAGGCGCCACGGCTGGCCGACGAGATCCTTGGGCTTGAGACGCTTCGTCATCAAGCCGTGGCCCGTCTTCAGTTTTGGCTCGCCCCTCATCATGCGGTGCCCGGCGAACGTCGACGCGGTTCCCCGATTGCCGTTGTAGGCGTTGTAGCAGTCGCCCATGTTGAGCCACAGCGTCCCGTCCTTGCGGAGCACGCGCCGGAGTTCGCGGAAGATGCGCACCATCCGCTTGAGGTAGGCGTTGAAGTTGCGCTCGAGGCCGAGCTGGCCCGTCGCGCCGTAGTCTCGGAGCCCCCAGTAGGGCGGGCTCGTCGCGATGCAATGCACGGAGGTCGACGGCATCGTGCGGGCGACTTTCAGGACGTCGCCCTCGTGGATCGTCCAGACGGGGTTAGCGTCCATAGGTTCGGGCGTCCGTCATATAGAGGATGGCGCCGCAGTCTCACCGCTTCCCCGACCCGGCGATCGACCACGAGAAGCCATAGACGGTCCGATCGCAGAATGGGCACTCGGCGCCCATTTCACCGGCCGACACTCTTTCGGATGTCCGGTCGCTTTCACGGCAACCGCGACCGCATGATATGGGAGACGCTGAAGCCGGTGCGCCGGACCTTGGCCCGGAGCCGCGCGAGTTCGTCGTCGCTGACGGCGAAGCAGACGATGTTGCGCCGCTGCCGGGTAGGCGGGACTTTGGGGCGCCCGCCCTGCCGCTTGATTTTTGGCATGGGCGGCATTGTACCGAGCGACGGCGGGACCGCAACTATTTTATAGATTTTCATAAGAAAACATTGACTCGATCGGTCTCAGGGCCTATACTCTGGTCATGCTGAGACACGCGAAACCTTGCCCGCCCGCCCCGACGCCGTTGCCTCTGCGCGTGTCTCAGCAACTCGCCGTCGGCGCGGCGTCGGGCGGAAGCGGGGTCTTCGTGGAGGATTCGATGCAGTTTCAGAAATTGGCCGTGCGGCCGAGACGCGACACGGTCGATGAGATCCGGGTCTACGTTGACGCGCCCCGCGATTACCATCGCGCCACAATCGCCGATGTGAACACGCCCGACGGCGACTGCCGGGCGCGCGTCCTGGTCGCCAAACTCCGGAAGCTGGAGGCGGCCCATGTCTAGCCGCGAAATCACCACAACGGAAGGGAAGAAGTGCGCCGGGCGCTGCGATGAGGACATCATCCCCTCCGGAGCGAAGGCGACCGTCGACGACGATGGGTGGATCTACCACCCGGATTGCTACAGGGAACTCCAGCGCCAGGACGAGGAAGAGAGGCGCGCGGCGCAGGAGCCATCCGTCCAACTCGAAACGCTCGCCGTCTACCCAAGCGGATCGAAACCCGGCGTGACCTACAGCGTTACTCGTCAAGGCGTCGAACTCTCGTGCGACTGCCCCGGCTTCGTCAACCGGAAGAAGTGCCGTCACGTCGACGAGATCCGCCGGACTCTCGACGCGGCACAACCCAAGGAGACGCCCGATGCGTGACATCGTCCACCTGCTGCATACGATCGAAGACCGGGAATACGTCGTCACCTTTGAGCGCCTGCAAATCCCGAACTCGACGACGTACCGATTGGAGCGCATCGGAAAGGTGGTGGGCTCGCCGTCCATGGAAGACGCTCGGCCTTTTCCCTTCTGGCTCTGGAACGCCGAAGGTCTGACGCCGTCCGTGTTGGCGGGACTGGAGTCCGTCGCCTATGCGGTCGCGCGCCAAGTCGATCAGATCGAGCGGGCCGAGAAACTCGGTCGACGGCTTGAAGGCGCGGCCGAGAAACAATCGCAGTACGGGCGCGACGCCGAAGGGGAATCCGGCCGGATCACTTGACGCGACGCCGCGCCGAAGCTTCATTGATGTTTGCCCGGCAAGACGTCGGGCGGGGTTTCAAAAAAGGAGGATCGAATGGGAGACGCTCCGGTCGTAATCGGTCACGCGCTCGCGACGTTCGGCACCGATGGCGGCCAGCGCCGCATGATCGCGCTGGCCGACGAGATGCGCGCCATGTGCGAAGAGAAGGCGCGGCAGAAAAACGCCTGGCTCGTCCAGATCGGGCCGAGCCGACATGCGAGGATCGAGGCGTGGCAGTATCTCGGCCAGCGCGCGGGCGTCGTCGCCCGTACCGTCGAGACCCGCGAGCTTCGGAATCCGGCCACGGGAGAATTCGAGGGCATCCTCGCGGTCGCAGAGGTCCAGCGGGTCGACAACGGCGACGTCATCGGCCGCGCCGAACAGGTATGCTATGCGGGCGAGGTGCTCCAAAAACGCGACGAAAAGCAAGCCGACGGGACATGGAAGATCGGCGAAATCTACCGTCGATGGGACGGCCCCGACGGACTCCCCCAACGCCACGCGATCATCGGCATGGCGCAGACCCGCGCGCAGTCGCGGGCGCTCGCCAGCGTCCTCCGCTTCCTGATGGAGATGGCGGGAGTCGCGGGAACCCCCGCCGAGGAGATGGACGGCGTCACGCCCGAGGCCGACACCGAGATCAAGAAGCCCGAGTCGAAGTCGAAGGCCAACGTCGGCGGCGCACCGAAACCGAAGGGCGCTCATTCGTGGAGGGGCTTGATCGAGTCCATCGACATCAAAAAGGAAGGGACCAGCGACAAAGGGAAGTGGACGATTTGGTCCGTCAAGGGCGCGGATTTTCTCGGTCAGATCGTGTTCGACGGGAAGCTCATGGACGCCGCCGTTGACGCGGCGCAGAAGAAGCTCGAGGTCGTCATCGGCTACGACGACGGGAAGTACGGCCCCGAGATCAAGAGCATCGAGGTGGCGGCGTGACCGATTGGCCCCACGTCACCGGCGTCCTCAAGGGCGTCGGCCTGATCGACACGACCTTCCTCTCGGAGTTCGGCCGGGACCGCGGGACCGCCGTCCACCAAGCGACCGCGCTCGACGATGTCGCAGATCTCGACGAAGGGAGCGTCGACCCGCACGTCGCGCCGTACCTGGCGGCGTGGCGGCGATTCCGCGCGGAGTCGTCGCCGATCACGTTCCCAAAGATCGAGCACCGTGTCCGGCACGAACTCTATGGCTACCTTGGGACGGCCGACCGGGTCGCGCGCTTTCGAGGGTCCGATTGGGTCATCGATCTGAAGACCGGCGGCCCGGAGCCGTGGCACGCCCTGCAGCTCGCCGCCTACGCGCTCGCCTACTTAGGACGTACGTCCTTGGCGGGTTCTGGCGTTCGGTGCGCGGCTGTATATCTCCGCGACGACGCGACGTATCGATTCATGCCGTACGAGGACTACTCCGATGGCGACGCCTGGTTGGTGGCGCTGTCGCTCTACAACTGGAAGCTCAAACACGGTCTTTTGAAACCGGAGGTCCGCGATGTCATCTGAACTGACGATCGTCAAGCCCGATACGTCGGAGATCGAAGCCGAGGCGCACGCACTCGTCGCGCGGGCCGAGGCCCTCGTGATCGGAACGGCCGCCGACGCCAAAAGCGCCGACGACCTTCTGCGCTTCGCCGTCGCCGGTCAACGCCGGGGCAAGGAAATCATGCGACCCGCGGTCGATGCGGGACACAAGGCCCATAAAGCGGCGCTCGCGGCCGAGGCCGAGTTGATCGCCCCTTTCAGGCGGGCCGAGGCGATCGTTTCGCCGAAGCTCCTGACGTTCAAGCGCGCCGAGGAAGCCAAGGCCCGGGAGCGCGAGGCCGAGATCCGGCGGCAGCAGCAGAAGGAGGCCGAGGAGCGCCGACTGGCCGACGCCGTCGCGCTCGAAGCCCGGGGCGCGGAGCGCGACGAAGTCGACGCGGCGCTGTCGGCCCCGCTCCCGACGCCGCCTCCCGTCATCATGGCGCCCGCCGCGCCCAAGCTCGAATCGGTGAACGCCGTCCAGGTGACGTGGCGGTTCCGCATCACCGACCCGAATCTCCTGCCGCGCGAGTATCTGATTCCAGACCAGTCGGCGCTCGACGCCATCGCCCGGGCACAGAAGGGCCAGACCCGCATCCCCGGAGGCGAGGCGTACGCCGTCGAATCCCTGAAGCTGAAGCGAACCTAGTCCACGAAGGCGGCGCGATCGCGTAGGCCGCGCCGGGCCGCCGCACGAAACTAAAGCGCGTGCGGCGGATCGTTGCGGCCTTTTTTTGAAGGAGGATCGAATGGACATCGCGAAGCTGTACGAGAACGTGCGGACGTGGATTCCGAACCAGGATTTCACGATCACAGTCGAGGTCGAGTACAAGAAGGCGACCGAATGCCGCGCCTGTGAAATGAAGCACGAAGGGCGCCTGGCGAGCGTCCTGTTCCTCGTCAAGCGGTGGACGGGCTCCACCTGGGAAACCTGGAAAGGCCAGACTCCCGAGGCGGTCTTGAAGATGATGGACGGAACAACGATGGCCGCCAAGGTGACAGACCTGAAGGATCTCGGGGAGGTGCCGGTCGCCGTGACAGCGTCCGCTATCGAGAAAGAACCATGACGCCCCGGGCGGGACCGGACCTGGGTTGCTCCGGGGGGGCTCCGGCCCGCCGCCTGGCGCAGCGGTCTAAAACGTGGGGAACGGATCGAATGGCGATCGGGGTAGGCGAAAGTGTGATGAACGCGAGTAGCCGAGGGGTCCGTAGGCCGCTGCGCTTGGCGATGGGCCGACTTTTGAAAGAGGATCTCATGGAGACGATCTGGAAGTTCGAGGCGCCGTGCGTTGACGACGGGGTCGGGGCCGTGTGGTCGAGCGTGGCGGGCGGAAATGGAGAACACCGATGAAGATCCGAAAGCTGATTAGGTTGTGGGCCGTCGCGTGCACGAACGGGACGACGCATTTTCACGCATCGGATAGTAAGCGCGAGGTGATGGGCGATTGGTACGAACTCAGACACGAGTCCTATTCGTGCGGCCCCCACCGCCTCGTCAAACTCGTCGAGCGCAAGGCAAGGAGGAACCGATGAACAATCCAAAGACGCAAGACAACGGCGGCCCGGCGTTCCCGGTGAGTGACTTGAGCAAGACGCAAGTCCCCGGCATGACCCTGCGCGACTACTTCGCGGCGAAGGCGATGCAGGCGCATTTTATCATGGACGCCATCGTCTGTAATCCTCCGGGCAGAGACGCTTGCGATATGCAGGACAACGACTCGATCGCACGGGAAGCGTACCGGACCGCCGACGCCATGCTCCGGGCGCGGGAGGTGACAAGTGAGTGACCCTCTAACCCCCGCCGAACTCGCCGCGATCAAGGCGCGAGCGGACGCCGCGACGCCGGGGCCGTGGAGTAGGGCTAACCCAATTTCGCCTCGACTTGTCACCTGCGAAGGCCATCCTCTGCTCACGTTATCGAGTGTGGAAAATCGACTTGTTCGGCGTAAAGACGGGAGAATCGTAGTCGGAGAAGACGAAAATTTCATCGCCGCATCCCGCGAGGACGTCCCGCGCTTGGTCGCGGAGATCGAGCGTCTCCAGAGGGTGGAGAAGGCGGCGAGGGCGATTGAGGCCGCGCCGTGGGGAATTGCTTTAGGCGACTTGGCGAATTTACGCGCCGCCCTCGCGGGCGAGGAGGAATCTAAAAATGGATGAACTTTGGAGCATCTTGGCGAACGGACCTGCGGTGACTTGGGCCGATAATGGAAGGCCGAATGTGCCTGACGAACTTCTGGAGGACTTGCGCCGGTTTGTATCCAAGGCCGAAAAGCGCGGGGCGATGGAGGCGCTGGAGAAGATGAGGGACACCGTCAAACATTGGCACGACAATTCATTCACGCGACCCTTGGAAGAGCGATCCGCTTTGTTCGCGATTTTGAAAAAGCTGGACGATGAGATCGCCCGGCGCAAGGAGCCCTCATGACCCCCAACGAGTTCGCGGATCGGTTCTGCCGTGGGGAACATGGATGCCGATGGCACGGGCCTGAGTCGATATACGTGGACACTGCGTCATTTGGGCCATGCCCCCTCGCCGCCGCCTTCGAGCGCGAGATCGAGGCGCGAGCGTGGATCATTGAGAATATGACGCTTGTAGACATAGCTACCAAAAGAGAGATTCCCGAAATAGTCATAGCCGCACTAAACAAGGCAAGACGTCAATTCGCCTCCGCGATCCGCACCCGAAGCTCGCGGGGAGACGAGGCAAGCAAGGAGGACAAGCGTGAATAAATGCATTCGCCGTCCTCGTTGCGGACACCCAAACGCAGTCCGACTTGGGTATACCATCATAAGAGAATGGGGTTATCGATGCGTTCACTTGGTGGGTTACACGCCTACTGTTGCGCCCCACGATGAATGGACGTGCGAGTGTCCATGCCACAGGATGTCATGGTCGCAGTCCCAAGCCAAACAGGAGGCCAAGCATGACAAACCTTAGCCCGGAGGCGCTGGCGGTGGAGGCAATCACCGCTTGTGAATGGCATCCTCGAACGCCGAACAAACTCTACCGAATGGCCTGCGCCGGTTGCATCAAGGACGCCATCGAGCGGGACCGCGCCGCACGAACGCTCCCGCCTGAGGTCGAGAAACTGCTCAAGGAAATGTACGATGCGATCCATGAGGTTAAGACGAACTGCGAGGATCAACGAAACGGGGATTTCATCATCGGAAAAGGCGTGATGGAAATGATCTGTGGTGCTGATTTTGAGTTCGAGTGCTTCGCCGCGGCGCGGAAGGAGACGGGCCATGCCGATCCGTAGGACGATGAAACTTCCTCGCGGCTCCTACACCTGCTCCCGCTGTGGCCTCGCGAAGCCGCCGGAGGCGAAATGGTGCGGGCTCTGTCAGGAGAGGATCGACCGGCGGCGGATGATCGCGAGAAGCCGAATCCGCGTCGCCGTGAAAATCTTCGGAGAGATGCGTGAGGACGCGCCTTATGCGGGGGACGATGAAGACCAAACATAAATCTCGTCCTCTCTACGTCGTGTGCAACGGCGAACGCTACAACGCGACGAAAGTTGCGGCGGAATTCAAGTCGGGGAAAAGCATCGAGAGACTTGGCCGCGAGTTCGATTTGTGGGAACCGCAGGTACAGGAGATTATTCGCCGCGTCATGCGGAGGGAGGATCGTCGATGAACCCCTGTTGCCGCCGCGAGCGCCGCGCCGTGCTGAGGCGGGTCTATGATGCGATCCGCGAAGATGCCCGAGATTTATCGCTGTGGGCCGCGACTGGTTGTCATGGGAAATGTTGTGATCAGGATCGCCGATTCGAGAGGCAGATGGCCCGCGAACTGCGGCGGCAGGCCGCGATCGTCAGGGGGATGATGCGGCTATGAAGCGCGCCGCCAAAGACGGGCAGGGGAATTCGTGATCGCCGCTGTCCCAAAAAAGAAACGCCGCGCCCCCGTTTGGCTCGCGGGCCGGTCGATGGCCCTCTTGCGGTCGAAGGGCTACCTTGTCGGCAAGGTCGAGCGATTCATCCCCGGCCGCAAGATCCGCATCGACTTGTACGGGATCGCCGACGTTGAAGCGATCGGCGGCGGCGTTCCGGGGGTGCTCTATGTCCAGGTGTGCCGAGCCAAGGACATGGGCGAGCACGAACTGAAGATCCTCGGCGGAGAGCTGACGAAGACGCACAAAGAAGAGCGGCGGGCGGCCCGGCGCCGCAAGGCCGCGATTGCGATCTTGGAGCACGACAACCGGATCGTTATCCACGGGTGGGAACGCCGCGGCGACCCGAAGCGGTGGGAACTTCGCACCCGCCGCCTGGGGCTCGGCCAAGTGAAGGGCGGGGCGCGGCTGCTGATTTGGGAGGATGTCCGGCCTTTTGAGGCCGCATGGCCGTGAACTTTTTTTGCCGATTCTGGACGCATCGCTTGATCGGCCTCGGGCCGTGCGTAGAATCCCCGGCGGTGAAGAGATCCTCGCCACCCCTCCCCCTCGTCGACCAGACGGGCTTCCTCCTGCGCTGGTCTCTTCACCAAGCGGGGGGGCGGGGTGGGGGGGATGGAGGCGCCGCGTGAAGTTCGAAGATGTCTGGGTGGCCGTTCGATCGAATCTTACGAACCATCCCAAGCTGTCGAGACTTTCCGACCTTCTCAAGACGAATAAAATCAAGGCGCTTGGTCACCTGGTTTGCCTTTGGCTCTACGCACAGAAGTATCGCGCAGATGGCGACCTGACGGGCTGGGATGATCATTTAGTGGCCAGCGCCGCGGAGTGGAAGGGAAACGCCTCAAGGTTCGTCTCTGCGCTTCTGGAGGCCGGTTTCTTGGATGATGTGGAAGGCCAGCGACTAATCCACGATTGGGAGGGCCACGGTGGTCGGCTGCGGGAACTCTGGGAATCCACCAAGGAGGCGACCAAGGTGCGCCAGCAGCTCCACCGCGATAAAAAACGAATCCCGATTCTCAGGGCCAACGGGAATCGTTGCGCCTACTGCGGGCGCCAGCTTGAGGATCGGGAATTCCAAATCGACCACGTCGTCCCTATCAAGCGGGGGGGGAGAAACGAACCGGAAAACGTGGTTCCATGCTGCCCACCTTGTAATTACTCAAAGAGTAATCGGACCCCGGACGAAGCTGGCATGAAAGTAACGCGGTGCCAACCGAGTAACGAGCCGTATGTGCGTGACGCGGTGACTCAGAATCCACCGGATAACGCAATCCCTGTTCATCTTAATCTAGGTCTGTCTGTATCCGAACAGGATGGGGGAGCGGGGGAAGGATTCCAAGACCATGGAACGAGTCGCGGACAGCCGCTCAACCAGTTCCCGGATTGGGTCTTCGCCGTAGAAGAATACCTCGCCAAGAACCCCGACGAGCGGCCACACCGCCGCGACGTAATGGACAAGTTCAACCTCCTTCGCGACTTCTTGAAGGTGTCGCTTGCCGATGTTCGCCTCCTGATCGCCGACAACCAGCGACGACCTGGCAATCGGTTCAAATTCTACGAGGTTTTCAAGACCGGCGCTGCGGCCAACGGCTCGCCGCCGCCGCCTCCCAAAATCGGGGGGCTGTCGACGTCGACGCTTCTGGCGATCGCCAACGCCGATCGCATCGCCGGAACCGAACAGGAGCGGATCGCCGAGGTGCTCCGGCGTTACCCTCCCGAGGCCAAGTCGTGAAGATCGCCGAATTCGAACAGCAGCTTCACCGGCTCGCGACGGCCTACCCGTCGCTGATCCGCGTGAACGAGACGACGAACCTGGCGCCGCTGAAGATCATGCAGGAAGTCGTCTGGAAGCAAGCCCATGACGTCCCCGTTTCGGCGTTCGCGGACATCGTCGACGCGGCGCTTATCAAGGCCGGACGGTTCGCGCCGCCGATCGGGGACCTTGTCGAGCCGCTGCGGGAATACCGCCGCGCGGCCAGGACCGCGGATCCGGGCGCGTTGGAATCGAAGCGCGTGCAGCTGCTGCAGTGGATTTTCCGGGCGACGAACCAGATGGAAGTGTCGCCCAAGAACGTCGACGAGTTCCGAGCCCGCGCGCTTCAAGTCCTGGTCCACTTCGACGCCAAGACTCTGGCCGCGCTGCCGTATCTGGTCGACGTGCACGCGGCCTATCTGTACCTGTTCGACCGAATGAGTTTCACGCTGGACGATCTCAAGGACCCGACACAACTGGAGCCCGCGCCGAAGACGGGGAAGGATTTGGCCGCCGAGCCAGACCCCGTCGTCGACGATCTGGGCTTCTGATTTTTCTGGAGGATCAAGTGACCGAAGCGACGAAGACCCCGGCCCGCAAAAATCAAGGCCGACTGCCGGGAACCGAAGACCCCGTCATCGAGGCGATCGAAGGGGCGGCCGAGGCGTACGTCGAAGTGCGAGACAAGCGAATGGCCTTGACCGAACTCGAAGTGAAGGCCAACGAAGTCCTGGTCGAGATCATGAAGAAGCACGGCCGGAAGGTTTACAAGTACGACGGCAAGACCGTGAAGATTCAGGCCGAGACGAAGATCAAGGCCAAGGTGTCGCGCGATTCGGGCAACGCGGAAGTGGAATAGGCGCGCGGCGTGATAGACTTCCACGATGGGCGGGCGCGAAAAGCCGGAGCACCAAACCGCGCTCGGGTGTCGACTGCGGCGCGGAGATCCGACGGTCCTCACGGAGATCAACGCCGAGTTCCGAAATCTGATTTGCATGATCGCCCACGGCTTCCGGTGTTTCGAGTCCGGGGCGTTTTTCAGGGAACTGATTTTGAAAGGGCAACCATGATCATGTCGGAGGAAGGACGGGCCGAGAAGCGGGCGGCGAGTCGCGAGAAGTGGTCGAACGTCTTCAGCTACCACGCGCCGCAAGACGACCAGCCCCAGAAGTACGAGGCCCTCCGGGCCAAGGCGCTGGAACTCGCGCTCCTGATCGACGAGTCGGTGCCCGACTGCGCGGACAAGTCGGCGGCGATTCGCCAGCTTCGGGAGTGCATCATGACCGCCAATGCCGGGATCGCCCTCAAAGGGGCGGTGTAGCCGATCATGACCGAAGTTCTGATCGTACTGATCGTCTTGGCGCTCGCCGCGGCGATGTTCTCCATGGCACAAGAACCGCGTGCACGCGGGCATTGGGGACCCTGGATCGAAATCCCGCCGGGCACTACCGGAGACAACGGCCTGCCGCATCCAGGCGGAAGACGCCGCGAATGGAAGGACGACCAATGAAGCGCCCCATCTTCTACCGTGACCCCGCGTCCACCGAACTCTTCGCCGTGAATTCGGACCCGGCGCTGCCCGCGCCTTCCGCCGCCGCACTCGGCCGGGACATCACGGAGAACTACCACGGCGGCGCGGAGACGTCGGTCTCGGCGCACGCCTCCACGTCGGCCGAGCATCGGGCCGCGACGTGCAGGCGGATTCTCGACCGGATCGCGATCGCCCCCGAGGGAATCACCGCCGACGAGCTGGAGGGGAACCTCGGGATGCTCCACCAATCCTGCAGCGCGCGGATCTCGGAACTCCTGGCGGCCGGGGCGATCCGTCACAGCGGCAAGCGCAAGACCCGAACGGGCCGCATGGCCCGAATCTATTTTCTCGCGACACCTGATTTACAGGAGCGCGCATGAGTAACGAGAAGCTCGATCCTATGGACGGCCGCGTGGTCGTTCGCCAGGTGCAGGACCCGGACAAGAGCCCGGGCGGCATCCTGATTCCCGAGACCGCCAAGAAGATCCCGACGCGCGGGACGGTGTTGGCCGTCGGCCGCGGCCGGATGCTGGAGACCGGCGTGCGGATGGAACTGGCCCTGAAGGTGGGGGACGTCGTCGTATTTCCGAAGTACGCGGGCGCCGAGATCGACATCGAGGGCGTCAAGCTGAAGATCCTCGAGGACCGGGAAATCCTGGCGCGGGTCGTGGCCGAATGACCGGCCACGTCTGCCCGTCGCCCGCGCCGCCGCCTCCACCGCCGGAGCGGATCGAACTCATGAAGCTCGCGCTTCAGACCGTCGAAGTCGTCACGCGGGCGCATATCGACGTCGGGACGCCCGTGGCGGGCGAGAGTTCAATGCAGACGTATACGAACCCGCTGGCCTGGCTCCCGGCGTCACGGCCCACGGCCGAGGCGGCGCTGAACTTCCTGCGCCGCGAGTTCGCGCGGGGGGTCGACGAGAGTCCTCGGGTTCTGATAGCGTCGCCCGCGATCAAAAAGGACGGGAAGCCGTGATGCGCTTGACCGAGGAAGACGTCGACGAGATCCGAAGGTGGATCGCCTGGTCGATCCAAAGGGGTGGATGCTTGCCCGTGTGGGCGTGCTATCAGTTGCGGGCGTGCGATCCGGCGTCCGGGCGTCCAAAGGTCATCGATTTCACCTTCGTCGACGTCGGCGGAACTCCCCGATACGAGAGCATTCAAGAAGCTGAAATCAAAGGCAAGCGCCACGCCACCCTGGAGTTTACGTTGTGAACATCGAAGAGGTTGCCCTTGACCGTCTGAAGCCGTGGGACGGCAATCCCAGAAAGACCCACGCCGTCGAAGCGATTGCCCGGAGCATCAGCCAGTTCGGATACACGGCGCCGATTATCGTCCAGAAGGGAACCTACCGAATCCTCGCCGGGCACGGCCGCCTCGAGGCACTCCGGCACCTGAAGCGCGACAAGGCGTCCGTCATCGTCGTGGACTTGTCCGATTCCGACGCCGCGCTCTACACGCTGGCCGACAATCAAATCGCCGCGACATCCGAGTGGGACTTCCCCAAGCTCGCCCGGACCCTCAAGGATCTCGACGACTTAGGGGCGGACGTGTCGCTCTCCGGTTTCACGCCGGGCCAGCTCGATCGACTGTCAAGTTGGACGCCGTTCGACGACGACGAAGAGCCGCCGGTCCCGGCAGAGCTTCCCGCCAAGCCGATCACGCGCCCGGGCGACGTCTGGACGTGCGGCCGTCATCTTCTCGCCTGCGGCGACTGCCGCCAGCCGCTCGACGTCGCGCGTGTGCTCGGCAAGGATCGGGCACAGCTCATGATCACGGACCCGCCGTATTGCTCCGGCAGTTTCCAAGAGGCGGGCAAGGCCGCCGGGACCTGGGGCGACATCGCCAGCGACAACCTCTCGACGCGCGGATACATTGCGCTTATGCGATCCATGCTGGCGACGGCGCGCGTCCAGACCTCCTACATCTTCACGGACTGGCGGATGTGGATTCCGCTCTTCGACGTCACAGATTCGTCCGGTCTGGCCGTGCGGTCGATGATCGTGTGGGACAAGGGAACGCCCGGGCTCGGCGCCCTCTGGCGCACCCAACACGAGATTGTCATGTTCGCCAGTCGCACGGGCAACCGGCGCCAGAAGGGGATGCCGTCGCGCGGCAACGTCCTAAAGTCCAAGCGCACGGGCAACGTCCATCACTACACCGAAAAGCCCGTAGACCTGATCCAAGAAATCATCAAAGGCGACGAACCCTCGGGCCGGAAGGACTGCCCGATCTACGACCCGTTCTGCGGTTCTGGCTCTACGCTTTTGGCGGCCGAGCGCCAAGGTCGCCGGGCGCTCTGCATGGACGTCGAGCCGCGTTGGGTCGACGTCGCCGTGCGGCGCTGGCAGGCCATGACCGGCAAGAAGGCCCACAACCCGGACCGTAAGATCGAATGAAGATCCACACGATATACTTGGACATGGACGGGGTGCTCGCGAACTTCGTGGGTGCCGCCGCTCGCGCGTTCGGCTTCACGGAGGCCGAGCTTCTGAAGCGATGGGTCCCCGGAGAATATTCCGTCCACAAGCCGCTCGGTCTTGAGGCCGAGCATTTACTTTGGGCTCGCCTGAATTTGAAAGGCCGGTCGTTCTGGTCGGAGATCGAGTTGTACCCATGGGCCGAGGAACTATGGGCGCTTTGTTCGTCGTTCGCTCCTACGTTCATCGCCACGAGTCCCGCCAGAGATCCCGACTCCAGCGCGGGCAAAGTTGAGTGGCTCCAACGCTGGCGCGGCACGGAGTTTCGCGACTATGTCATCACGCCGAAGAAGGAACTCCTGGCCACGCCCGGCGCGCTCTTGATCGACGACCTCGAAGCCAACGTCGACAAGTGGCGGGAGCGCGGCGGCAGGGCGGTTCTGTTCCCTCAAATCTGGAACGCCTCGCACCCTTGGATCAGCGAACGAGTGGACACGGTGCGCATGGCCTTGAAACTGCCGGAGATGCTGTGACGCTTCCGATGGACACGGTCGAAAAGATCCTCTGGTCCTTGACGCGCGGTCGACTCCGCGATACTGTTTCCCCATCGGCCAATCGCCGAAAGGGGAAACGGAAATTCTTCAGGCGTTCGAATCGCTCAGGTCCAAGCACGTCGGCTACCTGATCGGGTGCGCCCGGAAGTTCTCGGCGGATTTGTACCGCGAAGACGAGCTGGAGCAGTTGGCCTTGATCGTCCTGTGGAAGATCGCCAAGCGCGTCGACACTCTGGACCACCGGCGGACGTACATGGTTAGTTGTCTCCACAACGCGATGATCGACGAAGTGCGTTCGCGTCGCAAGCATCCGGCCTTCGCGTTGTTTTCCACGCTCATGAACCCGGAGGTCTCGGCGTCGTACACGGACACCCAGGAACGCATCGCCGCCCGCGACGACTTGGAAGCTGTCTTGAAGTCCGCGTCGACGCGGCCGATCTTGCCGGGCCTTCGCTCCGGCGTGCGTCGCAAGATTCAAGCGGAACTCCGGCGCCCGCCCAAGCCGCCGCGGCGCCGACGGCCGGTAAAGTCCTTGCAATAGGTTGCCCGACTCGATAGGGTTTCCGGCGTCTACCACAAGGAGGATCGAATCATGAAGAAGGAGTGGCGCTTGTTCGGGATCGGCGGGCTCGGGGTCATCGCCGCCAAGGTCTACCCGAGTTATGATCTGGATACTCAGACCGAAATCGAACTCGAACTTCCGACCCGGATCATCACGGAGGTCGACCGGCAGAGTGGGGCAATCCGGGTCGGCATGGCGCCCATGACGATCACCGATGAACAGCTCGGGCTTCTCGCCTCTGCGCACATCACCGTTCGCGCATCCGCGATCGACTACACCGCCTGGCCGAGCGACAAGCTGGCGGACAGTCTTGAGGAGACCTATCGCGTCGTGAAGAAGGCGACCTCCGTCGAGAAGAATCGGCTTCAGCTTCTCGGCCCCAATGGGGAGTCGCTTCAGTCGTGAGTCTGTCGGAAAAAGACCCGCGCCGCACGGAACCCAAGACGCAGGGGCTCGACGTCGTGCGCCTTCTTCAACTCGCCAAGGCCGGGAGGGTCGACGTCGACAAGGTCTCCGACAAGACGAAGTTCGCGATCGCGGGCTTCCTGTCGTCGGAAGGATTCAGTCCCGAGGAAATCGCGGGACTTGTTAAGGCGCCGATCCGAACCGTCCGGTACTGGCGGATGAAGTTCGACCGCCAGGTGGGCGAGCGCGTGAGGCAGTACGCCGACGCCGTCGTCGGCGGACTCTACTCGACCGCGACGGCGGCCAAGGCCAGGGCCAGATCCGAAGGCCGACACATGGACGTGTGGGCGATCGAATGCGCCCTGGTCGATCGGCTTATCAAGATGGGCGTGACGACGTCGGCGCCCGATACCGTCATCAATCCCACGACGAACAATATCACGGTCCACCTGACGCTGGAGGACGCCTTTGCCCGTCTCTTCGCCAGCCGCAGCGTCGCCGTTGCCGCTCCAACCGGCGTCATTGCCGGAGCCGCTCCCGCAGGCGATCGCGGATCGGCTTGACCTCTACTGCCGTGACGTCCCCGCGTTCGCGTCCGACGTCCTGGGCGTAGAGCGTTGGGACGACCAGCAGCTTGACGTCCTGGCGTCAGTGCCGACGTGCCGGTGGATCGCCGTAAAGAGCGGTCACGCCGCGGGCAAGACGTTCATCGGCTCCGTCATCAGCTTGTGGCATTGGTTCACGGCCTTCCCGTGCATCGTCCTTACGACGGCCCCCACCGATCGCCAGGTGACCCACCAGCTGTGGCGTGAGATCCGCGTGCTCTTTGACGTCGCCAGGACCCGATGGCCGACGCTGGCCGAGGTGCTCACGAAATCGGTGAAGCACCCGAATCCCGAGGCGATCTTCATGGGTTTCAGCTCCCGCAAGGAGGCCGACAAGTTCCAGGGGTTCCACCACAAGCGCAGGGTGTTCGTCGTCGGCGACGAAGCGTCGGGCGTCTCGCCGGAAATCTTCCTCGCCATAACGTCGATCACGACCGGCGAAGACGACGGCGGCTGCTACCTGGGCAATCCGTCTTTCGACCCGTCGGGGGATTTCTATCTCGCCTTCAGCGAGCGGGCGAATCGATTTCGGCGCTTCACGCTGGACAGCGAGAAGTCATCGTGGTGCTCAAAACGATGGATCGAAGAGCGCCGCGCGGAATGGGGCGAAGAGTCGATCCTCTGGCGGGCGCGCGTCAAGGGCGAGTTCCCGCGCGAAGCCACGGACAGTTTGATCCCGCTGGCGTGGATCGAGGCGGCGCACCGGCTCTACGAGGCGAACTTCGACACGGAGCACGCCGACTACGGCAAACGCCCGCGCCAGGGGGCGCCCGCGGTCCTGGGCGTCGACGTCGCCCGGTTCGGATCGGCCCGGACGGTCTTCGTCATCCTTCGTGACGGCGTCGTTGAAGACGTCATCGAGTTCGCGGGCCAGGATCTCATGCGCACGGTGGGCGAGATCGTACGGCTCGTCAAAGACGGCGTCGTCGCCGCGCGCAACGTCATGATCGACGACACCGGGCTGGGCGGCGGCGTAACCGATCGGCTTCACGAACTCGGCCTCAGCGTCGTGCCGGTCAACTTCGGGTCCAAGCCGGTCGAAGATGGCAAGTTCCTCAACGCCCGATCGGAAATATACTGGTCGGTCCGCGAGGCGTTCCGGCTCAAGATGCTCGCCCTTCCGGCGCACGACTCTAAGATGCTTCGCGAGCTGTGCGCGCCAAAGTACAAAATGACCAGCGCGGGCATAATCCGGCTGGAGCCCAAAGACGAAACGATCAAGCGACTCGGCTACTCGCCGGACCGATCCGACGCCCTGGCCTTGGCGGTCTGGGCCATGCGGTTCGTCGAATCCCTGCCCGGATCCGCGGCGCCGGGCGCCGCAGTCCAACAGGACGCGGCCGAGCCCTTCGTGGATCGCGCGAACTTTCGGACCAGCGTCCGGACGGGCGACCGCCATTGGGGCCGTCACCTTCGGGATCGCCGCTCGTAACGCCCGCCCGACGGCGCGGCCGGTTCTCCGTCTAATAAACGGGGGCGAACCCCCGCAAAGCATGGGCCTTCTCGACTTCTTCCGACGCGCCCGGGAATCGCGCCCGGCTCCGTCCTTCAATCAGACGCACGAGCCGCTGTCGATCCGCGAGTCGCTCGGCTGGCCGGACCCGGACGCGTTCCTCGAGGGCCATCAGAATTTCCGTGCCGCCAGCGGCAAGAGCGTGCGGCGAATCCCCGACGGCGAGCGTCGTCGCGTCCTTCAGATGTCGTGGGAAGAGCGGCGCCAGAACCCGATCGCCAACCGGATCATCGGCGTGCGCGCCGACTTCATGGTCGGTTCGGGAATAACGCCCGTCTCCAAGGACGAGCAGCTCGCCCACTTCCTGAAGGACTTCTGGACGGACCCCGTGAACAATTTTCCGATCCAGCTTCACGCGATCGCGTCGGCCTTTCGCAGCGATGGGGAACTTCTCGCCGAGCCGATCGTCAACACCGTCACCGGCCGGACTCGGATCTTGTGGCACGACGTCGCCGCGATCGGGACCGTACTGCCGCACCAGACCTTCGTCACCTGGCCGGGCCGGATTCAGATGGGCTGGAACGGCGGCGGGATAGAAGCCGTCGTCGTCGCCCCCGGCGAGCCCGAGGTCGAGTGGTCGAAGATCGACTCGAAGCATCCCGGCGTCATGTTCTTCCGGGCCAACGCGCCGATCGGAGACCTGCGCGGACTCGGGGACCTGTATCACTCGTGGGAGTACATCCTCGAACTCGACAACGCCGCCTTCGCGATGCTGGAACGCTTCAACGTGGCGATCTCCTACATTTGGCACGTCACGTCGAAGGGCGGGATGAACGACGCCGAGGCCGACCACGTCCTGTCCGTCCTTCGATCGGGCAAGCCCGGCGACACGATCTACACCCGGCCGGACGTCACGATCAGCAGCTTGATTCCGGCGATCCCGGCCGTCGAGTTCAGCGATATGTTCCGCACGATCAAGAACGTGGTGCTCGGCGGCGCCGCCATGCCCGAGGCATGGTTCGCCGACGGCGACGCCGCCAACCGCGCGACGGTCCAGGGCCAGGCCGATCCCACCTTCCGCGCGATGGATCGCGCGCAGGCCGAGTTCCTTTTCGTGCTTCGCACGGTGGTCGACTTCGCCAAGGCCCGGGCGGAAGAGCGCGGGCTGATCGGCGTGGAAGCCGCGCAGGCCGATTACGAATTGATCCGCGACCCGGTGAACCAGAAGGACGAGATGCGGCTCGCCGACGTCCTGGTCAAGCTCGGCACGGTTCTGGACTACGGCACGGAGATCGCCGGGGCCATGACCCGCAAGGAAGCCGCACTCGCCTTCCGCAAGCTCGCGGCTCCGCTCACCGGAATCGCCCCCGAGCTTCCAGAAGAACTCGCCAAGATTTTCGATCGGCCCATGCGTCCGCCGCAGGTGCGGCCGGACGGCCAGCCGGACGAGGAAATCGAAGAGGCCGCCGCGGAGAGTTTCAAGGAGACGTTCCGCCGCTACTCTCGCCCCGCCGCCTAAACCTTGTTTTTGACGGAGTCGCCGATGCTTGATCTCTTCCACCCGACGCTCGCCGTTCAGCGGTTCGCCAAGGGCCGCACCTTCCTCGTCGCCACGGGAACCCAAGCGACGTGGCTTCAGCAGATGCATCCGCACGCCACCCTCAAGAGCACGATCCAGGGCGCCCATGACGACGCCGAGAACGGCCGCGGCGACCTCGTCATCGTCGGCGGTCAGACCTTCGACGAGACGCTGGCGATCACCAAGAACGACCTGACCTTCGTCGGCTCCATCTTCGGGACCATGCCGACGTCGATCATCGCCCGCACCGTCAACGACGCCGCCTGCCTCACGCTCGCCGTGGGCGTTCGGCGCGTGGCCTTCTTCAACATCGGTTTCGAGCCGACGCTGGCGACGGCCACGAAGTTCGGCATCCAGGTGCTCGGCAAAGACATCTACTTCCACGGCTGCAAGTTCGCCGGGAACGGATCGACGCCGGGCATCGCCATGGAGATCGGCGGCGGGGCGACGAACGGCGCCGCTCGCGTGCGGATCTGGGATTCGGAGTTCGAGTTCTGCGCCAAGCACATCCTGTTCCGGGTCGCCACGGGAACCGGCAACCTCAACACCCAGATCGACATCCAGCGCAACCTCTTCCACGACGCCTCGGTCAACTGCCTCGCCAATGCCCCGGAGGACGTGGGCGGTTCGGTCCAGGACTCGTTCATCATCGGCAACAAGTTCTGCCGCAACGAAGGCGGCGTGGAGCCGACGAAGTACGTCGACCTCAACACGGCGGCGAACAAGAACGACTACCAGGACAACAGCTTCGCGACGGCCAACTTCACGTCCGCGAAGGTCTTGATCGGCGCCAACTCGGAGTGGGTCGGCAACAAGAGCCGCGCGGGAATCTCGACCGCGCTCCCCAGCTAAAGGCACACGCAACGGGGGCGGCTCGGCGTATCCGGGCCGCCCCGGTTCGATTGAAAGGAGTAAGCGATGGGCGGACTCAGCGCGACAGACCGCGCGCAACTGCGGTCGGTCGGCATCGCCGTGGGATCGTCCGACGTAGGACTGGTCGACGACGCCACAAAGAACGACGCCACGGTCACGCTGACGGAAGCCGAGGCGACGTCCGACGTCGTCAAGCTGGGCGCCGCGGTGCGATCGGTGATTCTCCCCGCGCCGTCGACGGCCCTCAAGGGCGCGATGCTTCACCTTCTCAACGCCAGCGGCAGTCTCACGATCAACGTCGACGTGAAAATCGCCGCCGACGCCCTCTGGGGAAACAACGAGAACGACATGGAGGGCGTGTTCATCCTGGGCAACATGGCGGGGCTCTTCGCCTACTGCGACGGGCTGAAGTGGTTCGGCTACTTCATGCACGGCGGCCATTGTTCGGAAAAGGCCGTCGAGAAGGCCGACAGCGCCAGCTTGACGAAGGCCGAGGTGAGCGGAAACCCTGTCAACGGCGTCAAAGTGCTATGCAAGGGCGAGAACTCCACGCTGACCCTGCCGGACCTGGCGGGCGACAAGGGCGCGGTCGGCTACGTTCGGATCTATAACGACGCCACGACCGACCAGAAGATCCACTTCAAGAACAAGGCTGGCGCGACGAAGCAGGTCATCGTTGGGGCCGGGAAGAACATCAGCATCCGGGGCCGGAAGCAGACCAGCCCGCCGCCGATCATCCACTGGTGGACGCCGTCGGAAGGCGTGACCGTTACCGACCCGACATAACCGCATGGCGACCGAAGCACAGATCCGGGGATTCGAGGCCCACGTCCGGCGCCTCATGCGCACGGTCGATCGGGTCGAAGATCGGGAAGTCCGCGAGATTTTCCGCGAGCTGCGATCTGCCCGGGAAGAACTCGACGACCGGATTGTGGCGCTCCTGGCTCGGCGAGGCACGAGCACCTTCGGCCCAGAGATGGCCCGCACGATCCGGTCTGAAATTCAGCGCGTGACGACGCGCGTCTGGAATCAGTACGGCCAGCGGCTCGGCCGGGTGGACCGGGAGCTTCTGGAAGAGGCGATCGGCGGACAGCTTGAAGGGATCGACCGGACGATTCCCGGCGAAATCCCCGGAGACCCATCGGTGTCGGAGGCCGTGGTCTTGACGTCGGCCCGATACCGCGCGCTCTTGGTGACGCGCTCCGACGCGATCCGGGGATCGGCCGAAGAACAGGAGAAGCACCTAAGCGGGATCATTCGCATCGGCATCCTCACCGGCAAGAGCCCGCAGGCGATTTCTCACGACATGGCCCGATCGGGCTGGCTCGGCCCCCTGCGGCGCTCCGACGGCGTCGTCATCGGCGTCGGCGCCCGGGCGGAAACGATCGCGCGGACGGAAGTCAACGGCGTCTTCAATGTGACCAGCGAGGCGGCGATCGAAAACCTCAACAAGGCCGCGCCGCAACTGCGGCTCGTGAAGTCGTGGTTCGACTCGGACGACGAATTGGTGCGCGAGACGCACGCCGACGCGGCGGCGCGTTACGCCATCGGCGGCGCGACCGGACCGATTCCCGTCGACGAAGATTTCGAGGTCGGCGGCTTCGCCGCGGCCATGCCGCATGATCCGCGGCTCCCGGCGTCGGAGCGCGTGAACTGCCGCTGCCGGGTGGTTTCCATGTCGGCCGGATTCCTGGCCGAGAGAAAGGCGGCCTGAACGTGGCGCTGATCGACATGAAGACGCGCGAGAAGGTGGTCCCCAAGGACGGGAAGTTCTGCGTCCAGAGCGAGGACGGCTCCCGCTCGTTCGGCTGTTACGACACGGAAGAGATGGCGGAAAAGCGTCTCGGCCAAGTCGAAATGTTCAAGCATCAACGCGAAGCCCTCAAGGGCGTGGACCTTCCGCTGGAGTGGGTCGAGAAGACATGCCCGTCGTGCGCGAAGAAGATGAAGAAGAACGGCTGGACGTCGATCAAGGCGCAGGCCCTGTTCGACGTGATGGTCGCCCGCGAGCAGAGCTTCGGGGGAATGCCCGAACAGCTCGTCAAGGGGCTCTGCGAAAAGTACGGCGCCGACCCTGGGTTCTTCACGTCATGCGTCGACGATCCGCCCGAGGGGATCGACGACGCCGAGAGCTTCTGCGCGGCCCTGCATATCGCCTGCACCGGCAAGGCCACGGGCGAGCATCGCCGAGAACAGGACAAGACCGCCCTCATCCGCATGGTCGAGGCCGTGTCGCGCGACGTCGAAGGCCGCGAGTGGGACGTCGTCGTCATCCGCGAAGGCGATTCGATCAATGGGGCCGGGTGGGGCAACCGGCGGCTGGAAGAGATCCTCAGCTTGGTGAACGCCACGAAGGAGGGCGTGCCGGTCCTGTCGTTCCGGTGGGAGACGCCGATCGGCCCCCTGCGCGCGCATTCGCCCGCGGACCTGGAACGGTCCGGGTTGAGCGAGCGCGATTTCGTCCACGTCATCGAAGGGGCGATCCGCGAGGGCTTCATCGGGTCCGACGCCAAGGGCCGATTCGTCGGCGGCAAGCTGATCCTCACCAAGGAAGACACCCGCAAGGAACTCAAGGAAGCCGAGCGCGCCGGGACGCTCAAGTTCTACGGGCTGTCCGTCAACTCGCAGTCGATCGCGGCCCAGCGCGAAGGCGGCAAGGTCGAAATGCGGTTCGTCGCCAACCTCCCGAGCGTCGATTTGGTCCACTTCCCGTCGGCCGGGGGGCAGCTGATCCGCGCCGTCGCGGCGGCCGTTCCGCCGAATCTCTGGTCGAGCATGGCGGGGTCCTCTCCGTCTAACAATACGGGTAGCACGGAAGAAATCCACAAGGAGCAAATCATGGACTGGTTGAAGATCGTCGAGCAAGCCCTGGCCGAAGCGAAGATCGTCGGAGTTCTCGCCGAGAACATCCGCGAGTCCGCCGTCAAGAACCATGCCCCGACGGGCGACGGCTCCGCGGCGAAGGAGTGGCTCAAGAGCACGATCGCCGAGTTCGTGAAGCTCCGGGAAGCGGTCACGCCGCCGCCCCCGCCCGCAACGCCGCCCGCGGTTGCGCCTGCGACCGTCGCCGCGACCACGCCCCCGCCGGGCGTCTCGGCCGACGAGTTCAAGAAATTCACCGAACAGATCAAGAACCAGGAAGCCGAGATGGCCAAGCTCCGGACCGAGAACTGGAGCGGACGGATCGAGGCCGAGATCAAGACGCGCGGGCTCACCGACGCCGAGGCGGAACTGGTCCGCGAGGCCGTCCGGCCGTGCCCGGGCGACGACGCCAAGTTCAAGAGTGGCTTCGAAAAGGTGCTCAAGGTCCGCGAGTCCGTCGCCTGGCCCAAGTCCAAGCTCGGCGCTCCCGGCATCAGCGTCGGCGGCACGACGCCGGAGATCCTCGAAAAGTCCCTGCTCGGCGCCTTCAAGCGCGAGCCCGTCGACGGCGTCATGCCCGCCCGGTCGATCAAGGAAATGTACCGGCTGTGCACGGGCGTCCTCAATCCCACGGTCGAGGAAATCATGGAGGGCCTGGCCTACTCCGGGCGCCTCATGAATTCCTACAACCGCGAGGCCCGGCTCCAGCATCGGGCCATTCTGAAGAAGGAGGAACTGGAGCCCGTGCGCGTGCGCGAGAGCGCCCTGGTCGCCCAGGCCATGCGCGCCTCTCCGACCTACGCCCACGTCGCGGCCTACCGTGAAGCGATCAACCTGGCGCAGTTCCCCAACGTCGTCGCCAACGTCCTTCACAACGTCCTGCAGGGCGTCTACCAGCTCGCCGACATGGACGCCTGGCGGACGCTGACGGACATCGAGATCGTCGACGACTACAAGAGCCACGACTTCACGCGCGTCGGCGGCTACGACGATGCCCCGCTCGTCGCGGAAGGCGATCCGTACACGGATGTCACGAGCCCGACGGACGAGAAGGCCAGCGCCACGGTCGAAAAGCGCGGCGACCTGGAGAGCATCACGGACCGCGCGATCGCCAACGACGACATCGGGGCGATCACCGCCACGCCGATGAAGTTCCTCATGGGCATGAAGGTCGGCTTCGCCAAGCGGTTCTGGGACTTCTACAAGAACGGCAACACGACCGTCACGACCTACGACGGCGTCAACTGGTTCAGCGTCGCGACGCACGCCAATCTCCTGACCGGCGCGTCCGCGGCCGTCGACATCAACTTCACGAACCTGGACCTCCTGCGCAAGAAGATGCGCGAGCAGAAGGTGAAGAACACCTTGGACACGTTCCTCGGCGAGTCGGCCCTTCCGAAGTACCTCATCACGAGCCCCGAGATGGAGCCGAAGGCCGCCAAGTTCACCCAGAAGCTCATGCCGATCGACAACCAGTTCCAGATCGAGAACCAGCTTCACGGCGACCTCGCGCGCATCATCGTCCCGTTCTGGTCTGCCGACGGCTCCTTCATCAACACGTCCTGGTTCCTCCAGGCGGATCGCTCCAAGGTCTTCGCTCCGATCCGGGCGCTGTTCTATCTGTCGGATCAGCCGGAGTTCTTCATCGAGGACACCCCGACGACGGGCGTGCCCTTCACCAACGACAAGATCCGCTACAAGCGCCGCTGGGCGTACAAGATCGTCGTGACGGATCACCGGCAAGTTCAAGCGGCCCGCGCGACGTCGTAACGAACGATGGAGCACAACGCCAAGGCGCACGTTCCGACCTTCACCTGGTCGGAGAAGAAGACGGCCGCCGGGGCCTTCCGCGATCACTTCGTCCATGTCGCGGGGCTCCAGGTGGACGGCGGGGACGCCGGACTCACCGTCACGCTTCACGACGGGGCCGACGCCACGGGGCCGGTCATCATGGAACTTGAAGCCCCTGCGGGCGAGATCACATCCGACTACCTCGGCGGCGTGCCGTTTGCGGCGGGCAAGGTCTTCGCGGCCTTCGACGGCGGCGCCGGGGGGTCCGCGGGGTATCGCGTCGGCGTCGCGTAACAGGTAGGAGGATCGCGCCGTGGCGACAATTCAGTCGCTCCTTCGAAAGATCAGCGGGCTCGTCCCCAACATGACCGAGGGGCGCGTGCCCGCCCACGTCCGCAAGGACTTCATCGGCGACGCCATGCGCGAGCATGGCCGCCAACGTCCCCATCACGTCGTTCAGGAGCAGGCGGCCAGTAACCCACCGATTCAGGAATTCGCCCTTCCGGCCGCTTTCGGCGACGACGACGCCGTCATCAAGATCATGTCTCCGCACGATGAGGACGACGAACGCCCGCTGGAAAAGGAGATGGAGTGGCGGACCGTCAAGACGTCCACCGGCTATAAGGTCTATTTCCCCGGCAAGCTCGCCGAGAAATTCCGGATCACCTACACGCTGCAATGGACCGAGGCAACGCTGTCCCTCATGAGCGCGGCCGACGAGGACATGGTCTCGCGGCTCTGCTCCCACTACGTCGCGCTGGATCTTGCGGCCTACTATGCCGACACCGTCCGGGGCCAGGGCGGGAGCCCCGCGGACCTCGTGCAGGCCCAGAGCCAGGCGTCGGCGTGGGAATCGCTGTCCGATCGGATGCTTGAGGCGTACAACCGGATGGTGCGCGGAGACGATGATCATCCGCGCGGCGTCATCGCCAAGAGCGCAAGTGGCGCCGTCCGGCGCGAAGGGTTCCCTCACCGCCGCGATTTGCCCCGGAACCAGATCCGCTGGCGCGGGGGGTTCTAGCGCATGAAGAAATCCGTCACGCGCGAGGTCGTTGTCTGTGACCTCGGCGGGTGCGAAGACGCGGCCGTCTCGACGTGTCAGAGCTGCAAGCTGGATTGGTGCATCGCCCACGGCGGCGTGTTTGAAGGGCGGCTCCTGAAACGCGAGTACCAGGAGCGCCAGGCCGGGGACCCGTCCCAGACGGCGCGCCGGACCGTCTCGAAAATCACGGCGTCCTTCACGCTGGAACTCTGCAACCCCTGCCAATCCCGGCTCAAAGGGGTCATACAGGCCAAGGACTTCAAGGCATGATCTTCATCAACGTGACGCTGCCGAAATTCGGGCCGGAGTTCGATCCGGTGAAGTTCGACGGGATGGTGTCGGCCGGGCTCGAAAACGTCCTGCGCAACTACTACGCCGAGATGAACATCAGCCAGGCGATCCCCGTGGACATCGGCACGCTCGCGGCGGACATCGGCGCCAGCATCGAGGTCGAAGGCGAGAAGGCGCGCATCGGGACCACGCGAATCTACGGGCAGGTGATGGAACGCGGCCGGACGCCCGGGCAACCCGCGCCGCCGGTCGAGTCGATGATCCCGTGGGTGAAGCGGAAGATCAACCCCGCGGCGCCGCCGCTGACGATAAAGCTCGGGGAACGGATCGGCCAGGCCAAGCGAAAACTACGCGAACACGAGGCCGCTCTCAAGGAGGCCCGGAAGCTTGAGGCGTCCAGGCCGAAGCAGCTGGAGCGGGTCAAAGTAATCCACGCCCGCTCCGGCCGCGCTAATCGGAAACTGTCCGACTTGCTCCAACGCCGAAAAAAACAACGAAAGCACAAATTCGTCGGGGCGGCGGCGATCGCCCGGGCGAGAATCGACAGACGAGAACAGCGCGCCCTGCTGGACCAAGCCCGTAGCGCCGCGGCTCGGAACCCTTATCAGGTCGCGTCCGTCCGTCGCCTGGCCAGCCGAGTCGATCGGGCAAAACTTCGGATCGAGACGCTCCGTACTCACACCGCGTCGAAACGGCGGGACTCGTATCTGCGAAGCGTGTCGTTTCTGGTCGCCCGAAAGATCGGCCGCGAGGGCATTCCCGTCCCTCTAGAATTCAGCGGCAAGGGCGAGATGTTCCACCGTACGCTCGAATCCACGCAGGGAAAGTTCCAGGGGTGGTTCCTTGAGGCGTTTGCCGCGCCGGGAGCCGTCGCCTAATGTCGGGCTCGTCGACGCCGGACCTTCACGCGATCGCGGTGCGCATCGCCGACGCCTTGAAGAGCGTCTCGGGTATGCCCTCCGAAATCGTTCACGACAAGGAGAACATCCGACTCACCGAAGAAGAGGGGCTCTACATCGAGGACTACGATTTCGGCAAGGGCGCCCGGCACTACTGGGAGGTCCGCGGGCCGCTGTCCGGCGACGACATCGAGATCCCGGCCCGCGACTACTTCGTCGACGTGACGGAATGGCAATGCCTCGGGGTCTTCGGCTTTTCCAACAAGTTCGAGGACGGCGAGTCGTCGACTCAGAAATGGCGCGCGATCGTCAAGGCCGTGCGCGACGTCCTTCGGAAGAACCTCACCGTCATGGGCGCCGTCCACCGAGCGCCGCGCGGCACCCGGCTTATCACCAACCGGCTCGTGCTCTACGAGGACGGCTCGCTCGTCCACTTCGTCGACGTCCGCCTCAGCGTCGAGTCGATTACCGAGATCAGCGTCTAACAAGTGGAGCCGGAATGGTCACGCTGCACCCCAACATCCGACGCTGGTCTACCGTCAAGGTGGGATACGGTCCCCAGGTCGCCCAGGGAACGCCGCTTGCGACGCTCCCGAAGTGGATCTGGGCCGACGACTTCGCGCTTGGCAAGGACCCGCAGTTCCATGAGTTCGCGGGCGCCTTCGGCGGCGTCCACTTCCCGCGCGACGCCAACGTCCTGACGCATCACAGGCCGCGCGGATCGTTTCAGGCCGCCGTGACCAAGACGCTTTTGGCCGATCTTCTCCCGTGGGTCACGCAGGACGTCGTCGGGTCCTGGTCGCCGAGCATTCAGACCTACTGGACCGTGGCGATTCGCGACGATGTTAACGGCCGGGACATCCGGGTCGCCGACGCCGTCCCGCTCGACCTGGTCCTCGAATCTTCCATCGCCACGCAGGGGTTCCTCCTGTCGCGCGTGAACTTCTTCGGCGAGGACTATGACGACGAGGCGGCCGGGGCGTTTGTCTACACCGAAGCGACGCCCGCCGATAAGAAGAAGTACCTCCACAACCCGCTCGTCGTGACGAACCTGGACACGGGCGAGCCGATCGGCGTGTCGCGCGTGACGCTGCGGTTCCCTTCGGGCTTTTTCCCGTGGGATCATAACAGCGAATTCCCCCTCGCCCGCAAGGACGGGCCGATGAACATCGAGGGCGAGATCGAATCGGCCTTCAGCGACACGACGGACCGGCTCCGTCGAAACGCCGAAGGCCAGACCTACGCGGCCCTTCGGATCAAGTACACGAGCCAGGCGGCCGTCCCGTCCGTCCTGACGATCGACCTCAACGACTGCATCCTGACGGACCCGCCCGACACGGGCTACGCCAACAAGGTTTACTCGGTCTATCGCGGGCGCCTGAAGAACTACGGCGTGCCCGTTTTGACGTTGACTTAGGAGAAACGACGATGCCGAATCTCGGACTCACGCAGGCCAAGTGGCAGGAAAAATTCCGGATGTTGGGGATCAAGACGTCGGCGATGAACCAGCTCCGGGCGCTGCTTCGCCACTACCGCGACCGCGCAACGCGCATCCGCGAGAAGTTCGACCAGTCGGCCCAGCTGTCCAACTGGTCGCTCACGGGCGTCAAGATCGGCGTGAACACGGACCACAACGGCCAGCTTTACGTCGACGCGATCGTGGCCGGGCCGAACGTCACCGTGGATCTTTACAAGGACTCGGCCAAGGCCGCGCCCGACAAGGTCGCCACGGGGGTCGTCGCCTTTCCCGCGACGCTGACGCTGGCCCAGGCCAACAGCTCGGGCATGAGCGGCAGCGTCGTTACGGCGGGCGGCTTCGTCACCGACCAGGACATCATCCTTCAGGCCATTCAAGCCCTCGGGCTTCGGATCGACAACGCCTACCCGGTCGAAGACGCCACGGACTCGGCGAGCAAGAACCGTCTTCAGATCGTCGTTCAGGACACCCTGCAGGTGCGGTCGCGGGAACTCCAGCAGTCCCTCAAGAGCGCCGTCGACTCTGAGCTTCGGGTGTGGCTCAAGAAGTGGACCGAGGCCCCCGACAGCGTCATCAGCGACGGCGACATCATGACGTACGAGTACGACACCGCCGACAACGTCATCACGATCAAGAAGGAAAAGGGAATCCTTCCCTGGTTTTTCGACTGCATGAACGACGACGCCACGGCGGGCGCCCAGACGATCCTCAAAAACACGATCACCGTGGGGTCGCTCGTCAAGGACGCCGACAACGTCGGCGACCTGAACCTCTCGTCGACGTCGACGCGGGAGAACGCCCTCTCCGGCAAGGTGCGCTTCACCGTCGTCGACGAGACGATCGGATCGGAGCAGCTCGAAATCGAGCATATCCTGAATGAGCCGTTGACGGACGCGACCGAAATCATGAAGGCCGAGAACCGCGCGACGATCAAGAAGGCATGGATCGACGGCAAGATCGGATTCGGCTTCACGCCCGTTCGGCCCGCGCCGACGGAGACGGGCGACAACTTCAATCTCCTGTCGAACTACATCGTCACGGGCGAGACCAGCGCCAACACCGACGACGGCGTGATCTACTTCCGACTGGAACGCGAACCGGCGAACGTCTGGCGGCTCACGG
>Ga0247727_10002427_pt1 | contig 42672 bp, 30 predicted proteins | sample WisWelCaveWW1625_FD_202498 | JGI IMG/M metagenome (GOLD analysis project Ga0247727, IMG submission 202498) | Biofilm microbial communities from Wishing Well Cave, Virginia, United States - WW16-25 | ecosystem: Environmental > Aquatic > Deep subsurface > Groundwater > Cave microbial mat | place...
CTGGTCGACCAGATCGTCGCCGAGCCGCCCGGCGGCGCCCAGGAGGATCCCGACGCTGCGGCGGGGTTGCTCAAGCAGGCGCTGGAGCAGGCCCTGGCCCGGCTGGGGTCCTTGTCGGGGCCGGAGCTGGTCGCCGACCGCTACGCGCGGTTTCGGAAGATGGGGAATTTCTTCGCGCCCGCCGGGTAATCAACCTGTTCCAGCAGAAGCAGGCGCCGGGCAAGCCTCTCTGGGATTGATGCCGACCCTACCCGGCGCATCGGATATTCCGTCAAGCCTCGCTGACGCAGAGCCGGCGACGCCACTACTTCAGGCACACGGGGCGCGCAGCAGCCCGCTTTGCCGACAAAGATTCTGCGGACCAACCAGGGGTTGATCGCGCAGCCGCTGCTACCGGGGCGTTGGTGTCCTCAGCTCTAACGCCGGCCTTCGCCCGAAGCTGGGTTCCGCGGAGCTCTAAACCCAGGGCATTCAGGATGCGAGTCGCTCGTTCGACGGTCACCCCGTGATAGTCGTTATTCTCGTCTCGTGACACCTGCGTCTCGTGAATCCCCAGGCGCTTGGCGAGCTCCCGCTGTGTGATCCCGGACGCGATTCGTGCTTCCACAAGAAGTCGCCCCAGGACTTCCAGCGATGTTAGCTTGGGAAGGTGGCCGGCCTTGAGACGCTCATAGGCTCGGACCTCTTCGACCGCACCGAGATGAAACGACTTCAGAGGGTTCAAACCGTACTTCACCTTCTCGGCACTCAGGCCCATGGCCTCAAGAGCTTCCTTCTCCGCCTCAATGTGCTTTTCATGCTCCTTCATCCGTCGCTGGGCTTCTCGATACTCCCTCTCGTTACGAATCATAGTTTTTTTCAATCTCCAAGTCTTCCTATTCGGGGGGAACTTTGTTAGCCTTTTCGAAGTACGTTCACGACTCCTTTCCGATCGCCACCGCGGGTGTGCCTAAATCCGTCTTCAAAGGTCAGCCAGCCTAGGCGTTCATGACGGATTGCCTCTTGGCCGTATTCCGGCCACAGGTCGATACGGTACTTGTGCCAGAAGGGGGGTTTGCGATGCGGCACCCGTGGATCCGCGGGCAGATACCCACGATCCAGGTCCCAGGTCCACACGTCTTCGGACCGCCGTCTGTTCAGCTCGCGTTCCACTTCCCGGGATACCCAACGCTCCCTCGAGGTCGGGAAATACGCGTCGATGTCGTTCGGGTGATCCTTTTGCTCCACGAAGGAGCCGTCGATCACCAGGTACTCGACCCCAAGATCCCAGAGCGTCTTATTGAACTCTGGCAGCTTGGCCACTCGACCTCGAGATCATTGCTTCAACCTTCACTTAACATTATAGTCATACTTGACTAGAACATCAAGCAGGGTGCCCCGAGCGGGTGCGCGACACAGGAGTGATGGGCCAGTCGCAATCCCCGATTTCTCGCGCCTGACCGAGCATGCTGCTACGCTCGGAGGCGGAGCCAGTGCCTGTGTCATCCCGAGCGTAGTGAGGGATCTGCTTCTCGCCCCGCCGTAACAGCAGATCCCTCGCTGCGCTCGGGATGACAATTGGGGGGCCGTCGGTTGCCGCCACTTTCATGTCGCGCACCCGCCGCGAGCACCCCCGGGTGAACCACGGGACTGGACGTCGCCCTCCCTCCAGCGAGAGCCCCTAGCGAGACGGGAGGAATCCGCAGGGATCGTCTAAGTAACCTTGGTCGACCAGGCAAGCCACCCTCAGGCCAACGGCGCTGGCGAGCTTTGCGCCGCCCAGGTCTAGGCGCCCTGGAGCAGGCGCTGGCCAGGCTGGAGGGGATGTCGGGGCCGGAGCTGGTCGCCGACCGCTACGCGCGGTTCCGGAAGATGGGGAATTTCTTCATGCCCGCCGGGTAATCAACCTCGGGCGTAGCCGGCGGTCAGATCCTTGTAGAGCACCACGGAGGAGAGGCGTTCCTGCGGATCGGGGTGGAAGCTCTCGCCGTGATGGGAGTGGCTGATCTTCTCAACCAGCACGTACTGCGGGAAGGCGGTGAAGAGCCGGCTGTAGTCCAGCTTGCAGGAGACCAGGCCCTCCTGGTGTTTGTACGGCCGCGATGTCGGGACGTCGGCGTCGAAGTCGGTAATCCCCAGGAAGCCGCCGCTTTTCAGGACCCGGTCGGCTTCGAAGACCACTCGCGGCAGCAGGTCGCGATCGATCCAGCACAGGACAAAGCCGAACAGGACGAAGTCGAAGGCGTCGTCGGGAAACTCCAGGCGCTCGGCGGTTCCGACCGACACCGAGATGTCGGGGAACAGGGAGGCGCCCGAGCGAACCGCTTCCTGAGACGGCTCAAGGCCAAAGGCGGTGCAGCCTGTCAGCTGCCGCAGCAGGTGCAGGTTGCGGCCGGCGGCGCAGCCGACCTCGAGGATCTTGTGGTGGCTCTGAACATACTGGCTGTACAGCGCCACGTTCCTGGGGATCTGCTGGGTGGAAACGGTGGCACACTCTTCGAGGTTGCGCCGGAAGTAGGCGTCGGCCTCGGTGGCTCGAAAAACCGCTGTCTGGCTCATTGACACTCCTTGGATAGGGGATCTCGGCTAAGGGGATTCCATTGATCAGCAAAGCGATGGCGCATCGAATAGCAGTCACCTCAGCAAGGATCAGTCCATGGCGCCACCTCTAACAGATCGGCGGCCGATAGAGAAACTCTTAGTTGACCGGGTAAGCCACCCTCAGACCACCGGCGCTCGCGAGTTTCCGCCGCCCAGGTCTGGCGCCCTGGAGCAGGCCCTGGCCCGGCTGAGGGAATGTCGGGGTCGGAGCTGGTGGCCGACCGGTACGCGCGGTTCCGAAAGATGGGTAATGGCCTGACGGCCCAAAGAAAAAAGCGGGCGCGTTGAAAGGGTTTTGGGGTGAGCGCGCCCGCCGTTGTAACGGGGATTTGACTATAGAGCGTCGCCCGCCGCGGGGAGGTTACAGCCCCCGAATGATTTTGTTTTCTTCTTGACTTGAGGCCGGGAAGGCGCTACACTGAAGGCGAATAAAAGGCGAATAACAGATGCCCTGGACCGACCCGATCCGCGTCGGACCCGCCGGCTGGAGCTACCAGGACTGGAAGCGCGTGGTCTACCCCGACGCCCGGCCCCGGCAGTTCCACGAGGCTGCCTACCTGGCGCAGTATTTTGACACCATCGAAATCAACACTTCTTTTTACAGGCCTTTACGGGCGGAATTGGCGCGCCTGTGGGTCCGTAAGATCGCTCACAACCCCCGCTTCCAGTTCACCGCCAAGCTCTACCGGGCCTTCACGCACCAGGGCCGGCTGGAGGCCGCCGAGGTGCGCCAGTACCTGGAGGGCCTGGAACCCATCGCCGAAGCCGGGCGGCTGGGCTGCGTGCTGATGCAGTTTCCCTGGTCGTTCAAGTTCAACCGCGAGAACCGCCATCACCTGCTGCGGCTGAAGACAACTTTCCAGGACTACGCCCTGGTGGCCGAGTTGCGCCACTCCAGCTGGATCGTGGACGAAGCCATCGGGGCCCTGATCGATCACCAGATCGGCTTCTGCAATATTGACCAGCCGCAGTTTGCGCACTCTATGCCGGCCACCGCCATCGTCACCACACCGATCGGCTACGTACGGCTGCATGGGCGCAACTACGAGCACTGGTTTGAAAAGGAACCGGAGGTGCGGGACCCCGATGCCTTGCCCCACGTGGCGGCCCGATATAACTATCTCTACTCGACCGGGGAGCTGGCGGAGTGGAAGGGCCGCATCGAGCAAGTGGCCGGCCAGGCCCGCGCCACCTATGTCATCACCAACAATCATTACGAGGGCAAGGCGGTGGCCAACGGCTTGCAGCTGATTCACCTGCTGATCGGTGAGCCGGTCGAGACCCCGCCCGGGCTGCTCGGTTTCTACCCGGAACTGGCTGCCATCTCGAAGAACGCGCCCCTGCAAGGGAGCTTGTTCGCCGACCCCGCCATCGGCCGGACCCTCGGCCAGGCCGCCACCAACAGGGACCTGGCCCGCCCTACCAGCTCGTCGCGGACCGCTTGCTGACGGGCGGCTCGGCCGCTCAGGCGCGGCCCGCTTTTGGCCGTCGCCTGCCAAGCCTTCGGAGGCCGTTACCGCACCGCCATGCTAACCGGCGGGCTATCTTGTCCGGCAACCGTCAGTACAACTGGAACAGCGCTCCCTGGCATTACCCCCTGGGGCACAAATGCGTTCACCTGGTATAGCCCCGCAAAGCCCGGCGCCAAACCGGCAAAGAAGACATTTGCCCTCACTCCTCCGATGGTCAGTGTCACTGGATTCACCGTTGTAGCGAGTGGCGAAGATGGCGCGCCGGATCCAGCCGGCACTGGCGGATCCGGCAAACCCAGCCCGGAGCAGTAGATGACGATCGCATCTCCCGCCCTGACCGGATTGGCCGGCTCGGCGAATCGGTTTTGCGAGTCCAGGATAATACCCTGCCCCTTACCGTTCTGGTCTTTGGTGAAGATCGCTGGTTGGGCCGCGGCTATGACGACCGCCTCCGGAACCGTATAGCTGCCGCCTCTTCGTACGATCAGTTGATGCCTGGTGTTCACCGGAACATCAAACGGCAACATGGCGTTGATCTGCCCTTCGCTGGCAAATAGCAACGGCAGCGGCCGGCCGCCAATGGTCACCAAAGTGCCGGCCAACTGCGTTTCCAGCGGGAGCCTGGTGGCCAGGCTTTGTCCTTCGGATAGTCTGGCGCCAAAAATCGACACGATACTGCCCGGCGCCAGCGGAGCCCGGGGCGAAAGGCTCGCCGCGCTGACGATGCCCCCGGGGATCAACACCGGAGGCGTGGCGTTGGCCTGCAATCCACCGGTCACCTGCGCCACCCCCTGAATCTTCAGGTCAGTGACCTCCGCCGAAACCGTGATGGTCACTTGCGGCAGGCGCGCGGCGGACGGTTGCCAGGTGCCACTCCAACGTCCGTCCCTGAGGGACACCAACTGCAGCGCCGGGTCGCCGTTCGAAAAGGTGGCCACTACCGATCCGGCCGCCAGAGGAGCGGCGCAGTCATCTACCACCCGCACTTCCAGCGGAATCGGCCACGCTGCCGGGACATTGAAATCCGAACCCAATGAGGTGAACACTGGCAATAGCTTCGTGGGCGCGCAGGCCGCCTGCTCCACGCGCAGCGACCTCGGATTGCCCGGCGGCCCAGCGATCAGCACCAGCAGGGTGTTCACCGTCCGCACAGCGCCATCCTGGAACAGGAGCGTGAGCACGCCGCGCCGCACGCCCGGCGTAAGGTTGCCGATATCCGGCTGCACCACCAGCCGCGCCGGGCCGACGGGGTCCACGGTCGCATTCGTTGGAATATGTGTGAACCAGTTCACCCCGTCGTAGGTCAGCCGATTCGAAGCGAAGCTGATCGGCGTGGCGGTGACGTTCGATACCGCCACGTTCTGCGAGCCTGGATTGATGCCGCCTGTGACGCCGGTGAAGATCAGCCCCGTCGGCCGCACCACCGCCCCGGGATTGCTCCCCGGCGGCAGGACGTTCAGCACCACGGAGACGAACTGCGGCGAGTTGTCGGCGGCCGGGGCTGGTACCTGCACCTGGCCGTAGTAGCTGCCGGGCGCCAGGCCCGCCGCGTTGACCGCCACATCGACCAGCGGCACCACCAGCGACCCCGCGTCGGTCGCCCCGCTGGCCGGCGAAACCGCGAGCCAGCCGCTCCCGCCCAAGAGCGTCGAGGCGCTCGCCATCCAGTTCATCACCCCCTGGCCGGTGTTCAGCACGCCGAAGCTTTGCGGCGGCACGGTTCCGCCGTCCGCCACGGCGGTAAACGTGAGCCCCGTCTGCGACAGCAGGATGGTCTGCGAAACTCCGCTAATGGTCATCGTTACCGGCACATGGATTTCACCGCCCGCCGTCGAACTGGAAATGGAAATGAGTCCGGTATAGGTGCCAGGGTCGAGGCCTGCCGGGTTCGCCGTCACGGCCAACGCCGTTGTTCTGGTGGCTGTCACGCTTCCACTGGAAGGCGTTACGGAAAGCCATCCCCTTCCGGAGGTGGTTGTGGCGGAGGCCGTGAAGTTGAGCGGCCCGTCACCTCGGTTTGAGACGGTGAGCTGCGAAGTGGCGCTGCCCGAGCCTCGCCGAAAGGAAAACGACACCCCAGCGGGGTCGACTCCGAGCAGAGGCGGCCTCGCCGGATCCACGTTGAAGGTTACTGCCACCGTCCGGACCGGCGGGTTGGCATTGGGCGCCGTGATGGTCACCAGTGCTTGCACCGCACCGGGCGCCAGCGCCGAGGGATCGGCGGTGATTTGCACATTAGTGGGCATGGTTCCCGCCGTCGGGCTGGCTTGCAGCCACGGGGCGGTCACCGCAACCGAAAACGGGACGCCGGGAGTAGAGCTGGTGAGATTGAGCTGCTGCGCCGGCGGTGGAGCCCCCCCGCTGCGGGCGGAGAAGGTCAGGCTGGCAGGGGCTGCTTGAAACGAAGGAGCCGCTGCAAGGACCGCGCGAATCCGGTCATTTCCCGGATCAGCGAAGTAGACGTTCCCTGCCGCGTCCGTGGCAATGCTGGTCGGGACGGTCACAGCCGCTGCAGTGGCTTCCCCGCCGTCGCCGGAAAACCCGAAGAAGCCAGTACCGGCAAACCTTGTGATCACTCCAGCGGCGCTGACCTTGCGGATACGGTAACTGCCGTCGCCGATGTAGATATTACCAGTCGCATCCACCGCCAGGCCTCTTGGAGAGGACAGCGCGGCATTGGTGGCAAGGCCGCCGTCCCCCGAAAAGCCTCGAACCCCGTTGCCCGCCACGGTGCTGATGGTTCCGTTCCGGTCTACCTTCCGGACGCGATGATTGAAAGTGTCGGCGATGTAGACGTTCCCGGCTGCATCCACTGCTACTCCGTACGGCGCGGCCAATCGGGCGGCGGTAGCTGGGCCGCCGTCTCCGGAGAATCCCGCATCTCCCGTCCCTGCCACGACGGAGAAGCCACCGCCGGGGTTGAGTCTGGCGACCTGGTGTCCGTAGTTGTAGTAGAGTTGGCCTGCCGAATCCAATGCGAGGCCGAGCGTAAGGCCGGCGGGGGGCAGGGGCGGCCGGCCGGCAGCGGTGGTGATCCTTCCATCCGGTGAGATTTTTCGGATCCGAAAGTTCCAAGTGTCGGCAATGTAGACGTTCCCGACGGGGTCCACGGCCACGGATTCCGGGCGATACAGCATCGCGCTCGTGCCCGGACCTCCGTCTCCGGAATAGCCTCGCAAGCCGGTGCCCGCTATGGTGGTGGTGAGTCCCGCCGGATTCACCCTGCGGATGCGATGGCTCTCCGTATCACTGATGAAGAGGTTTCCAGCCTGGTCGAACGCCAGACCGTAAGGAGCGTAATGCGCCGCGCTTACGGCCGGTCCGCCGTCGCCCGCAAACTTGAAGTCTCCCCTGCCAGCAATCGTGCTGATGGTCCCGGCGGCGTTGACCTTGCGGATGCGAAAATTACCGCGGTCGGCTAGGTACACGTTCCCCAGCGTGTCCACGGCAACGCCGTCGGGGACATCGAGCGCCGCGGCAACGGCCGGCCCGCCGTCACCGGAATAGCCTTCAGTCCCCGTGCCCGCGATCGTGCTGACGCTCCCGCCAGCGGTGACCTTTACTACGCGGCCGTCAGGGGTGCTGGTGATGTACAAGTTTCCAGTCACATCGACCGCCACACCCGTCCCACCCACACGAAAGGGGGCGATCCTCAGAGGGGTGCCTGCCACGGTGGTGATCGTTCCCCCGGAGTCCACCTTGCGGACGCGGCTATCCCTTTCCAGGATGTACAGGTTGCCGGCTGTGTCAACCGCTACGTCGGGCGGATCATACAGCGAAGCGCCGATGGCCGGCCCGCCATCTCCACCACACGGCTGCTGGGGTGGGCTGCAAAGAGGGCCGCCGCCGGCAACCGTGGTGATCAACCCGTTGGTATCCACCTTTCGAATGCGCCTGTCGCCGGCGATATAGATGTTGCCACCCGCATCTACTGCCACGCCAGCGGCGTATAGGAATACGCTGGTGGCGGGAACACCTTCGCAGTCCCTACAAGACCCTCCCCCGGCCACGGTCGTGATCGTGCCATTCAGAGTGACTTTTCGGACGTTCGCTCCATCGGCGATATAAAGATTGCCGGCCGAATCCACCGCCACTCCTAGGGGCCCGCTCAATCGGGCGCTGGTGGCCGGGCCGCCGTCTCCTGAGAACCCGGCCAGTCCATTCCCCGCCACTACGGTCAGGATGCCGTCACGAGAGATTTTGACCACGAGGTGATTGCCCCTGTCGCATGCGAAGACGTTGCCGTCTGAGTCAACCGCTACTCCTCCCACCGGCCCAAGCGACGCATTCACAGCGGGCTGCCCGTCCCCGCGGAAGACAAACTCGCTTCCAGCCACGGTGGTGATCACCCCTTGTCCCCGACTCAAGGGCGACAGAGCGAGGGCAAACAGAATCGAAACTACGCCACTGGCCGAACGGAACATGTCCTGCACCTTTTGTACCGCGAAGCGACGACCGCCAAGCGCGCCACTCCGGTGAACACCAGGTTCACCCGGGGTTAAATAACCGCCAAAGCCATAACAAGCCGAACCTTCGAGTTCATCTTGTTCCGCATAGGGTGCGGCCTCCTGTCGCCCACCTGGGACAAAAATCCAGCGTCAGAGTTGGCCCTCTGCTCTATCTCACCGCCATCGTGACCGGCGGGCTCGGCTGACCCGCCACGGTCAGCACCACTGGCACGGCATCGCCAGCCTGCACTGCCTCCGACACCACCGCGTTCACCTGGTAGAACCCCGTAAACCCCGGCACCAATCCCGCAAATGCCACGGCCGCGTCCACTCCCCCTATGGTCAACTTCACCTCGTTTGTCACGCGTGCAAGCGGGCTGACTGGCGCCGCCCGCCCTGCTTCCACCGGCGGGTTCACCTCTCCGAGGCCGGTGCAAAAGATCACGATGGTTGTTCCCGCCGAAGCCGGAGTTGCCGGCTCTGCCCACTTCCCGTCGGCCTGGATGATCACACCTTGCCCGCGCCCCGTACCGTCCTTAGCAAATATCGCCGGTTGCGCCGCCGCCACGGTTATCGCCTCCGGCACCGTATAGCTGCTGCCCCGGCGCACAATTACCTGATGGCGCGTGTTCACTGGAATGTCATACGGCAAGAGGGCGTTGATCTGTCCTTCGCTGGCAAACAGCAGCGGCGCCAGGCGGCCTCCAATCGTGACCAAAGTGCCGGCCAGATCGGTCGTCAAGGGCAGCTTGTCGGCCGCAATTTGCCGCTCGGCGAGCCGGTTCCCAAATACCGAAACCAGACTACCTGGCGCCAGGGGAGCCTCGCGCGAGAAGCTGGCGGCACTAACCACGGCTGCCGGTCCCACTACCGGCGGACTGAGGTTCGCCCGCAGGCTGCCGGACACTTGCGCGCTTCCCCTGATTCGCTGCTCGGACACCTCCGCCGTAATCGAGATCGTAACCTGGGGAGCAGCGGCGTTTCTCGGCTGCCAGGTAGCGCTCCAACGGCCGTCCCGCAACGACACCAGGCTCAGAGATGGGTCGCCATTGGAAAAAGCGGCGATCACCGAACCATCCAAAATCAGGCTGCCGCAGTCGTCCACGACTCGCGCCTCGACCAGGTTCGGCCAGCCGGCTGGGGCAGTGAAATCCGACCTTAGCGAGGTAAACAAGGGCAGCAACCTGGTGGGCGCGCAGCCGGACTGAGCCACCGCGGGCTGGCGTGACAACGACCCGGCCGGGCTGCCGCTCCCCGCCAGCACGAACAACAGGTTGACGGTGCGCACCGCCCCATCGGCAAACAGCAGCGTCAGCACTCCGCGGCGAATCCCCGGCCCGAGCCCTGAGCTGCTGGCCTGCACCTGAATCGAAACGGGCTGGCCCGGCGTGACGGTGGCTCCCGCCGGCTGGGCGGTGAACCAGTTTGCGCCGTCCGTGGTGAGCCGCCCGGACGTGAAAGTTCGCGGACCACTGGTCAGGTTTCCTATTTGCACGGTGTGAGCGGCAGGGGCGCTTCCTCCACCCACCGCGGTGAAGATCAAACCCGTCGGGAGCACTACGGGACCCGGGTCACTACCCGGCGGCAGCACACTCAGCACTACCGATATGAACTGCGGCGTGTTGTCCGCTGCCCGGGCCTCCACGCGCACCTGCCCGTAGTATTCACCCGGCGCCAAGCCGGCGGCGTTGACTGCTACGTTCACCAAAGGAACGTTGAGCGTAGCTGCATCCGTTGTGCCCCGGGCGGGGGAAACCGAAAGCCAGTTGGAACCGCCCGAAAGCGTCGACGTACTGACGGACCAGTCCATGATGCCCTGACCGATGTTGAGGATGCCGAAGCTCTGGGGCGGCGCCACGCCGCCCCCAGACACGGCGGTGAAAGTCAACCCGGTCTGCGAGAGCAGAATGGTCTGCCGCACCGCGCTGATGGTCATGGTGACCGGCAATTCTCTGCTCTCGTTGGAGCTCGGGCTGGAGATCGAAATGCGCCCGGCATAAGTTCCAGGCCCCAGCCCGCCAGGGTCAGCGGTAATGGCCACAGAAGCCGGGCTCGCCAGGGAGGCCTCGCCACGGTCCGCACTCGCCCGCAGCCACGGTCCCCCGGAAGAAGTCGCCGTTGTGACCTGGAACGCCAGCGTTCCCCCGCCTTCGTTGCCCACGGTGCGCCGTTCCGTCCTGGCCGCCGCGCCCTGCGCAAACGAGAATATCAGCGCCCCGGAGTCTACGCCCAGGCGCGGGCGGCCAGCCGCTTCCACCGCCAGTCTCACGGGAATGGAAACGGCAGCGGGATTGGCGCCCGGAGCGGTGACCGTGACGGCGCCGTTGTAGGTCGCCGGCGCGAGGCGGGCCGGATTCACGGAGACGATCAGGCTGGAGGGCGCGCTGCCGCTTGCGGGTGTGACCGACAGCCAGGCGCCGCCGGCGGCGGTGGTGGCGGAGGCAGTGAAGCTCAGCGAGGCGGCATTGGTAAAAGCCGAGAGTACCTGATCGGCCGGTGGCGATCCCCCTTCCCGGAAGCCAAAGGCCAAGGGGCTGGGACTGGCCAACAACAGCGGCGCAGTACCTGACTGCGTGACCGTGAACATCTGCCGGGCGACAGTGAGGGTTCCGGCCCGCGAAGCAGCAGAGGTGTTCGCTGCCACCGAGTATTGCACGGTTCCCGGGCCGCTGCCGGCGGAACCGGAAGAAATGGTCAAAAAGGCGGCGCTGCCGCTCGCAGTCCAGGAGCAACCCGGACTAGTGATCACACCGATGGTCCCGCCAACGGCCGCGGAGGGGAAGACCTGGGCCGACGGAGAGAGGAAATACTCGCAGTTAGCGACTGGAGGGCCGGGTGCTGCGGGACAGGCGCCGAAACACTGGACTTCCAGACGGTACGGGAATACCCCGAGAAAGCCGGCGCCCACAACCCGGATGGCGTAGGTCCCCGATTTTGTTAGCCTCCAATTCGCTGAGATCCCAGCGGGGAGGCGAAAGCCGCTGCAGACAATGCCTCTGAAGGCGCCATCGGGTTCAATCACCTGGAAACAATGATTTTCCCCGGTTGCCAGCCTAGTCACATTGACGGTGACTGTATCGCCGCTGGCCCCGTTGAAGGTAAAGAAGTCGACATCCCCAGCCGGCGCGATCTCCCCGTCCAAGACTTCTCCGAAACCGGCGGGTCTGGCAGCGTTTGGAAAAGGAAGCGCGCGCAATAACACAAGAGAATAAGGAAAAGCTTCATTGCCTCCGGCGGCCAAGACCTGAATACTGTGATTGCCGGACTTCGTCAGCGTCACGTCGGTTCCAATCCCACCCGGAAGACGGAAACCAGCGCAGACCAGGCCGCCGATGACGCCGTCCGGATCAACCACCCGATAGCAGTGGTTGGCGCCGCCGGACAGACGCAGGAGGTGAATGTCCAGCACGTCTCCCGTTTGCCCTCCAAATCGGAAGACATCGGAATCGCCAATCGGCGTGATCTCGCAATTCACCAGATCACCATAAGCGATGTCGGTGACAGCGGGCTCAGGAGCGCAGCTCTTGACATTCACATCCGCAGCAGCCGGCTCAACCACTATCCCGACAGCGCACAAGATCAGCCGGATGGAAGCGGCAGTCCATGCAGCAGACCGCTGTGAAAACAGACCCCCAAGATGCAGCGACATCCAGCACCTCCGTCTCAGAAGTGGTTCAAGGAGCCTCTTCGGTCGTTCTCACCCCCAATGGCGGAAAACCGAAGGAGAATGGCTCATACCCGTGCCTCCGCCCTCCCAAGTTGCTGAAACAGCCATGCCCGGGCAAACTCCCAATCGCGCTTCAGCGTGGCGACCGAAATGCCCACTACTGCCGCAGCCTCCTTCTCCGTAAGGCCGCCGAAAAATCGAAGCTCGACGATCCGGCCGGCCCTGGGGTCCAGCGCCTCCAGCCGTTGCAGCGCTTCGTCCAGGTCGATCAGGTCCTCGTCGCGTTTTTCCAGCAGCCCCGCCACGCTGTCCAGCGAAACTCTAACTCGGCTTCCGCCTCGTTTTCTCGCGCCGCGGGTGCGGGCGTGGTCCACCAGTATCCGGCGCATCTGCTGAGCTGCGACGGCGAAGAAGTGGGCGCGGTTCTGCCACTGGATCGCCTCCGACCCGAACATCCGCAGGTACGTTTCATGTACCAGAGCGGTGGCCTGCAGGGTGTGGCTGGGACGCTCCTGGTTCATGTAGTGCTGGGCGAGTCTCCGCAGCTCGGGATACACCAGATCTATCAGTTGGCCGGCGGCCTCCGGGTGGCCGCTGCGCAACCGAGTCAGCAGGCCACTGATCTGCTTGGTTGTGGGCGCCTCCATGACGGCTAGATTATACTCCCCCCTGTAAAGGCTATGAGCCATTTGGAGCCGGGATTCCGCTTTCCTGCTTAGTGGGTGGAAGCGTCTTGTGTACAATAGGTTGCCAATACCCGGTTGGGGAGAGCGGCCGCAGATGACCCAGGAGCGATTCCACCAGGTCCGAGACCTGTTCGGAGAGGCGCTAGCGCGACATCCAAACGCCCGGCTAGCGTTTCTCCAGGAGGCCTGCCGGGGAGACAAAGCCCTGATGGCCGAAGTCCAGAAGCTGCTGGCGGCTCACGAGCAGGCCGGCGGGTTCCTCGAAGACCTCCCAACTGCCACAAACGAGACGCTCCAGCCGGAGAATGATTCATACGTGGGATGCGAGCTGAGCGGAAGGTACAGGATCCAGAGGCAACTGGGACGAGGCGGGTTCGGCGTCGTTTATCTGGCCCGCGATGCCCACGTGCATGGGAAGACGGTTGTCATCAAGATCCTGTTGGAGCGAGTCGATCACGCCGAATGGTCTCAAAGGAAATTCCGGCAAGAATGTAAGGCTCTCGCCCGGATCAATCACCCAGGCGTGGTGGGGGTACTCGATCAAGGGCGAACACAGGACGGGAAGCCTTTCCTGGTTCTGGAGTTTGTTCACGGCGTGACGCTCGGTGCTGCGCTGGCGCGTGGACAAATGGACCTGCCTCGGGTCGCCAGCCTGATCCGGCAGATCGGACAGGCGCTGGGCGCCGCCCACGACCAGGGTATTTATCATCGCGACCTGAAGCCGGCCAACATCATGCTTCGGGGTCTGGGCGGAGGTCAGGAGTTTCCCGTCATCATTGACTTCGGGGTAGCCACTATTAAGGATTCCACGACCGCCACCTCTCAGCCGACGCGAGTGGCTGGATCGTACCCGTATATGGCCCCTGAACAGTACCTGGGCCAGCCGGAAGCGGCCAGCGACATCTATGCCTTGGGTGTAATCGTCTACGAGATGATCACCGGGCGCCGCCCCTTTGAAGGGGACTCACCGGTCTCTTTCTTCGTTCAGCAAAAAGAGGGAGTCAGGGTAAAACCCAAGGACCTGCGCCCGGACCTTCCGGAAGCGGCGCAAGAGTTCATCTTGAAAGCGCTGTCATACAGTCCGCGAGAGCGATTCAAGCGCCCCGTAGATTTCTGCAATGCAATGGCGCAGGCATTGACGGGCAGTGAACGGCACGAGGGGAACCTCCGTCAGCGGGAGCGGGCTGAGTTCATCACGCGCCGGCGAGTAGTGGGCGCTTCGCTGCTGCTGGTCCTGGGCGTGGTCGCGGCCGCGATCAGGCTGGGGCAAGTCGTCCCGCCGGCGCCAGAGCGCCTGCTCAGCTACTTTGTTGAAGTGCAAGAATACCGCGACGGCAGGCCCTTCCAGGATCCGTTTCGGCTGTCGAAGGAAATGATCTTCGCCGCCAGGTATCGGATCCGGCTGGTGTTTAGTAGCTCGGAACCGGGATATCTCTACCTGCTCAACGAGGGTCCGGCCGGCCCGAATCACCTGCCGGGATTCAACGTGCTTTTCCCGTCGCCCACGGCAAACAATGGCTCGGCATTGCTCAGCCCCGGCCAAGCGATTCCGGTTCCGGGAAAGAGGTTCCTTGTCTTTGACGATCAGTGGGGAGAGGAGAACCTGTGGATGGTTTGGGCCAACCGGAGCGTGCTGGAGCTGGAGGCTTTGAAGAAGTGGGCGAACGAGCAGGATCGGGGAAACATCCAGGATCCGCAGCAGATCCATGCAGTGAAGGAATATCTGGAAAAGCATGCGGCTTCGAAGCCACGCGTCGAGAGGGACGAGGCCGGTAAGCAGACTGTCCTGCACGGCAGAGGCGAGGTTTGGGTGAATCTTCTGAAGCTGGAGCATCGCTAAATGGAGAAGGTTATGACCGCCAAGATCTGGATACTGGCATTTTCGTCGGCCGCTTTAGCGCAGCAGCCTGTGCAACCGCCGTCAGAGGCGGAGGCGCGCATGCTTTGGGACGAGAACTTCCTGCGCAAACGGCCGCCAGCTAAAAAGACATCCCGCCCTGCGGCGCAGGCAATCTCCAAGGCGCCTGTCACGACTCCGGAGCAAGTGGTTTCGGATCCGGCCGAAGACGCCTTCTTGGGCATCACGGTCTGGCGTTTGCGCCCGAGCCGGACCGCCGACGAGCCAGGGGTGCGGATCCTGGTCCAAAAGGAAGGAGATGATCAGGAGTGGACCCCGGAGCGTATCGAAGCCGATCATCCTTTAGTCGAGGGGCAGAGGGTCCGTATGAGCATTGAGACGGCGCGCGCCGGATATCTTTACGTGGTGGACCGCGAGCAATATGCGGACGGCACGTTCAGCGACCCTTTCCTGATCTTTCCAACTTTGAAGACGCGCGGCGGAATCAACCAGGTGAGGGCCGGAGCATTGGTTGAGATTCCCGCGTGGGATGACGATCCGCCGTACTTCCGTTTGAGGCGGCGCCGGGCGGATCAGGTCGCCGAGACCCTCATGATCCTGGTGACGCCCCAGCCTCTCTCCGTGCCCAGCCTCACCCACGAGGCTCTCAAGCTCAGCACCGAACAGGTTGCCGGGTGGGAAAGGAGGTGGAGCGCGGCGGTCAAACGGCTGGAGGCTCGGGATAAGCTCGGAAAACCCTATACGAAAGCAGAAAAGGAAGCCGCCAACAACAGCAAGCTGCTGCTGACCCAGGATGATCCGACCCCACAAACGCTGTATCGCGTCGAGGCGAAAGCCGGCGATCCATTGTTGGTGACCGTGCCCCTGCGGATCCGCAAATGAACCGGCGCACCACATGTCGATCGGCGAAATGGGCCGGCTGCTTCCTCCTCGCTTTCGGCGTGCTCCATGGCGGCTCGCTTTTGTCTCAGACCAGGAGGGAGCAGCCTGTCGGCTTGATCCTGACCGCCAAAGATGGGAGGCTGCGCCGGTCCGATGCCGAGTCGTCTCTGACGGCCAAACCCGGGGACGTTCTCTACGCAGGGGATTCCATTCTGAGCCAAACCAGCGCCGTGGAGTTCCTGTTCTGCCCTGACAAGTCCTGGCAAGGCCTGGAGCCGAACGGCGAGGCGCTGGTGGAGGCCAAACAGCTCCGCATCAAGTCAGGCCGGCTCGCCGGCAAGAAGATCGTAGACTTCTGCCTGCTGCCGGATGTCGAGCGCCTTCCGGTGGCCAGCCAGCAGCATTATGGCGGCTCCATGACCCGCGCACTGGAGCCCCCGGAAATCGAACCTGCGGCGTTTCGGTCCGGCATCGAGGCGCTTCCGGAAGATCAGCGACGCGCCCTGCGGCTGGATCTCAACGGTATTGAGAAGGTGCTCGCCGCCGACCCGAAGAATCAGGCCGCGCGCGTGGCTAGGGCAGCGCTGTTGGACAAATACCGCCTTGGACCAGATGCCCTCGAGGAATACAAAAAGATCGCCGAGGAATGGCCCGACGCAACCTGGGCCCGGGAACGCATTTTCGTTCATGAGAAGGAACAGGGGCGCGCGCGGATTCGCTCGGTGACCTCGCTCCGGGAGGGGAAGACCTACGCCTTGTTGGTGGGCATATCCAAGTACCAACGGCTTCCCGAGCAGCGGTGGCTGCGTTACGCACATCGGGACGCGCAGCTTTTCGAGGAGCATCTCCGGAGCCCCCGGGGAGGGTCCCTTCCGGACTCTGACGTAGAGTTGCTCACCGATGAAAAGGCGACCACAGCCGCGATCCGAAATGCGTTCGAGACTTTTCTGAAGGCGAGGGCGGGAAAGAAAGACACCGTGCTGGTATTCATCGCCGCTCACGGCGTGGTGGAGCCCGCCGGGCGCCGTGGCGCTTACATCATCACGCACGATAGCGATCCGGAGGACCTGGCCAGCACCGCCCTGCCTATGGCCGACGTCCAGAACCTGATTCGGGAAGACCTTGCCCAGGTCGGCCACGTGTTGGTGTACGTCGATGTGTGCCGGGCGGGCAACATCGGCGCCATGAGAGGAAGCAACCAGATCAACAAGGTCGTCGAGCAGCTCGCGGAAGCGGAGGGCGACCTGTTCCTGTTCCTGGCGAGCGGGCCCAAGGAGGTGTCCTACGAAGGTCCCCAGTACGGCACGGGTCACGGCGCCTTCAGCTACTTCCTCCTGGACGCGCTAAACGGAGGGGCTGACTCCAACCGGGACGGCATCGTGAACGTGGGCGAGATCATTGAATACGTTCGCGAGAAGGTGATCGAAGCCACCGCCGGCCGCCAACACCCGCGTGATTTGGGAAGCATGGAACACGCTGTAATCGCTGCCGAGATGCGGCATCCGGGCATCACGCTGCTGAAGTCGTCGAGCCAGGGGGTGCTAGCGGCGTCCGGGACCCGTGGTCCGGAAACCGGAGCGTCAGGCGGCCAGCGGAGCGCCGAGGATCCCAACCCTACCCGGGAGCTGGACGAGGCGGTCGCGGCGGGCAGGCTCTTGCCCGACTCATCCCAGAGCGCTTTCGCCGCTCTGCGCGCGCTCCGGCGGAGGCTGACCCCCGAGCAGTACCTCATCCAGGAAAATAAGCTTCGCGTGGCGCTCGAAAACCAGGGCCAGCAGATTCTGCTGCGCTATCTGACCGGCGATCAAGTGGCGCAGAACCGCGCCGACTTCACACGGGGCGCCGCTTATTTCGAGGCCGCGCGACTGCTAACCCCCGAATCCCTGTTCCTGGATGGTCGTGTGGCGTTTTGTAACGGCCGGGCAACCTTGTTTGTAAAGGACTACCGCCGGGCGACCGACCTGCTGGAGCGCGCTGTGCGGATCGATCCTGGCGGCGCCTATTCTTACAACGCCCTGGGCATCGCCTACCTGGAGCAAGCGGATTATGCGCGGGCCATGCAGGCATTCCGGGACGCAATGCGCCGGGCTCCGTATTGGGCCTATCCGCTGCACAACATAGCTCTCGCATACCTTCAAGCCGGCGACTATGGGGGCGCCATTCGCTCCTACGAGCAGGCGATGCAACTGGCGCCCCAGTACTTCTACTTACCCTACAACGTCGGACTTGTTTATCAGCGGCTGAACCGGCGCAAGGATGCGGAGGCGGCATACCAGAAGGCCATCGCGCTCGCCCCGCATGCCGCTGAGCCCTATAACGCTTTGGCGAACCTTTACAGTTTCTACGGCCGGGCGGCGGACGCCGAGCGGCTGTATCGGCAAGCGCTAGAGAAGAATGCGGATTTGCTGGAGGCGCGGCACAACCTGGCGGTCGTGCTGGCGGAAAGACCGGACCGCGTGCCGGAGGCATTGGATCTGTGGCGTCAGAACCTCTCCAAGTCGTCCGAGTATCTTCCGTCGCGGCTTAGCCTGGCGAAGACTCTGGCTCGCGCCGGCCAGACCGCACAGGCGATCCGGGAATATACGCTGGTGGTGAATCAGAAACCGGATTTCATCGCCGTCCGGGTTGCGCTTGCCGAGCTGCAGGCAAAGGCCGGAGACACCGATGCCGCGCTGGCCCAGCTTCGAGCGGCGGTGAAGCTACAACCGGACAGCGCGCTGATCCACGAGCAGATCGGAGATTTGGAGAGGGCCCGCGGGCACATGACGGAAGCCGGCGCAGCTTACAAGGCGGCTTTGCAGTATGCGCCGGATGGAGCAACGCGCAAGAGGCTGCGAGGGAAAACGAAAAAGGAATCGTAGGGACAAGGGACGCGTGTCAAAGTGGAAACTCACCAGGGATTCCAGGGCGGGAGCGGCGCGTGAGACGCTGGAAGCTCGAATACCTACTCCTTGCTTTCGTGGCCGGCACTCCAAGTTCCCTTGCCCAGACGACGCAAGGCCTGATCGCAGGCCGGATCGTGGATTCTCATACCGGACGCCCCGTGGGGGGCGCCCGACTTTCCTTTTTGAGTCTTGCCACCAATACGACCGGCTTCGCCCGCTCTGGTATATCGGGGTTCTATGTTCTGCCGTTTCTTCCTCCCGGCCTGTACCGGATCCGCGTTACCAGCGATCGCTATCAGGCTCAGGAGATTCATGAATTGCAATTGCCAGTTGCGAGCCGCCTCGAGGTGAGTTTTCGCCTGCGACCCTTGGGCGACGTTTGGGAAGCCGGACGCTATCGCAGCGTTCTTCTGCCGAACAGCGAGTTGATTACGACATTCTTTGGTCCCGACGTCGATACCAGCCGGGCCGGCCTTTTCGAAGCGACCCGTGGCAGCCGGGCCGCACTGGAATCCACTGTCTCGCAAATCATAGATCCCGCTCAGGTGCGAGAACTGCCCCTCGCCGGCCGGGATGTATACACGATGCTGGTCGCGCAGCCGGGAGTGACTGCCGACACCGCAACAGCCCGCGGTCTTGGCCTCTCGATCGGTGGTCAGCGCCCTTCATCTTCCAACTTCCTGCTCGATGGCCTGGAAAACAACAACTACCTCGTCACCGGGCCGCTGACGGCGATCGCCCCGGAAGCGGTCCAGGAGTATCGAGTATCCACCAGCAGTTTCTCCGCCGAATACGGGCGCACCGCCGGCTTCCTGGCGAATGCCATTACGCGCTCGGGCGGCAGCCAGTGGCATGGCATGGGCTACTCTCACCTGATGAATGAGGCTCTGAATGCAAACGGCTTCCGCGAGAACCTGCAGGGGCTCCCGCGCCCGCCGTTGAAACAGACACAGCCCGGTTTCCAGTTCGGAGGTCCCATTCGGGCCAGGTCGCTGTTCTTCTCCAGCGCCTTCGAGCGCCTGCGCAGCCGCGCTCGCGCGGAGTCGAGGAACCTGATCATCCCGTCGACCCTGTTTCGGGAGATTACCGCGCCGGAGAGCCTCGCTCGCAAGCTGCTGGACCAATTCCCGGCGCCTACTGCTGTCAGCCGCCTGCCCGTGGCAAGCATTCCCATCGCGCCTCCCGTGTCGATTGACCGGTCTCTTGCCCTGGAGCGAATGGACTACGTCTCACCCACCTCAGGATACCGCCTGATGAGCCGGTTCGCGATGGCGCGGCTGGCACGTCCGGACTTCATCTGGTCTCCCTATAAGGACTTCATCTCCGGCCTGGAGCAGAACTCCTACAGCCTGGCGCTCACCGGGATCGCATCGCTGCGCGCCGGCATGTCGAATGAAGCCCGGTTCGGCTGGAGCACGGACGACCTTGGATGGGATCGGGCGCATCCGGAAATCCCTACCCTGGCGTCCTTTGACCAAACCGTCCTTCCGGGCAGCCCGGCTTTTTACGCCTTCCGCAATCGCAGTCGAAGCTGGGAGCTGGTGGACAACCTGATCTGGGCGCAGGGCCGGCACCTCATCAAGCTGGGAGGCGGATTCCTGTTCCGCCGTCTGGATGGGTTCCTGACCGCAGGGCGCGACGGCCGGTACCTGTTTCAGGACGTCATCGACTTCACGATCGATCGGCCCCTTTTCTTTTCCATCTCGGTCTCGCGCGAGGGCTCGCCCCGCCTTCGGTTGCCGGAGTTCGAGCGGGAATACCGACACAACCAATGGAATTTCTTCGTCCAAGACACAGTGAGAGCCACTTCCCATCTTGTGTTGAACGTTGGTGTCCGCTATGAGAACTTTGGGGCGCCGCAAAATACGGGCACGAGCAAGGATGGCGTCGTAGAACAGGGCGCGGGCGCTAGCTTGGCCGCGCGGCTGGCGACGGCCCGCGTGGTTTTCCCTTCCGGGCCTCGGCAAAGCCTGTATGAACCCGACAATCGGGACCTGGCGGTGCGGTTCGGCTTTTCCTACGACCCATCGGGCGGCGGCAGGATGCTGGTTCGCGGCGCTTATGGCCTCTTCTACGATCGGCCGTTTGACAATCTCTGGCAAAACGCTAGGAACAACAGCTTTGTTCTGGGGACCTTTCGGGCGCAGGCCAGCGATTATCTTGCCCCCATCGCCACTGTACTCCCCCGCTACCAGGGCGACCCTTTTGCCCGCGATTTTCCCCTGCTGACTCTTTTCGAGCCGGGTCTGCGCAATGCCCGGGTCCAACACTACTTTCTCGGCATCCAGAGGCAATGGTCGGAGGCTTGGTGGCTCGAAGTGAATGCGCTAGGGGCCTTGGGACGGCGACTGATCACTACCGACCAGGTCAATCGCCGGTACGGCCAATACAATCCTGAACTGCCTGTCATCTCGTACCGGAGCAGCCAAGGCCTTTCCGATTACAAGGCATTGGCCGCAGTGGCGCATTACCGCGCCCGCCGTGGACAGCTCCAGTTGGCCTATACCTGGAGTCACTCCATCGACCTTCAGAGCGACGCGCTGGCGTCGGATTTCTTTGATCTCAGCTTCACTCGGGTGGCGGTATCCGACCCGTCCCGAGCGAGCGCCGCGTTTGCGCGTCAATTCGACAGCCACGGGGACCGAGGGAGCTCCGATTTTGACCAGCGGCACAATCTGGTCTTTTTCTCGATTTGGGACTTGCCTGCGATCTCGTCTTCATCCAAAGCAGGCCGGCTCCTTCGCAATTGGCGGTTCTCCCAACTGGCGGCCTTCCGCACCGGCTTTCCCTACAGCGTCCTCGCCCCGTCGGGCCTGGTTATTTTCAACAATCGCGCGGACGTCGTGTCTACAGCGCAGACGCCCGCTGGAAGCAACACGTCTGTGGCCGGTGGGCGGCAACTCCTCAATGCCGGCGCTTTTCGGCAGCCGCCGCCGGACCAACTCGGGAACTCGGGCAGGAACGCATTTCGCGGCCCGGGACTCTTCAACGTGGATATCTCGTTGAGCCGTTCGTTTCCGCTGCGATGGCTTGGCGAGTCCGGCAGGATCACTTTCCGGGTGGAGGCCTTCAACTTCTTGAACCACGCCAACCTCAACAATCCCGATTCGTTCCTCGGTTCTGAAACCTTTGGTGCGGCACTTTACGGCCGCAGGGGCCGTGAGGCTGGATTCCCTGCCCTGAAGCCGTTTAACGAGACCCCCCGGCAGATTCAAGCAATTCTGCGCATCGAGTTCTGACGGGGCGTGGGTCACGCTTTGCTCGCCCTTACCGCACCCTGGGCGCGCTCAAAGCGCCTCCGGCAGCACCGAACCGGGAGCGGCGCCGCGGGCATCCGCTCTTACCCTTGCTGTGGTTCGATTCAGACTTCCGAGTTCACCACCTGGATCAGAGCCTGGATGTAGCCGTAGCCGAACGCAAACGCCTGCAAGCCGCCGGGATCGTCGGGATGGCGGGGCATGTGATCCGGACACAGCGAGCCTGCAAACTCCGTATCGCGCAGGATTCGCATGATCTGGAGGAAGTCCATGTCGCCTTCGTCGGGATACACTTCCTCGAAATGATGCAGGCCGCCGCGAATGTTGCGCATGTGGATCTGATAGATCTTGCCGCGGTCGCCCAGGTATTGGACAATAGGCAGGACCTCCGTTCGCGGGTTCTTTAGGCCCTCGCCGGTGGTTCCCAGGCACAACTGGAAGCCGTTGTACGGGCTGTCGACCACGGCCTCGTATCGTTTGATGGCTTCGAAGATGGACGGCGAATCCCAATTGTCGGCGCCCTGGTATCCGAAGGGGAGCCCCGGAGGATCATAGGGGTGGCAGGCCAGGCGCACGTCGTACTGCTTGCAGACCGGTAGGACCTTTTGGAGGAACGTCGTAATGCGCTCCCAGTAATCACCGGAAGAAACGCGGCCGGATTTTTCCACCGGCAGGTTCTTCCAGTTGTCCTCCAGTTGGAAGCCGGCATAGGTGACGCCGCCTCGTCCCGGCGTGCGGGTGTTGCGGCGGATCGGGATGACGGTCCAATGATAGGTGATGATCTTGACGCCGACCTGGGAGGCTTTTTGGACATTCCCCAGGATGGCCTCCAGGCGGCGATCGCGTTCCGGGCCCGGGCGCAGGTTGATGTATTCGGCGTCCATGCGGATGGCTTCGAAAATCACGCCCCGCTTGTCGCAGTTGTCACGCATCCGCTTCAGCTCGTCGAGGTCCCAGGCGCCCTCCGGAGTACGGGATCTGACGGAGGCGGTGAGGTGCTTCACGCCATGGCGCAGGTTGTACTCCAGGTTGGCCTGGCCGGTGATGTCGGCCCCGGGGCCCCCGGCCACGCTGTGGTAGTCGCCCCCGACGTGCATCCGGGTGTTCTTTCTGGGGGCGCGCCTGGTCTGTGGGGCGGCCGTGACGGGGGCGGCCGACGCCGCCAGTCCGGCGCCGACGAATTCTCTTCGTTTCATCATCCACGTCTTCATGCCAAACCCCCAAGGGAACCTTTGAATCCCCTCCATCGTACTACCGCTGGGGAGGAATGGAGCCATGTTCTGCACCAACTGCGGGGTAGAGATTCGGGAGGCGGACCGATACTGTTCCCAGTGCGGGCGGCACACCGGGCAAGCGCAGGCGGCCCGGGCCGGCCGGCAGCTCAGCCTGCCGCTCGATGGCAAGAAGATCGCGGGGGTCTGCGCCGGGTTTGCCCGCTACTTCGACACCGATGTGACGCTGGTGCGGATCATCTGGCTGGCCGGGACGATGGCCTCGGGCGGCATCGGCATCATTGTTTATTTGCTGGCGTGGCTGGTGATGCCCAGGGACTCGCCGGGCCGGTTGGCGGCGCCGGCAGTGCCGGCGCAGTCCCCGACGGCGTAGCGGGATCTGCAATTGTCATCCCGAGCGTAGCGAGGGATCTGCTGTTGTGACAGGACGAAAAGCAGATCCCTCGCTACGCTCGGGATGACATCGGCGCGACACTGCCCCAATAGCGGGAGCGCTATACTGTCAGCTATGAAGCCCTCTGTCCTGGAACCCAAAGTCAAGGACCTTTACGAGCAGGACTTCTTTGAGTGGACCGTTCGCAACGCCGAACTGCTGCGCGCCGGGCGGTTTCAGGAAGCCGACCTGGAACATGTCGCCGAGGAGATCGAGGACATGGGCAAAAGCGAGCGCCATGAGCTGGGCAGCCGTCTGCGTGTTTTGCTGTCGCACCTGCTGAAGTGGAAGTTTCAGCCTGACAGTCGCAGTCGCAGTTGGAAAGCGACGATTCGGGTGCAGCGGCATGAGTTGATCCGCCTCTTGCGGCAGATGCCCAGCCTCCGCCGCTACCTTCGCGATGAGTTGTCGGAGGTCTATCCCGCGGCCGTCCAAGGGGCGATCGCCGAAACGGACCTGCCGGATGAGATGTTCCCGCCTGCCTCCCCTTTCTCGTTCGAGCAATCCTGGACGCGGAGTTCTTTCCGGATTGAGCTGCAGTCCCCCGCGTAAACGGCGCGCTTTTGCTGACCGGCGCCGGCTATCGCGGTTCACCAGGATGCCAATCAGGACAGTGGCCATGGTCAGGGCGGGCACGACGGCCACCGAGACATAGAATTGGGCATCGCTCATCGGTTCTATCGTAGCCCGCGTCAGGCCCCGGCGACGCCGTCACCGCCCGGTTCCGGCAATATCCACCGGCACCCGGAACAGGGTCTTCCCCGCCGTGACGTAGAGCGTCTTGCTGTCGGGCCCGCCAAAAGCCACGTTGGTGAGCAGGTCTTCCGGAATGGGGATGAACCGCAGCAACTTGGCCTGCGGCGACAGGACATAAATGCCGGCCTTGTTGTCCAGGGTCTCGGCAGTGCCGCGCGGCATGTTCAGCCCGGCTGCGACGTACAGGTTGCCTTGGGTGTCGACCGTCATCCCGTCGCCGCTGCGGCCTGGCGCGAAGTTGTAGAAGACCCGCATGTTCGCGACCGCGCCGTCCGGTTGCAGATCGTAGGCGCGGATCAGCTTGGCGCCGCCCTTGGCGATATGGGCTTCGATCAGGTACAGGATTTTGTCGTCCGGAGAAATGACGATGCCGTTGGGGCGTTCGATCTGGGGTTCCTTGAGGATCTGGGCTACCGTGCCGTCCGGGTCGATGCGGTAGACGGCATTGATGCCGGTTTGATCGGGCGGCGGTTTCATGGGCGGCCGGTCGGTGAAATAGACCCGCCCCTGGCCGTCGATGGTGAGGTCGTTGGTGCCGCCGAATCGCTTGCCCTGGTAGTGCTCCGCAATCCATTCCACCTGGCCGGTATTCAGATCCGTGCTGGTGACGCCGGGACGATCGCGGCCGGGCCCCCGCTCGCAGGCGAGCAGCCGGCCCTGGGCGTCGAAGATCAGGCCGCTGGCCCCGTACTCCCGAAAGATCTCCACGCGACCCGGCGGCTCTGACATGCCGGGCTGCGTCTCGCGCCGTGGGCCGTCGGTCCACTTCAGAATCCGGCCCCCGGCGACGCCGCCAAACGTGAAGTACACGCTGCCGTCCGGCGCCACCGCCGGCCCCTCGGTGGAGGCCAGCACGGCCACGGCTTCGACCTGGGGCGCAGGCGCCTGCTGCCCGCCGCCGGGTCCGCGAGTGCAACCCGCCAGGCAGGCCGCCAGACCGAATATCGTTGCCGCTCTCACGCGTCCTGGTGCTGGTGATGGAAGTGGTGATCGAGCGCCATCTTGTTGGCGTCGGCGAGCCGCTGCGACAGTTCCCTCATCTCCGGCTTCGACATAGGGCGGAAGCTGCGAACCAGTTGGGTGTTCTGCCGGAGCAACTCCAGCCTCGGCATTCCGACGGTCACCACCGAAACCGGAAGGGACATGGCGTAGCGGATCAGTTGGCCGGCAGCGGCTTTGCCCGAACCCGTCCCGATCAGGCCATCCTGGGCGGTCACCTTCATGGCAATGATGGCGAGTTTCTTGCGAACGGCGACCGGCAAGGCCACCTCCTCGAAACTGCTTCCAGGATACGGCTTCGGCGGCAGGGCCTCGCCGAAGAGGTCATTCGAGCCGCCCTTCTTCCAGTACCCTCCACCGTCGGGACTGCGGCCCTGCAAACCGGCATTCAGGGCCATCTGAGTGGCGTCAAAATCGTATCGCTCCAAGGCCTTGGCCAACGCCGCCGGGTCGGTGTGCGAGGTTACCCCGATAAACCGCACCATCTTTTGGTCCCGCAGGCGGTACAGCGCCTTCACGGTCCCTTCCTTCTCGAGGCGCTCCAGGTCTTCCTCGTACTTCAAGCCGTGAATATGAAGCACGTCGAGGTAGTCGGTCTGGAGCCGGCGGAGGCTCAGCTCGCAATTGCGCAACACCTCGTCAAACTGGCGCGCCCCCGTCTTGGTGGCCAGGAAAACTTCTTTGCGACGAGCCTTGGTAGCCTTGCCGACCCAGGTTTCGCTGGTCCCATTCCCGTACCCCTGGGCGGTGTCGAAGTACCGGATGCCCAGCTCCAGCGCCAGATGGACCGCTTCCACTCCGCGATCTTCGGTCTTGTAGGCGGCCCAAAGACGGTTGCCGCAGCCGATGGCCAGGACGGTAACGCGCTCGCCGGACCGGCCGAACGCGCGGGTCGGCAGCGCCTGGTTGTTGGCCGTGTCGGCAGCGCTGGAAGCGACGGCCGCCCCCACAGCTCCGCCCATGAACCTCCGCCGGGACCATTGCTTGCTCATGTGAGATCCTCCCTCTACGGTTTCACTACCTTTACCACGAAGTAGTTGATGAAGCTGTCCACTTCCTTGAACCAGTGTGGGGCGCCTGCTGGAATGACAACGACGTCGCCCTTCGAAATGCGGCGACTCTCCCCGCCGGTGATCCCGGTTCCAGCGATCTGGTTCGGGCGAGTGGTCTTGGGCTCTACCACCGTGCCCCCGGTGACCAGCGTGGCCGAGCCGTCCACCACGTAGAAAATGTCGGTCTCTTTCTCGTGGACCTCCACGCCGCCGGGCTTGACGCGCCGGCTGGTTTGCACCCGGTAGTCGCTGGCGTTGACGAGGTTGCCTCCCTTGCCGAAGGCCTCGGCCAGCTTCTGGGCGTCAATATGAGTGGCCGATTGGCCGGCCGAAGGAACCGGGAGAACCGCCAGCACCAACACCGCGAGTGCTGTCAGGAATAAACGCATAGTCCATCACCTCTGCGGGCCTGAGCCACGCCGAGGCAAGGGTATCACATCAGCAACAATTTCACGGTGGGGCCGGCTTCAGCCTGGCTTCAGCCCGCCCTAACACCGGACGCCGGACCTGCGGTATACTTCGGCTGTGACCGAGAAACAGTTCGAACGAACGGTCGAACATCTGGTGGGGCTGCACGCCAAGGCGGAAGCCCGCATGGACCGGCTGGAACGGCAGCTCCAGGCCACCGCCGACCTGGTGCGGGCGGGCATCCAGTTCGTGACCAAGATCGCCAGAAACCAGAGGCAGACCGACCAGAAGGTGAACCGCTGGATCCTGGCCCTCTACCGCGCCAGCCGGAATGGCCGGTGAGGCCTTCGACGCCGGCAGGCCGGCCCTGTTCTGATGCCCCTCACGACCCCGTGCTGGCGTAATTTCTCACCCCCCGGTTCCACAGCGCCACCCCTAGGGTGAAGAACACCGCCGCCACCGCCGGCAACAGCCAGAAGTAGGGCGTGTACTCCACCCGCCGCAGCAAATGAGCCGAGGGATAGAACGTCGCGAAGGCGAACGGGATGATCCAGCTCAGCAGGAATTGCAGGAACCCGTTGTAGATCTTCAGCGGATACCGCCCGAAGGCGATCATGTTGTACACCGGCGGCATCACCCCGACCCGGTCCTCCATCCAGAACGAGACGCAGGTCAGAAGCACAAATACCGACAGGTAGATGACGAACCCGCACCCCGCGGCAAGACCCAGCGACAGCCAGCCGATCAGCCCCAGTTCCAGGCCCAGCCTTCCGGCCGCGTACCAGACCACCACCACCCCGGCGGCGCCGTCGCTCAGCGATTCCAGCCGGAACTGCTCGCACAGGATCTGAAACAGCGAATGCACCGGCCGCAGGAGCACCCGGTCGAACTTGCCTTCCACTATGTAGGCATTGCCAAAATAGTATAGGTTGATGCTGACGGTGTTGAACAACGCCATGGGGATCAGGCTGAAACCGTAGAGGAACAGAATCTCGTCGAAGCTCCATCCGGCCAGGCGCGGCGCCCGGCCAAACAGCAGCAGCACCACCCCCAGGCCGAACCCCGTCGCCACCAGGGTCGTCACCACCGAGATGATAAAGTCCCCCTGGTACCCCAGCCGCACCTTGGCGTACTGGAGGAAATACTCCACCAGCAGGGTGAGGTAACGCTTCATCCCCCCTGGATCACCAGTCTCCGCGACATGACCCGCCAGAACCAATCCCCCAGCGCCGCCAGCAGCGCCACCCAGAGCGCCTGCACCAGCAGCGCCGCGGCGCACTGCGCATAGCTGAGTTTGCCCAAGTAAATGAGCATCGGCGTGTAGCCGATGTGCTGGAACGGCAACAAAGCCAGGGCCTTCTGGAGTGGGGCAGGGAACAGGCTCAGCGGCACCAGCAGGCCCGACAACAGCTCCTGCACGAAAAACTTGGCTCGCAGCAGCCCCAGGATCGACTTCAGGCGGATGGCGCAGGTCCCCACCAGGAAGTTCAGCATGGCCACGATCAGGATGCTGCCCGCCAGCGACGCCAGGAACAGCGCCGCGTGGCCGGCGCTCGACGGGGGCCGCGCCGGAAACACCAGGCCGATCACCGCCGCCGCCGGCGCCGTCAGCAAGACCAGCCGGAAGGCCGTTTCGCCCAGCGCCTGCGACACGAACATCCACTGGATGTTCACCGGCTTGATCAGCGCCATGGCGATCTTGCCCTCCAGCACTTCCTGGGCCATGTCCTGGTCGATGTTGTTGAAGTAGAGCGACCGGATGATCCATCCCACCGCTACATAAGTCACGATCTCCGGAAAGGTGAACCCCGCGAAGTGGGGATCCTCGGCGAACAGCGCCTTCCAGATGAAGTAGTAGACCGTGACGTTGAGGAAGTAGGTCAGCACCCCGGTGTAATACCGCAGCCGGAAGGCCAGGAGGTTGACGAACCCCACCCGGGCGAACTCGCGGCACACCGCCAGCTTCATCGCCCGAACTCCAGCGGCTTGGGGCCGGTGTAGATGCGCCGAACGATCTCCTCGATGGGCTCTTCCTGGATGAAGATATCCCGCACGTCGACCTGGGCCACCACCCGGCGGATCACGTCGCCGGCGGTGTGGCGCTCACGCTCGAAGGAAAGGCGCCAGTTCAACTCGTCGACTCGCTGGCGCGTGATGCCGTCCAGCGGCAGGGCCTCGAGCGCCGCCCCCTGAGCGGCCTCCTTCAACTCGACCTTAATCTGCATCTGCCGCCACAGCTGCCGCTTCAGCTCGCTGAGGGCCCCGTCAAACAGCACCCGTCCGTGATCGATGATCATCAAGCGCCGGCACAGCTCCTCGATGTCGGTCAGGTCGTGGGTGGTCAGCAGCATGGTGACGCCGAACCGCTGGTTGATCTGCTTGAGGAACTGCCGCACGTTGACCTTGGCCACCACGTCGAGCCCGATGGTCGGCTCGTCCAGAAACAGCAGCGGCGGGTTGTGCAGCAGCGAGGCCGCCAGGTCACACCGCATCCGCTCCCCCAGGCTCAGCTTGCGCACCGGCGTATGCCAGTACCGCTTGATCTCGAGCACCTGGTCGAACAGCTTCAGACGCTCCTCATAGTCGGAGTCCGGCACGTCGTAAATGCGCTTCAGCAGCCGGAACGACTCCACCACCGCGATGTCCCACCACAGCTGGGTCCGCTGGCCGAACACCACCCCGATGGTGCGGGTGTACGCCACCCGCTCGCGGTAGGGAACCAGGCCGTTGGCGGTCGCCCGGCCGGCCGTCGGCTGCAGGATCCCGGTGAGCATCTTGACAGTGGTGGACTTGCCGGCCCCGTTGGGCCCGATGTAGCCCACCATTTCCCCGGGCTGGATGGTGAACGAGACGCCGTCCACGGCGCGGACGGTCTTGTACTGGCGCACGAAAAGATTCTGGATAGCGCCTCGGACGCCTTCTTTGCGCTGGAAGATGCGGAAGTCTTTCGTGAGGCCCTCGGCCTCCACCTGGCCTCGAAGGGATGCAGGCATTCCTGCCAGTTGTACCACACGTCAGAGCGAGAGAAAAATCGGCGCCCTTTGGGGAAGCCCGGCTCTGGTGACGGCTCGGTAACCATCTGCAAATACGGATTGACGACAAGCGGCCATTGTGTCACACTAGATGACACATGCGGACCACCAGCATTCGGGAGCTGCACCTGCGCACCGGGGCCATCGTGGACGAGGCGGCCAAGGGGAAGGTGATCGTGATTGCCCGGCGGGGCAAGCCGGTGGCGGAGATCCGTCCCCTGCGGCCCATGACGCCGGCCGAGATGCTCAAGCAGCTGGAAGCCCTGTGGGCCAAGCTGCCCGAACTCAAGACCGATAGTACCCGCTTGGTCTCGGAGGATCGGGATCGCGCATGAAGTTGTACTTCGACGCCGCGTATGTGGCCAAACTTTACATTAACGAGGCGTCGGCTGAGGCGGTGCGGGAATTCGCACGACACGCCGAGTCGCTGCACACCTCGGCATGGTGCCTGGCGGAGATGGCCAGCATTGTTCACCGCAACGTTCGAGAGGGATTGCTGACCGGGGAGCAGGCGAGGGAGGTCGGGCGAAGCTTCCGCGACAACGTGGCAAGCGGTGGGTGGCGTCTGATACCGCTGTCGGCAGGGCTGCTACGCGAGGTGGAATTGGCCTTCGAGACACTGCCGGCCCAGGTGTTCCTCCGGGCGGGGGATGCGCTGCACCTGGCGTCGGCACGGGCGGCGGGGTTCCGCGAGATCTGGAGCAGCGATCGCCACCTGCTCAAGGCGGCGCGGCACTTCGGGCTGAAGGGCCGGTCGGTTGTGTTACACTCTTATCCGCTATGAAAACCTTCGGGTGGGTGGCCTTGTTGCTCTTCCTGTCCACGGCGGCGCAGGCCGCGGCCCCGCCATACGCCATTACCAACGCCCGCATCGTGGTCAGCCCCGAGCGGACCATCGCGAGCGGCGTGATCCTGATGCGCGACGGGCTGATCCAGGCGGTGGGCGATAACGTGGCCATCCCGGCCGACGCGCGCATCTACGACGCCAAGGGCCTGACGGTCTACGCCGGATGGATCGATGCCTACACGCACTATGGTCTTGCCGCTCTGGCGCGCTCCACGACCCTGACGCTGGCCACCGCCACCCCGGCGACGCCTGGGCTCGGCCCGCCGGGGGCCGGCGCAGCCGTTCCGGAGGACATCAACTCCGGCGACCGCTACCTATGGCCAAAACCCAGCGGGGTAAACGCCGAAGTGGTGGCCGCGGCCCGCATCACCATCCCGGCGCAGCCGGACGCTCGCCGAAGCCTGGGCTTCACGACCGTGCTCTCGGTTCCCCGCGAAGGAAGCTGGCAGGGAACCAGCGCCCTGGTCAACCTCGGCTCGGGTCCGGCCCCGGAAGCGGTGGTGCGCCCGGCGGCCGCCATGCACGCATCGTTCCAGACCGGGGGTCAGGCCGGCGGCGGCTTCGGCCGCGGCTACCCCGGCTCGCTGATGGGCGTCTTCGCGGTGCTGCGCCAGAGCCTCCTGAATGCTCAGCAATACCGTGAGGCTCTGGCCCTCTACGAGCAGAACGGCGGACGCGGCCTGGCGCGGCCGAAGTTCGACCCCGCCAGCGCCGCCCTGCTGCCGGCGCTGGAAGGCAAGGTTCCCGTAGTGTTCGCCGCCTCCACCGCCGAGCAGATCCACCGGGCCCTCCGCTTCGCCGATGAATTCAAGCTGAAACCGATCCTTTACGGCGGCGCCGAGGCCTGGAAAGTCGCCGAGGTTCTCAAATCCCGCAACCTCTCGGTGGTGGTCGACCTAACGCTCGATCCCCCCGCCGCCGGGACCTTCTTTGGAGGCGGCCGCGGCGGATCACGCGATCCGGCCAACAGCCCGGCCCGGCTGGACACCGAGGCCAACGCCGGCCGCCTGGAGAAGGCCGGTGTCCGCTTCGCCTTCGCTTCCGGAAGCCTGGAACGCCCCGATCAGATCGCAGCCCAGGTTCGCACCGCGGTCAGCAAGGGTCTCAGTAAGACCGGGGCCCTGCGGGCCCTCACCCTGGCACCGGCCGAGATCTTCGGCGCCGGCGGCCAATTGGGTTCCATCGAACCCGGCAAGATCGCCAACCTCACGGTGTTCGACGGGGAGGCCTTCGAGGAAAAGACCCGGGTGCGCGCGGTGGTGATCGACGGGCAGTTCTACTACCCGGCCGCCACGCCGGCGGGCGGCGCCGGCGGCGCCGGCCTCCGCGCCGGCGGCGGCTTCGGTCCCAAGCCGCCCGCTCCCAAGGAGCCGATCCCGGAGCGCAAGCCGCCCCAACCGGAGCCGCCCGCAAAAGACGTTCTGATCTGGAACGCCACCATCCTGACGGTCACCAACGGAACCATGGAGGGGGGCTCCATCTGGATCCAGGATGGCAAGATCAAGCAGCTGGGCAAGACCGTCTCGGCCCCGGCCGACGCCAGGCGCATCGACGGGTCCGGCCGGTACGTCATGCCCGGCATCATTGATTCCCACTCGCACAGCGCCGTCAGCGGCGGCGTCAACGAGGGCAGCCTGTCGGTCACGGCCCAGGTGCGAATCGACGACGTGCTCGACCCCGAGGACATCGACCTGTACCGGGCTCTGGCCGGAGGCGTCACCACCCTCAACATCCTGCACGGCAGCGCCAACGCCATCGGCGGCCAGAACGCCGTCGTCAAGATCAAATGGGGCCGCCCGGTCGGCGAGATGCTCTTCCCCGGCGCCCCGCGCGGCATCAAGATGGCGCTGGGGGAGAATCCCAAGCGCAGCAACTTTGGCGGCACCGGCACGCCGCGCTTCCCGGCCACCCGCATGGGCGTCGAGAACGTCATCCGCGAGAGCTTCACCCGCGCCCGCGAGTACGCCCGCCAGCGGGAGGACTACCGCGCCCGCTCCACCCGCGGCGAAAAGCTCATGCCCCCGGGCAGCAACCTGACGCTCGAGACCCTGGCCGACGTGCTGGCCGGCAAGATTCTGGTGCACGCCCACTGCTATCGGGCCGACGAGATCTCCATGCTGCTCGACCTGGCCGACGAGTTCGGCTTCAAGATCCGGTCGCTGCAGCATGTGCTGGAAGGCTACAAGGTCGCCGACAAGATCCGCCGCCACGGCGCCGGCGCTTCCACCTTCGCCGACATGTGGGGCTATAAAATGGAGGCCTACGACGGCACCGCTTACAATGTGGCCCTGATGGCCAAGGCGGGAGTCCGCAGCGCTGTCAACTCCGACAGCGACGAGCGCGTCCGCCGCCTCTACCAGGAGGCCGCCAAGAGCATCAAGTATGGCGGCCTCACCGAGACCCAGGCCCTGCGGCTGATCACCATCGACCCGGCCTGGATGCTGGGCGTCGACAACCGCGTCGGCTCCATCGAGACCGGCAAGGACGCCGACCTGGCCATTTTCAACGGCCACCCCTTCAGCCCTTACTCGCGTGTGGAGCTGACCCTGATCGACGGGCAGGTGTTCTTCGACCGGGCCCGCGACCTCGAGAAGCGAATCCCGTGGAAGGAAGAATACGAACCGGAGCCGCCGCGGCGGCCGGGCGGGCCACCCACCGGCCCGACCCCCAGCGAGGAGGCTCATCCGTGACCCGCCTGGCCGTCATTTTGCTTGCCGGCGCCGCGCCCCTGGCGGCGCAGGTTCATGCTATCACCAATGCCCAGATCGTTCCGGTCACGGCGCCGGTCATCGAGCGCGGCACCATCGTGATCCGGGACGGGAAGATCGCCGCCCTGGGGACCAAGGTGGCCGTGCCTTCCGGCGCTAACCGCATCGACGGCGCCGGCCTGTCGGTCTACCCCGGCTGGATCGACGCCTACGGCTCGGTCGGCCTGGTCGAGATCCAGAGCGTTCGCGGCTCGGTCGACACCGCCGAGCTGGGGCCTTTCAATCCTCAGGCTCAGGCCTGGCTGGCCGTCAATCCCCACGGGGAGATGGTGCGCACCACCCGCGTCAACGGCATCACCACGGCGTTGGTGGCCCCCTCCGGCGGCCGCATCTCGGGGGTGGCCTCGGCGGTCAACCTGTTCGGGAACTACCCCAACGAGATGGTCCTGCTGCCGCAAGTGGGGATCGTGATGAACATCCCCAGCACCAATGCCCGCGGCGGCCGGGGGTCCGGCGAGAGGAGCCTGGAAGGCGGCGACGACCGCGGCGACCGGGTGGCCGAGGACCTCGCTAAGCTCAAGCAATACCTGCGGGAGGCCAAGGCCTATGCCGACATGGTGGCCCGCTCCGGCGGCAAGGCCGGCGCCTCCCGGGACCTGGCGCTCGACGCCATGATCCCCATCGTGCGCGGCGAACGCGCCGTGCTTTGTCCCGCCAACCACTTCCGGGACATCCGGGCCGCCATCGAGTTGGGAGAGGAGTTCGGCCTGAAGATCATCATCGTCGGCGGCGCCGACGCCTGGAAGGTCGCCGACCTGCTCAAGAAGAAGAACGTGCCGGTGATCTACACCGGCATCGAGAGCCTGCCGCGGCTGGCGGAGGACCCTTACGACGTTGGTTTCACGACGCCGGAGACCCTGCGGCGGGCCGGGGTGAAGTTTGCCATCGCCACCGGCTCCAGTTCCGACTCCCGCAACCTCCCGTACCACGCCGCCATGGCGGCGGCCTACGGCCTGGAGCGCGAGGACGCCCTCAAGGCCATTACGCTGTGGCCGGCGGAGCTTCTAGGTATTTCGGATAGAGTTGGCTCGCTCGAAGTGGGCAAGCTGGCCAACCTCCTGGTGGCGCGCGGCAATCCCCTCGACGTCCGCGCCGAGATCAAGTACGTGTTCGTGGAGGGCAAGCCGGTCCCGCTCGAATCCCGCAACACGGAGCTCTTCGAGAGATTCCTGCCTGCCCGGTGACACAGGCATCCTGCCGGTGTCACCGGATCTGGCGCCGCTTCAGAAGCGGTAAGAGACGCCCATCGCGAACTGGCTGCGAGCTTCCAGCTCGACTCCCGGTTGGATGCGGCCGGCAGCCTGGGCCACTCCGAAATCGACGTTCAGTTTGGATCCCTCCACCGGCGGGACGATCCGCGCAAAGTAGGTGATCGTCGTGGGGAGCACCGCCGCCGGCAGACCCCCGATTCTGGGGGACTGCTGGGCAAATTCCGAGCCTACCACCACCAGGTTCCGCGCCGGGCCCTTGAGCACCATGCCGGCGGCGCCGAACAGCCGGGTCCTCCAGGCCGGGGCGTTTCCGGCCAGACCGAACAGGCTGGCGTTGGTGCTCTTGGCCCCGAAGTTCAACAGGAAGGGCAGGGCTTTTACTGCCGTCACGGTCTTGGTGCCTACCAGGTAGAAATCCCCGTTACTGTTGTTTCGGTTCTCAATCACGCCCCCGACGCTGCGAATCCGGGTGCGCGCCACGAAGCCGGCCGATATGGCCGGAACGTATTTCTTCTTCCCCAGGTTCTCGCCGACAACCAGTACCTTGCCATGAAAGGTGTTGAATCCGCCGTGGAACAGCGGGCTGAGCCCGTCGGTCCGGCCGGCCGTGTGGAGCGCTCGCGTAAAGCCGAATTCCACTCGTTTCAGGGCCCCGAACGTAAGGCTGGCCTGATGGTAGTTGCCAAGCACTCGTCCGGCGTTGAGATAGTGGTAAGCTGCCGCCGGGGTCCCGATGCCCTTGGCCGGCGAATTGGCCGTGTAAGCGAACGGCGTAATGAATCCGCCGGTCTGGCCTTCCCAGTTCAGACTCTGCGCCAGGACAGCCCCAGGGCACAGGGCCGCGGCCAAAAGCCAAAGGCCCTTCGCCGGCATGGCAGTCCTTGACGGTTCTCTTTCCAGTTGCCGCATCACAATCCCTCCTCTTCAACCTCACCCTCTCTCATCGGACCTGGCAGCCGGGATAGAGAGGGGTTTCGACTGTCAGGGGGACCGCCTTGCTCATTCCGTTCGAGAAAATCTACAATATTATGGGTGGATCAGATCGAAACAGCAGAACGGGCCGTGCTGTGCTCCCTGTTCCGCCGCTACCCGGACGGGCTGGTGTGGATCGGCGGATCGGTGCTGCAACTGCTCTACGGCAGCCCGCGGGCCAGCCATGACCTCGACCTATGTCCGATCGGCGCCATGCCGCCGGCCGAAGAAGTGAGGGCGGTGGTCGAGGAGGCCCTGGAGCTGGTCAATGCGACTTCCGGGAGCTGGCTGATTGTTGGCGAGTCCGCTGTCCAGCCGGGTTTGGTGCGGTTGAAGGTGACCGAGGGCGGCGAGCTGAGGTTCATGGTGGATCTGACCCTGGTGGCCGGACAGGTTCGCGACACCGTAGCCGTCGTAATGGAGTCCGTCGCGGGGCCCCAAGCGGTGGCGGTACCGACCGAGTCGCGGCTGCTGATGATGAAGATGGAGGCCTTGCTCTTTCGCCGCTTCCTGAAGACCGCGGATGTGTTTGACGTTTGGTTTCTGGTGTCCCGCAAGGTCCGGCTCAAGCCTCACCACCGCGGCTGGCTCTCGGATCAAGTGCGGATGAGGGAAATCGAAAGGGCTGATGTGAAAGCGCGATTCGCAAAACTGACGCCCGAACGGTTTCTCGCGGGTCTCAAGAAGCGGGTTTCCGACGAGGCGTTTCATCGGTGGAGCCCGGCGGCGGCACAGCAAGCGATTCGGGCGGTGCTGGATGTCGTTTGGAAGGAAATCGAATGGCCCTGAAGTACTTCACCACGCGTGACTGGATCGGTCTGCTCAGCAAGCTGCCGGGGGAGGGCGCCTACGTGAATGTGCCCTCGCTGCGGACGCTGACCGGGCTTTCGGAGAAGACGGTTCGGCAGGCGTGCTGGCGGCTCTCCCAGGATGGCTTGCTTCGCCCGTTGGGTTCCGGCTGGTACGCCAACAGCTTCAAGGCCCCGACCCTGGAGGAGATTGGGGCTTTGCTGGTGCAGCCATGCTACATTTCGCTCGACCGGGTGCTATCCGGGGCCGGGGCGACCACCCAGCCGTGTCACGTGCTCACCTGCGTGACCACCCAGCCCACGGCGAAGAAAGAGACACCTTACGGCAGCATCGAGTACCGGTCGATCTCGCGGGACTTGTTCTGGGGTTTCCGCGCGCGTCGCACTCCCAACGGGCTGACCATCTTCGAGGCCGAGCCGGAGAAGGCGCTGCTGGATCTGATTTACCTCTCCAGGAAGACCGGCGAGCCGATTTGGATCGACATCGAATTCGGCTTCCTGAATGGCGCCAGGCTCGAGGAGTACGCGCGCCGCTTCCCCCGTTCGGTCCAGCAGGCCATCGAGCCGCTGCGCCAGGCTCAGTCGCCGGCGTGAGCTTGGAAAGTTGGGTGCGTCGTGGACCGTAGCCAAGGATTGGAGCGAAGCCAGCCGTTATGAGAGCCATGGCGAATAGGAGGCGCGAGGTCTTATCGATGCCCTCACCCAGTCGAGCGGAGTGCTGGAATGTTTAAGAGAGTCCTGGTAAAGCAATTGATCTCGGAAGGCGAGGAGTTGCTGCGTACGCTCGAGCAAAGCGGCTTCCCGATGACCTCGGCTTACTGGCTCCACCTTCCGGAGGACCCTCCCCGCTGGCGGCTGATCATCGCCACGCCTTTGGTCAACTCTGAAGGGCCGCTGGCCGCTTATCGCAGAATCCAGGAAGCGCTGCCCGGCACGGAGCAGCGGCTGCTCTCCCTTACCGATGTCTCTGCAGTGAGTCCGGACCAAAGGCGGTTTCACGACATCCTCAACGAGCTGCAGGGCGGGCAGGATCTGCTTCTCGCCCCGCCGTATCAGCAGATCCCTCGCTGCGCTCGGGATGACAATCGCGGGGCCGGCGGTTGCCGCCACTTTCATGTCGCGCACCCCCGGTGAAGAATCAACTTGACATGCTCGGCAGGCGGCGCGTATACGTGTAGTAGCGGCAACTTCGCCGGCAAGGGGGCGTATGACTCGGATGATCCGTCTGCATATCGCAGGACTGGTTCTGATCGCGGGGGGCCTGCAGCCCCGCTGGTGCGAGGCCCAGGTGCTCTATGGGTCGCTAGTAGGCAACGTGATGGATGAATCCCAGGCGGCCGTCCGCGGGGCCGAGGTGACCATTACCAGCAAGGAAACAAACTTGACTCGCCGCGCTATGTCTAACGAGGAGGGTCTGTACAGTTTCCCCAACCTTCCTTCGGGAACGTACTCCGTCAAGGTGACCATGGCCGGATTCGCCGACTTCGCGCGGGCGGAGGTGCCGGTGGCCGTGAACAGCAGCGTGCGGGTGGACGCCAGTCTGAAGGTGGCCGGCGTGGGAACGCAGGTGACGGTCACGGCGGAATCAGAAATCTCCCCCCTGCAAACCGAGCGGGCCGACGTCCGGCACGAGATCAGCGGGAAAGAATTCGTGAATCTTCCGGCGCCCCTGGGACGGAATTACCAGAATCTGTTGGTGACGATTCCCGGCTTCGAGCTGGCGGGCGCCATGCGGGAAGGGCGTCTGTCGGGGTGCACGCCGTCGCGCTCGCGCGCCTTCAACGTGAACGGCACCACCCGGTCCACCACGGTGACCAACGTCGACGGGGCCAGCAACGCGCACATCTGGAACGTCGGCGCCAGCGTGGTGGTCCCCAACCTGGAGGCCATCCAGACCGTCAACGTGACCACCAACAGTTTCGACGCCGAGCAAGGCCTGGCCGGCGGCGCCGTCATTAACGTGGAAACCAAGAGCGGCGGCAACCAGTTCCACGGTTCGGGCTATGAATACCACCACAACCAGCACTGGAAGGCGCGGGACTACTTCCGGCCCGCCGGCCAGGAAAAGGGCAAGTACATCACCAACCAGTTTGGCGGGGTGCTGGGCGGACCTATCATTAAGAACAAGCTCTTTTTCTTTGGCAGCTACGACAGCCGCAGGGAACGCGAGAACTCCAGCGGAACGTTTTCGGTGCCTTCGCCGGCCGTCCGCAGCGGCGATTTCTCCGCCTTCAACACGGTGATTTACGACCCGCTTTCCGGCAACCCGGACGGCTCGAACCGAACAGCCTTTGCCGGCAACCGGGTCCCCGCGAGTCGTATCGATTCCATCGCCAGAAAAGTGACCGATCTGGTTCCTCTGGGGAACTTGCCCGGCTTGCGCGACACCGACAGCAACAATTTCTTCGCTTCCATTCCCTTTGCGGGGGACCGCTGGTCGTCGGACAACAAGGTCAACTGGCAGGTCTCGGACAAGCTGAACGCGTTTATGGGCTTGAGCTATTTTGACTACCAGGCGGTGAATCCTACCGCCTTTGGCGACACCATCGATGGTCCCCGCGTGGGCGGTGGGAACGCCGGCATCTCCTGGGGCTATAATGCGCGAATCAGCGCGGGAGGCAACTACATTTTCAGTCCCACCCTCTTGATGGACGGCTTTTTCGGCTGGACCCGCCAGAACACCAACGTCGAACAGCCCTTGATTGGCAAGAACATCGGTTTGGATGTGCTGGGGATTCCCGGAACGAATGGCCCGGAGAGATTCCAGAGCGGCTGGCCGCGCTTCGTGGTGGATGGCTACGCGAACTTTGGCACCGAAGAGGCCTACACGCCGTATTATCGCAACGACAATCAGTATTCCTTCCGGGCCAATGTCACCAAGACGAAGACGGCCCATGAGTTCCGGTGGGGCTTTGACATCAACAGCGAGCAGATGAACCACAAGCAACCGGAGTTCCAGGGAGGAGCGAACATGGGAGCCCGGGGGACGTTCAATTTCAGCACCGGCCCGACCAGCGCCTGTCTGGTCCCCACGGGCACGGGAGGTTGCCGGCAGGTAAGTCCTGTGGTGACCCAGGCCAACGCCTTCGCTACTTACCTGCTGGGCTTGTCGACCAGCTTCGGCAAGAACCAGCTCAACGTGTTTCCCTACACCACTCGCAACTGGCGGTACAGCCTTTACGTTCGCGATCGCTGGCAGGTGAACCCGAAGATCACGATTTCCTATGGAGTCCGCTGGGAGTACTTCCCCATGCCCACGCGGGCGGATCGCGGCTTCGAGCGCTATGACCCGGATACCAACAAAATGCAAATCGGCGGCGTGGGCGCGGTGCCCCAGGGGCTGGGGGTGGAATTGAGCAAGAAGCTGTTCGCCCCTCGTTTCGGTGTAGCCTACCGGGCTACGGACACCTTTGTGGTGCGGGCGGGTTACGGGATCAGCTACGATCCGTATTCCCTCTCCCGGCCTCTGCGCACCAACCATCCCATCCTGATCGAGTTGGTGGTCCCGGCGGTCAACAGCCTCAGCGCGGCCGGACGGCTGGCTAACGGAATTCCGCCGATCCCGGTGCCCAGTCTGGGCAATGGAATCATCGACGTTCCCGGCAATGTGTCGACCCAGACGATTCCCCTGAAGTTTGAGAGAGGGTACATCCAATCGTGGAATCTGATGCTGCAGAGGAGACTGCGGTGGGGATTTGTAGGGGAAGCCGGATACGTCGCCACGCGGCAGACCCGCCAGTTGGGCTACCGGCAATTGAACTGGGCTCCGATCGGCGGGGGAACCGCGGGACAACAGCTCTTCAGCAGGTTCGGCCGCACGGCCAACACCCGGGAGGCCTCGCCGGTGGGGGGCAGCCACTACGATTCGCTGCAGGCCACACTGCAGCGCCGCTTTGCCCATGGATACTCATTCTATGCAGGATATACCTGGGGCAAGTCGATCACCAACTCCGGCGCGGACTCCAGCGATGCATCCATCCCCATCAATATCCCGGCGTACTCCGGACTCAATCGCGCGGTGAGCGGTTTCGACCGGACTCACAACCTGCAGATGACTAATATCCTGGAGCTGCCGTTCGGTCCGGGCCGCCAGTGGCTCAGCAATCCGGGAATCCTTGCGAGGGTGGTCGGGGGATGGCAGGCCAACAGCTTGATCAGCCTCATGAGCGGGCGGCCTTTCTCGGTGTCGGCTTCCGGCACTTCGCTGAACGCGCCGTTCAGCAACCAGCGGGCCGATCAAGTGAAGCCGGAGGTCAAGAAGCGGGGCGGGATTGGCCGCGGCCAGCCTTTCTTCGATCCCGCGGCGTACGCGGCGGTGAGCGATCCTCGTTTCGGCACCGCCGGCTTCAACTCGCTGCGCGGGCCCGGCCGGGTGAACTGGGATTTCGGCCTCTTCCGGCACTTCCGGATCACTGAGAAGCTGGGCATGGAGTTCCGGGCGGAGTCCTTCAACTTCACCAACACGCCGAAATTCGGGAATCCCGGGGCCAACGTGAGCAACCTGCAGTTCAACCCCGACGGCTCGATCCGCAACCTGAACGGGTTCGCCGAGATTACCAGCGCCTCGGAAGAGCGGCAGTTCAGCTTCGGGATCCGATTCAGTTTCTAAAGACCCTTGACAACGGTCCGGGAACTTCCTCCCCGTGATCAATGCAGTCGGCAGCAACGCGCAAGGCCAGTGCGCGCACGGCGGCAATCGCTGACTCGCGAGTTGCTCCATAGGCCATCACTCCCGGCATAGATTCGATGTCGGCCCACCAACGACCGTCGTCTTCGCGCCCCACAACGATCGGAATCGACTCTACCGTGACTGCACCGCCTGATAAACTATGGCCTCCCGGCCAGGACGACGAATCATGAAGACCATCGCTCGCATTGCCTCCCTCTTCTCCCTGTGGTGCGGCGCCTGGGCGGCTGACCTGGTTCGAATCCCGCCCACTGGCCGCGACGTGAGCGACCCTCTGACCGGTCTCCAGGTCAGGGTTGCGGTCGGCGAGTTTCTGATCTCTCCCACGGAAACAACGCAGCGCGAGTTCCAGGAGGTGATGGGATATAACCCGTCGGTCTACCAGGGTGAGGATCGTCCCGTGGAAAACGTGAGCTGGTGGGAGGCGATCCGGTACTGCAATTTGCGCAGCATCCGGGAGGGTTTGGATCCCTGCTACAACCTGGCCACCGGCGAGTGCGACTTCTCCATGAACGGCTACCGCCTGCCGACGGATGCCGAATGGGAACAGGCCAACAGCGGACCGACCCCGGTGGATCAGGCCAATGTCGGCACCCGAGATACCAAGGACGCGGATCTACTGGTAAAGGCCATCCGGGAGAAGGGCACCCGCAGAGCCGGAAGCTATCCGCCGAACCGCTTCGGCCTCTACGACATGGTGGGGAACGTCTGGGAGTGGTGCCACGACTATTTCAACACGGTGGCGACGCCGCAGCCTGCCGCGAATCCGGCCGGTCCGCTGCGCGGCCTGGCGCGAATGATCCGCGGGGGTTCCTTCATCAGCACGACGGGGGGCTGGGCGAGAGGCTATCGCTCGTCCCTCGAACCGGATCGCAAGAGCCGGTTCACTGGTTTCCGGGTGTGCCGGAACGGAGCGCGGACGACGGCCCCGCCCCTGGCCGGCGAGGAATTTTTCAAACCGTACCATGCCGTGCCGGCGGGGTTCGAGACCTCCACCGGGAGCCTGTCCTCTCTGGTCGGGGAGAGCAAGACCCAGGCCGGGTGGATGGAGCGCCGTAAGGCGCTGCGCTCCAAGTGGGCCAAGCTGCTGGGAGCCCCCGCGATCGAGCCTCCCGCGCCGGCGGTGCGCCTGATGGAAACTGTTCACGAGCACAACTACACCGGCAAGCTAATGTACTTGCAGACGGAACCCGATTCCTGGGAGAAGATCTACGTCCTGATGCCGCAGGAATCCCTACGGAAGCCGGTTCCCGTCGTGATCGTGCCGTATTACGACGTGGATACGCCGGCCGGGAGGAACCTGGGCGGCAAGTCGTTTATGCCGATGAGCGCGCGGTCGTTCGCCTACCTGGCTGTGCAGCAGGGTTACATAGCCGTGGCCATCCGCTGGTTCGGCGAGAGCTACGGCGAAAGGTACGACGAGGCGGTCGCCAACCTGAAGATGAAGCATCCGGGCTGCACCGGCCTCGGGAAATGGGTTTGGGATGCCCACCGGCTCCTGGACTACCTCTATACCCTACCCGAGGTGGATCGCCGGCATATCGGGATTATCGGCCACTCGCTCGGCGCGAAGATGTCGCTCTACGCCGCGGCGATGGAGGACCGGATCACGGCCGTGGTTTTCTCGGAGGGCGGCATCGGCCTCTCGTTTTCCAACTACGACGATTTCTGGTACTTCGGCGGGTTCCTGCGCGACTGGGACCGCGGCACCGACCAGCACGAGCTCCTGGG
>Ga0247727_10002428_pt1 | contig 42649 bp, 35 predicted proteins | sample WisWelCaveWW1625_FD_202498 | JGI IMG/M metagenome (GOLD analysis project Ga0247727, IMG submission 202498) | Biofilm microbial communities from Wishing Well Cave, Virginia, United States - WW16-25 | ecosystem: Environmental > Aquatic > Deep subsurface > Groundwater > Cave microbial mat | place...
AACGGATGAATCTGCAGCGCTTTGCCTTCGATCAAAATGGGCTGGAACGCCTGAATGCCGAGGCGGTGCAGCGTGGGCGCGCGATTGAGCATAATGGGATGATCGTCGATAATCTCTTCTAAAATATCCCACACGCTGGCGTCGCGGCGATCGACCATTTTCTTCGCACTCTTCACCGTTTTAGCAATGCTGCGCTCCACCAACTTCCGAATCACAAACGGCTTGAACAATTCCAGCGCCATTTCCTTGGGCAGGCCGCATTCATGCAAGCGCAATTCCGGGCCGACGACAATCACCGAACGGCCGGAATAGTCGATGCGTTTGCCAAGCAAGTTTTGACGGAAACGGCCTTGCTTGCCGCGCAGCATGTCGGAAAGCGACTTCAACGGGCGATTCCCGTCGCCGCGCACCGCCGCAGTTTTACGGCCGTTGTCGAACAAGGCATCAACCGCCTCTTGCAACATGCGCTTTTCATTGCGCAAGATCACTTCCGGAGCTTTGATCTCCATCAGCTTCTTGAGACGGTTGTTGCGAATAATCACGCGGCGATACAAATCATTCAAATCGGAGGTCGCGAAGCGCCCGCCTTCCAACGGCACCAGCGGCCGCAATTCCGGCGGGATGACCGGAACCACCGACAACACCATCCATTCCGGGCGGTTCTTGCTGCGCTTGATCGCTTCGATCACTTTCAAGCGTTTGAGCGCATCAGATTTGCGCTGGAAAGAAGTTTCGACTTGAACTTGATGGCGCAACTCCACCGAAAGTTTTTCCGGATCGGAACGCCGGAGCAATTCCAACACCCCCTCGCCGCCGATTTTGGCGGCGAACTGGCTGCCCGGCTCACGCTCTTTGCCTTCGTCGCCAAATTCGGCCATGAGCTGGAAGTATTCCTCTTCCGAGATCAAATCTTTGGGTTTGGCCGAGCTTCTGCCCGGCTCGATGACGACATAGGATTCGTAATAAATTACTTTTTCCAAATCCTTGCCGCTCATCCCCAAAATATACCCAATCTTCGAGGGCAGCGATTTCCAAAACCAAATATGCACCACCGGCACCGCCAGCGTGATGTGGCCCATGCGCTCGCGCCGCACGGATTTCGTGGTGACTTCCACGCCGCAACGGTCGCACACAATGCCTTTATAACGAATGCGCTTGTATTTCCCGCAGTGGCATTCCCAATCCCGCACCGGGCCGAAAGTTTTTTCGCAAAACAGACCGTCTTTTTCCGGCTTGAAAGAGCGGTAATTGATGGTTTCCGGTTTGGTCACTTCGCCGTGCGAACGCTCCAAAATCTTGTCCGGCGAAGCCACGCTGATGCCGATCGCATTGAAATTGCGACGTATCGCAGTATCTTGCTTCATGAAGTATGTCAAGGTCGACCTCCCTGCATTCCGCAGAGGTTTTGTCTATGCACAACGGCCTCGTTTCTATGAGAAAGATTAGCCGTGAATTCACACGAAGTTTCAAGCCCGTTCCCAAACAGAACGAGACCAGAGGAATTGCAAAAGGCGCTTGCCCTTTGCTTTTTGCTGTTTGCCTTTTGCTTCACAACTTCCCGTTGCCCGCCTCTTCTTCCAACAAATCAATATCCAATCCCAAGCCTTGCAACTCGCGAATCAAAACATTAAACGATTCCGGCAGGCCGGGTTCGGGTAGATTATCGCCTTTCACGATGGCTTCGTAAACTTTCGAGCGGCCGCGCACATCGTCGGATTTCACCGTAAGGATTTCCTGCAAGGTGTAAGCCGCGCCGTAGGCTTCCAGCGCCCACACTTCCATTTCGCCGAAGCGCTGGCCGCCGAATTGCGCCTTGCCGCCCAAAGGCTGTTGCGTGATGAGCGAATAGGGGCCGATCGAGCGCGCGTGAATTTTGTCTTCCACCAAGTGGGACAGCTTCATGATGTAAATATATCCCACCGTCACTTGTTCATCAAAAGCCTCGCCCGTGCGGCCATCGTAAAGCTGCACCTTGCCGTCTTCGGGAATGCCGGCTTTGTGCATCTCTTCCAGCACTTCTTTGTCGGAGGCGCCGTCGAATACCGGCGTTGCGTATTTCAAGCCCAGCTTGGCCGCGGCCCAGCCCAGGTTGGTTTCAAAAATCTGGCCGAGATTCATACGCGAGGGCACGCCGAGTGGGTTGAGCACGATGTCGACCGGGGTGCCGTCGGCCAAATGCGGCATGTCTTCGATGGGAACGATCTTCGCGACCACGCCTTTGTTGCCGTGGCGCCCGGCCATTTTATCGCCTACCATCAGCTTGCGCTTCTTCGCCACGTAAACTTTGGCAAGCTGCACGATCCCCGGCGGCAACTCATCGCCGACGACGATCTTGAGCTTTTGGCGCTCGTACTCTTCTTCAAGATCTTGAACTTTGCGGCCGTAGGCCGAATAAACCGCATCGACTAATTCGTTGATGCGCTTCTTTTCGGTCCAGCCTTCGCTGCGGTCAAGCTTGTCCAAATCCAGCTCTGCCAAACGTTCCGCCGTCAATTCGGTATTGGCGCGCACGATCACTTTGCCGTGCGCCAGATCGCGAATCGTGCCGGACATTTCGCCTTCGAGCAAATGCGTCAATTTCTCGCGCAACAGTCTTTTCACGCGCTGCGATTCCCGCGTATACCATTCCTCGATCTCGTCGAGCTTTTTCTTTTCCTGGCGCTTGGTTTTGGTGTCTTTCTTTTTGCGCGAAAACAACTTGGTATCGATGACAATACCCTTCAATCCCGGCGGCGCTTTTAAAGAAGCGTCCTTCACGTCGCCGGCTTTTTCGCCGAAAATAGCTTTGAGCAATTTTTCTTCCGGCGTGGGATCGGTCTCGCCTTTCGGCGTGACTTTGCCGACTAAAATGTCGCCCGCCTGCGACTCCGCACCGACGCGCACGATGCCGGTCTCGTCCAAATCTTTGGTCGATTCTTCGGAGACGTTCGGAATCTCACGCGTGAGCTCTTCTTCGCCGCGCTTGGTGTCGCGCACTTGCAGCTCAAACTCTTCGATGTGAATCGAAGTATAAACGTCGTTCTGCACCACGCGTTCGGACATCACGATCGCGTCTTCGAAGTTGTATCCGCGCCAGGGCATGAACGCGACCAGCACATTGCGGCCCAAAGCCAATTCGCCGTTTTGAGTGCCGCAACCGTCGGCCAACACCTGGCCTTTGGTCACGCGATCGCCCACATTCACGATCGGACGTTGATTGATGCACGTGTCTTGATTGGTGCGCATAAACTTCGTGCACCGATAAGCCACGAGATCGGATTCTTCGAAGCTCAACAAGCTTTCGGGATCGGTCTTCTTGCCGCGTCCGGACGGGCCGTCTTTTTTGACGATAATTTTTCCAGTTTCCACATGCTCGATCACGCCGTCGTTCTCGGAAATGATCATCGCTCGTGAATCACGTGCGACTTTGCCTTCCATACCCGTGCCCACCAGCGGCGATTCCGGGATCAGCAAAGGCACGGCTTGGCGCTGCATGTTCGAGCCCATCAACGCGCGGTTGGCGTCGTCATGCTCCAAAAATGGAATCAGCGCCGCGGCCGCCGAAACGATCTGGTTCGGTGACACATCCATGTAATGCACTTCTTGCGGCGCGACGATGGGAAACTCGCCCTTGATGCGCGCTTTGATGCGATCATTCGTGAAATGGCCGCGATTATCCAGCGCCGCGTTCGCCTGCGCGATGACGTGCAAATCTTCATCGTCGGCAGACAAATATTCAATCTCGTTGGATACTTTGCCGTTCTTCGCCAGGCGATACGGCGTTTCGATGAAGCCAAAATCATTGATGCGCGCAAACGTGGTCAGCGACGAAATCAAACCGATGTTCGGACCTTCCGGAGTTTCAATCGGGCACAAGCGGCCATAATGTGTGTAATGCACGTCGCGCACTTCGAAGCCGGCGCGTTCACGGGTCAAACCGCCGGGGCCGAGCGCGGACAAGCGGCGCTTGTGCGTCAATTCCGCCAGCGGATTAGTTTGGTCCATAAACTGCGACAACTGGCTGGTGCCGAAAAACGTGTTGATCACCGAAATGATGGTGCGGGCATTGACCAAATCTTGCGGCGTGAGATTTTCATTCTCGCGCAGATTCATGCGCTCTTTAATCGTGCGCGACATGCGCGAAAGCCCCACGCTCATTTGCTGCGACAATTGCTCGCCCACCGTGCGAATGCGGCGGTTGCCCAGATGGTCGATGTCATCCGCGGTGCGGTGGCCGTTGCGCATATCGAGCAAGAACTTGATGATCGCAATAATATCTTCCGGCGTCAGCACCGTCACGGGCACGGGCATGTTCAAGCCCAACTTTTTGATCAAGCGATAACGCCCGACTTCGCCCAAATCATAGCGCTTGGGATTGAAAAACATGCGCTCCAAAAATTGCTTGGCGGTGTCGGTATCCGGGGGATCGCCCGAACGCAAATTGCGATAGATGAATTCCAGCGCTTCCTTTTGCGAATGCGAGCTGTCTTTTCGGATCGTGTTCGAAATCACTTCCGGACCGTAGGGGCTGTCCTGTTTCAGCAAACGCAGCGCATTGACTTTGGCCGCGCGCAGCTTTTCCAGCAACTCCTCGGTCAATTCCGTGTCGCGCTCCACCAAAATCTCGCCGGTTTCGCGGTCAACGATATCGGCAATCACCGACCGGCCAATGTAATTTTTCAGATTGGCGTTGGTGAGCTTGACTTCATCGATCAAATCGAACAACTGCAACAATTCTTTGTCAGTGGAATATCCCAACGCGCGCAACAACGTCGTCACTGGAAATTTTTTGCGGCGGTCGATATACACATACATCACGTCGCTGATGTCGGTGGTGAACTCCACCCACGAGCCGCGCAACGGAATGATGCGCGCCGAAAAAATTTTCGAGCCGTTCGGATGCTTCAACTCGTCGAAGAACACCCCCGGCGAGCGATGCAACTGGCTCACCACGATGCGCTCCGCGCCGTTGATGATGAACGTGCCGCGCGTGGTCATGAACGGAATGTTGCCGAGGTAAACCACTTGTTCCGTGGTCTCGCCGAATTCGCCGCTGTCTTCATCCTTGACCGACAGCCGCAGCTTGGCTTTCAAGGGCACGGAATACGACACCCCGCGCTCCTGGCACTCGTCCATGTCGTACTTCGACTTTTCGAGATAATACTCCACGAAATCGAGGCAAAAATTCTCCCGGCTGTCGTAAATCGGAAACACCGATTTGAACACCGTTTGCATGCCTTTATTGACGCGCTTGGAGGGCTCGACATCGATTTGGAGAAATTCGTTGAAAGACCGCAATTGAATGTCAAGCAGGTCCGGCAAATCGATCACCGAACTGAGCTTTGAAAAAGTATAGCGCTTGCTGTTGAGATTAGCCATTGCATTATTCACTTAAAGAAAATATCCCCGGTTAAAAACAAACTGCGCTTGCCTGCCGCCGTCCTTACTTCACTTCCACCGTGGCACCCGCTTCTTCGAGCTGTTGCTTCATCTTTTGCGCTTCTTCTTTGCTCGCGCCTTCTTTCAGTGTTTTGGGCGCGCCATCGACCAGGTCTTTGGCTTCCTTCAAGCCGAGACTGGTAAGCGTGCGCACGACCTTGATCACGTTGATCTTGTTCGCACCGGCACCGATCAGCACCACGTCGAACTCGGTCTTTTCTTCCACTACCGGCGGTGCACTCGCTCCCACCGCGCCGCCCATGGGCATCGCCATTGCGGGCGCCGCGGCCGTTACCCCGAAACGTTCTTCAATCGCCTTCACCAGATGGGAAAGCTCGAGCACCGTCATGCTCTCGATGGTCTGCAAAATTTCTGCATGCTTGCCGTTGGTAGACACAAAAGCCTCCTTGCAAATTTGATTACGTTTGTAGCAGCCCCTTTAGGGGCCGGCATTTATTCCTTCATAGCGCCTAAAGGCGCTACTACGAACTTTTCTTGCTATCGGCGACCGCATTGAGCGCATAAGCCAGCTTACGAATGATGCCAGACAAAGAATTAGCCAAACCCGTCACCGGCGCATTCAAACTGCCCAACAGACGCGCTAACAACTGCTCGCGGGTCGGCAGCTTGGCAATGTCTTCGAGGGACTTCGCTTCGAAGTATTTGCCTTCGAAAATGATGGCTTTGATTTTCGGCTTCTCGTTGGTCTTCAAAAATTCCGTGATCACTTTGGCGGGCGCGGCCGGATCCCCCATGCCATAAGCCAATGCGGTAGGACCTTCCAAATGGGGAATGAGATCTTGATATCCCACTTGTTGCGCCGCTAGTCGGGCCAAGGTATTCTTGCTGACATGAAATTCCACGTTGGACTTCCGCAGATTTCGCCGCAAGCGGGTAATAGCCTCGACCGTGAGACCGGAATAGTCGGCCAAAAATACACTTTTAGCGGAAGACAGCTTGCCCACAAGGTGCGCGACCGCTTCCTGTTTGTCCGAGGAAATAACTCTGGCGTCTGGCATTTTATGTTCTCTGGTCACTATTTCGTTTCACTCAAAGCGACGTTACGGTCGAGGTGAATGCCGGGGCCCATAGTGCTGGAAACGGTGATGCTGCGAAAATATTGGCCCTTGGCCGAAGCCGGCTTCAAACGCGCGACCGTGTCGATAAAGCTGCGAATGTTTTCCGTCAATTGTGTTTCATTGAAAGAAGACTTGCCGATGTTGACGTGCAAAATGCCGCTTTTGTCGACGCGAAATTCGATCTTGCCGGCTTTGACTTCTTTCACCGCCTGACCAACGTCCTGCGTCACCGTGCCGCTTTTCGGGTTGGGCATCAAGCCGCGCGGGCCGAGAGTTTTGCCCAGTTTGCCGAGCTCACCCATGACGTCCGGCGTGGCAATGATGACGTCGAAATCAAACCAGCCTTCGTTGATCTTTTTCAAATATTCCTCGAAACCGACATGATCGGCGCCGGCTTCGCGCGCTTCGTTTTCTTTGTTTGATTTGCACATCACCAACACGCGCACGGATTTGCCGATGCCGTGCGGCAACGCCACCGTGCCCCGCACCACTTGATCGGCGTGGCGCGGATCCACGCCCAGGCGCACCGACACTTCGATGGATTCATCAAATTTCGCTTTCGGCAGCTTCTTGAGCAAAGTCACGGCATCTTCGAGCGCATACTCTTTGCCCGGCTCGATCAGCTTCGAAGCTTCGTTATATCTGCGACTGTGTCTTTTCATTATCGCTTGGCCTTTCTCCGTTTCGTCTCAAAGCGGCAAGCGCCTAGCAGACGCCTCACGTTTTACGTCTTACGCTTTGCCCTATGCGATCTCAATTCCCATGCTGCGCGCCGTGCCTGCAACCATGCGCATGGCCGCCTCAATATCGTTGGCGTTCAAATCTTCCATCTTCTGTGTCGCAATCTGGCGCACTTGTTCTTTGGTCACTTTGCCGATTTTTGTGCGATTGGGCACACCCGAGCCTTTTTCCAAGCCGGCAGCTTTCACCAGCAACACCGCAGCCGGCGGAGTTTTCAAAATGAATGTGAACGAACGATCTTTATAAATCGTAATGATCACCGGAATCACCAAACCGGAGCGGTCGGAAGTCTTTGCGTTGAAGCTTTTGCAAAATTCCATGATATTGACGCCGTGTTGGCCAAGCGCCGGCCCGACCGGCGGCGAAGGATTGGCTTGCGCCCCGGGAATTTGTAGTTTGACTTGTGTGATGATTTGTTTAGCCATACTCTCGCTCTGTCCTCAAAACTTTTGCGTGCATTGAAACTGCTATTCTGCCTAGGTAGAAGCGCACTATTTCTCCAACTCAATCTGCAAAAAGTCCAGTTCTACCGGCGTCGAACGGCCAAAAATACTGACCATGACTTTGGCCTTTTTCTTCTCTTCATGCACTTCTTCCACAAAACCGGTAAAATCGCGAAACGGCCCATCCGTCACTTTGATCGGATCGCCTACTTTGAACGGCACGGCCAAAATGACGCGCGTACGGCTTTCTTGCACCTTGCCGAGAATGCGATCAACTTCTTCCTGGCGCAGCGACTGGGGCTTGTTCTTGGGACCAACGAAGTTGGTGATCCCCGGCGTGTTGAGCACCAAATGCTGTGTCTCTTTGTTCAATTCCAATTCGACCAGCATGTATCCCGGAAAGAAGGTTTTGGAGCGCGTGCGCTTTTTGCCTTCTTTCATCTCGGTCACTTCTTCGGAGGGAATCAGAATATTCGCAATGTGATCGGCCAATCCCAAAGCCTTGGCTTCATTTTCGAGGTAAGCTTTGGCTTTGCGCTCATGGCCCGACAACACGTGGATGGCATACCACTTTTTCGCGCCCGATTCCGCGCTTTTTTCAACGACTTCTTCCACTGAATACTATCTTTCGACTAAAGCTTAACTGCCGGTATAGGAATAAAGCAATCGCACCAAAAACGACAGCGCACGATCGATGCCAAAGGTAAAAAGCGAGAACACCAGCGTCACGACGATGACGACCACGGTCGAGCCCTGCAACTGTTCGCGGGTGGGCCAGCTCACTTTGGCCATTTCTATTTTTACGTCCAAAACGAACGCACGTAATTTTTCGTAAAGTTTCTTCATGCGTATTTTTGTCCCAACTCGATAAGGCCCTCGCTACAAACCGTTTCTGCGGCTGTTTGCTGCGCAGAAATGACCACGTTATTCTAAACCGCAGCAGGCCTGGAGGGACTCGAACCCCCAGCCACCGGTTTTGGAGACCGGTGCTCTAGCCAGTTGAGCTACAGGCCTGTTGAAAAGCAAAGAGCAAAAGGCAAACAGAAATTGCTTCTTTCTTTTTGCCTTTTGCCTTTTGTTTCACTAACGCGTTTCTTTGTGCGAGGTGTGCTTGCTACAGAAACGGCAGAATTTTCTAAATTCGACGCGAGCAGTGTGCTTCTTTTTATTTTTCGTCATCGAATAATTGCGGCGCTTGCAATCGCCGCATTCGAGGGAAATGATTTCACGCACAGTCTTCTCACTTTCTTTGCAATGATCTATTGATACCGTCGTAGCGCAGACTGACAGCCTGCAAACCAAGCAAGCTGGAAACCTGCGCTACAAAATCCTTAGAGCTCACAACCGGGATTGAACCGGTGACCTCTTCCTTACCAAGGAAGTGCTCTACCGACTGAGCTACGTGAGCGGAAGCAGGGCACAAAAGTCAAGCTTGTTTTTGCTCTTTGCTTTTTTCTTTTGCTATTCCGAGAGCGGGAGACGGGACTCGAACCCGCGACCAACAGCTTGGAAGGCTGTGACTCTACCACCTGAGTTACTCCCGCTTGTTTTGTAGTCGCTCCTGCAGGAGCACTTCGTGTGATCGACGAGCCACCACCACACCGTCTAAAGGCGCAACTACAAAAACCAAGTGGGGAGGAGAGGATTCGAACCTCTGAAGGCATAGCCAGCAGATTTACAGTCTGCCCCGTTTGGCCACTCTGGAACCTCCCCGCAGAAGCAAACCGCAAAATACAAAAAGCAAAAAGAAATTCCTTTACTGTTTTCTTTTTGCCGTTTGTCTACTACGAGCCACCAGCAGGAATCGAACCCGCGACTTCCTCATTACAAGTGAGGCGCTCTACCTTCTGAGCTATGGTGGCAACAACATCTTCACAGAAGATGAGACAAAAAATTTATTGCAGCATCGTTTCTGCAATCTCACAACCCATTACAAAAACGCAACAAGTCATTTAAAATATGAACTATTAGGTCAGTTTTACAGTTTTTACAAAGACAGCTTTCTAATATAGAAATTTGTCTATCTTTGTCAAGAGGTATTTCATGTTTTGGCACAAAAATTTCAGCAAGAATCACAAGGTGATCAAAATTATACCAAAAGCACGACGCTTGCACCATTGCTAGCACCGTGCTGAATCGAAAAGTTATGGCCTGACGCTGACCATGTTTTGCGTGTTGCCGAAAACACGGTCGGCAAGCGCCGCACTCTACTTTCGCGTTGGACATGGGATTATCGGCCGGCACGGGTACCGCAGGAAAACCTGGCGGCAGATTTTGCATGAAAGGCGAATCGCCGGGGCCGGTTGCTTTATCACAAGCAGAGAAAAGCAGAATCCCTGCGAGCCCAAAGAGCAAGCGGCGCAGAGAACAGCCTTCCGAAACGCCAGCGCAAACCGGGCGAGAAATAAACCACGGTGCCGCCGCTGTTGGGATCGATTTCCACGCCGTCCTTATTATAATCCGCCGCGCGACCATTGGCTTCGGCAATCAAATCGAACGAGCCGGCAATTGCTCTTTGCGCCGCTACCGGTTTGCAGGTGTTGTTCTAAACGTAAATCAGCTTCGCCTTTTTGATCAGAAGCGCCGAGTGGAACGCGTGCGCCCGCCGTACCTTGTAACATCCAAGCGCCGTGGGCAAAGTCGAGCAAATGCGCAATCGCCATTTGACAAAAGCTTCAGGGCGTATGCTGAAACCACGCGCGGTATTCCATTGCGTCGTGTTCAAATGGCGCAGCAGAGAGCACTCGCGCTTTGCGTGTGGATCGCCAAGAGCGTGCCGCGCGTTATGCTGCGAGGACAGCACAACACGTGGCGGCTCGGCGCAAGATCTTATTGATGATGAAGCTAGAGCAGAATGAGGCCGGTACGGGGAGGATGGAAAATATCTGCGATAAACTCCGAGGAAAGGCCGGGAACGACAGCAATATTTATCGGGTGGGTGGTATTCTGAAAAGAAAATACCCCTTCTGCAAACCGGAAGAGATGAACAATGCCCTTATCCAAATTACTCTTGAGGGGCGCGGGCTTATTTTCCTGTGCGCGCGTTTCTTCTGCTTGCGTGATGCGTTTGGAAAGATAGCATTTGCCTAAGCAAACAAGTTCTCACGTGAAGACGGCAGCGCCGCGCTCGGTTTGCTCCACGAGGCCGCATTGTTCATAAAATTTTATTGAAATGCTCATCATCAAGAGAGGCAAAATTAAAACATCACTAGCTTTCATTACCGCCGGAACATCCTTGCGAAAGCCGGCGTAAATGACGTGCTCAGCCACGCCCAACTCGCGTGTTTTTGATTGGCAGAGAAGCTGCATGATTTTCTTAATCACCATTGGGTCGAAATCACTGCGAATATTGAGGGGAGTAACAGTGAAGCCTTCGGATTTGGCGTTTTTTCCAAAATCGTTCCGTTGAAATTTTATGCCAATTGGGTGTGTTTCGTATCTCGAGCAAAAATCCGAAATTCGAAGTGCGCTAAAAAGAACAATTCATTGATTTAATCTGAAATCGTCCGTATTTTTGCAACAACTGGCAGAGAACTAATTCAACTGTAAGTTTATTATTGTGCCCTCAGCATTGCGATACAGATTCGAATGGGATCCGAAGAAGGCCGGAAAGAACCTGAAGGATCACAAAGTCAGCTTTGAACGTGCAACTCAGGTTTTTAGAGATGCTTTTGCAGTTTCCGTTTTTGATGATGACCACAGTGCAGATGAGGATCGATGGATAACGATCGGCAAAGACAACAATGAAATTTTGCTCGTGGTCATTCATACGTTCCGGCAGGAGTCACTCGATGAAAAAACCATTCGCATCATCTCCGCACGGAAAGCAATTAAAAACGAACTCAAACAATATGAGAGGTTTGGCACATGAAAAAAGAATATGATTTTTCCAAAGGGGAGCGGGGCAAATTTTACAGCCCGGACGCGGAATTCATCCTCCCGGTTTATTTAGATCCGGATATCCAAGATTTTTTTCGCAAACATGCACAAGCCAAAAACACGGAAGTGCAGGCCATTGTAAACGAGTGGTTGCGCAACAATATCAAATCGGTGCAAACCATTTTAAGGCCTGAGCCGTAATTTTATCACCTCAAAATCTCGTCCCCAAATAGTGGGGCAGCATCTTGCGCCACGTCGGCCAGTCATGGCTCATGTCATGCCCCCACAAATCGAGATGATGCGGAATGCCTTTCGTGGTGAGAATGCCGGCCAATTGACGCGAGCGGTCGGGGGATTCGTATGGGCCTTGCCCGGTCAAAATGTAAATGTGCTGCTTGCCGCGCAGCAAAGAGAGATACCAATCGTCATTCAAATCCGCCAAATAATCCACGGGACTGTTGAAATAACAGTTGTCGTCGTAATAGCCTTTGGTGTAATATTTGAGATCATACACCCCGCTCATGGCAATCGTGCCGTCGATCAGATCGGGCCGGCGGAAAAGCATATTCGCGCTATGCAACGCGCCCACGCTCGCGCCGGTGGTGATGGTCATCACCCGGCCATGGCAATGGTTGTGAATAAACGGAATGACTTCGTTGATGACGTAATCATTGTATTGCTGATGCCGCTGGCTGCGCAGATGATGCGGCATGTGATCGTTCAACCAGCTTTCGCTGCTGATGCTGTTGATCGAAAAAACCTTGAGGCGGCCGGAATCGATAAAATCTTTGATGGAATCGATGAGATAAAATCTTTCATACTCCAAAAAATCGGCGGCGGCAGTGGGGAACATCAACAGCGCAAAGCCGTAATGGCCGTACACGGCAATATCCATATGCTTGTTCAAACTCGGACTCCACCATCCGTGAATTTCGCGATGCATGTTTTCTTCCTCTCTCTGAAGAATGCGGCTGTAATTTGCGAACCGTGGGCTTTCAGTAAAACGGCGGGAAAGATAATATAGTAAAAGAGAAATGTCAAGCGGGGGGAGAGATTATTTCAACGGATTAAACCTCAACCGCCAAGGGAAGCGGAGAAGTCTCCAACCGTAGGATCGTCTTGGCTGTTTTAGGGATTTGACTTCGCAATCGAGAAAAATTCTTTCGGCGTAATCACAGTAACACTGGCGTAGCTTCGAAGGAAATGCTTGGGGTTCCTCGTTACCAAATAATCCGCATGCGCTTCAACAGCACACGCCAGCACGGCGTTGTCTTTGGGATCCGGACACACCTCAATGGTGAGTTCCGGTTCGATACGTTCAGAAAAAATGCGAATGTCCTTCAAATGCCGTTCAATGGCCGCATCTGAATAGGGGTACTTTTTTCGCAGTCGCGGCAAACGGAGGGTTTTCTCTACTTCAGTGAGGATGTATGATGAAACACAGAGCGCTTGTGCTCGTGCGCGTCTGAAAACTTCGGTGCTCTCACCCTGAGGCGTAAGAACGACGCTGACAAAAAGATTGGAATCCAAGACAACAGTGAGCATGGCGGGAATGAATTACTGTGCTCGACGGACTTCTTGAATCGCAGCATCGACGTCGGCTTCGACTTCTTCAACGGGAAAGCGAGGACTCAACGCATGGATTTCATCGAGATTTTCGAAAAAATCATCCCACGCCCGCTCTCTCGCCGCTTGCATCCGCTTAAACAACTCAAGGTCTTCAACTGAAAGCAGGGCTGCCCTGCGCTGCCCGTTTTCTTTGAGGATATACTGATCACCGGCGTTGTGAACGCGCGCCAGAATCTCGCGCAACTGATTCGCGTCAGCCAGCTCGTTCACATCCAGTTCTTGCACCATGATTGATGGTCTCATTGACAGTGCGTGCATCATATAGAGGTTTATTACGAACAATAATAACATTAAGAGATGAAAGAAGCAAGCTCATAAAGTTCTCATGCAACACAAAGGATATTATTTCAACACCACTAACTTCCTCACCCCGGTCCAAGCACCGCGGCCTCTGGCCCGGGCTTGCAGCCGGTAAAAATAAATGCCGCCGTTCACTTGCCGGCCGTTTTGGTCATTGCCATTCCATTTAACGCGATGCTCGCCATGCGCAAATTTTCCTTCAACCAACAATGCCACGCGTTCTCCGAGCAGGTTAAAAATCTCCAAACGTGCCTCGGCCTCGACCGGCAACGCAAAACTAAATTCACTGCCGGCCGTAATGGTGAAAGGATTGGGGTAATTTTGCGCCAATTGAAATTGCTGCGGCACAACCTTGTTTTCAGAACTCACACCGGTCATCAGCGCAATGTCGCCCCGGCGGCGCGGCAGCAATTGATAACCTTCATTGAAGGGCGGAGAAAAATCGAATTGATTGACGATGCCGGTGATATCGATTGCGTTTGTGGGCGTAGGCTGGCCGGCAATATCCGTATCGCCATCGATGCGCAACGCGCATGGTCCGCTGCCATCGTCGATGGTCAAATTCGCGCTGACACCTGCTTCGGGAAAGCTGCCGGCTATGATCAGCGCCCGGTTCACTTTCACCAAAGACCCCTCCAAACTTTCGCCTTGTGCGGCAATCGCGGCAGTCGTGGTCAACAGCGGCGCGACTGCGGGCTTCGTGCCGACACGCCGCACGGCATAGGGCAAAATTTCCAAAGAGCCGTTGAATTGCGAAACGGCGCCGGTTACTTCCATTTCAAAAGCCGGGCCCGGCCCGATGACGGTGACGACGGCTTTGGCAAAATCTCCGCCGAAGACGCCGATACCGCCGGTGGCATCTTGCAAATAACCCGGCCCCGCCTCTCCAAAATGCGTTCCGGCAGTGGCGACGCCGCGCACTTTTACGTTGATCCATCCCAAACTCTGCGAGGCGCCATCGGAAAAATTTTGGCGGAGGCTTTGAATGGTCAGGGTTTCGGGCGCAACGGCGGGCGCACCCGGGCTATTTACCCAAATCGGACTGGTCCATAAAAAATCGCCGTCTTCTTGTATGAGTTTCGCAAAATAATAATGCGCTCCCGTGGAATTGGAATCGGTAATTGTCCAGGTGAAGCCCGGCGCCTCCAAATTTTTCCAGGCCAATAGAAAACCGTTGCGATACAGTTGCGCCTGGCGAAATTTGACGTTCGCCGCCGGCGCGGAATGCGCAGCCAATTGCAATGCCGCTTGCGTATCCGTGTCCTCAAAAGTTTCGCCCATCCAATGACCATCGGCCGTGAACGTATCGAGATAAATGCGATCGTTGGGCGGATTGGCCTCAAAAGCATAAGTGCGCCGTGCACGAATAGCCGCAAGAATTTTCGGCTTGGTCAAAGAATCAGCCAGCACGCCGGTCAAATAAATATCGCCGTCGCTGCTGCGCAAATCGCCATAATTGGGGCCGTGATTATCCTGATCACCTAACGCGCTCACGTGCCAGCCCTTTTGCAAAGCAATGAGATAGTAGCGCTCGTAATTGGTGGAACGCGTGCCGTTGATCACTTCCAAACTGGTCATGTTCGGACCGGCCGGCGGATAGTAATCAAAATTCAAAAAATTGCGATTGCCGTTTTCATTGGTGGGATGATTGAATTGCGCCGAGACGTTGTTGTTGATCACAAATTGATACGCCATGTTCAAATCGTAGCGAATGTCGTCATTATCCAGCCCATTGCCGGCAATCGTCGGCGCTTCGAAAATGTTCATGTGGCCGTAGCCGGTGGTGCCCAGGCTGCCGAGCTCCTGCCCCGCAATCGCCACAAACGCGCTGTCGGGATGATCGTAAACCGCGGCGGCCGCACGAATGATTTGATAATTCGTTTGCGGCAAGCCGTTGGTGTGATCGGTGATGGCGAGGAAATCCACTTTGGCGACGCGCTTGGCATAGGCATAAGCCGGCGCCGGCATCGTCGAACCGGTTTTAGCATCATGCGACAAGCTCGAATGTGAATGCATGTCGCCGAAAAAAGCGCGATAGTTTTGCGCCGGTAAAATGGCAGCGTAAACGAAAAGGCAAAACATCACCAACAGGCAAAGCCGTTGCAGTTTATTCGTCATCACAGTCTCCGCTATAAAAAATATCCTTTGATCTCAAAACCGAACGAGCCGGAATCAAAAAAAATCCAACGAATGAAAGCTGCCAACAAATCAAAGCCAAAAGTTTTTCATCCGTTGGCCGCTTTTATCCGTTGGGAATTTTTTGCTTTTTGCAAAAAAGCTCAACCAATAGAAATTAATCCACATCCGTAGACAACCGAAAACGCACGATGCGGTTATTGCCGGTATCGGCAACGTAAAGGGTTTTATCAAAAAACGCCACGCCGTGCGGTTGTTGGAATTGTTTCTCGCCTGTGCCCGCTCCGCCAAAAGATTGCAGCTCATCCCCGGTGGCGGAAAATTTGAAAAGATAATGCAAATCTGCATCGATGACATAAATATTGCCTTCGGCATCCACGGTCACATCTTCAGGCATGGAAAATTTTCCCGCGGCAAAAATATCAAAATTGCCCAGACCGGGATTCAAGCGCGGGATGATGCCGAATTGGCCGCTGGTGATCCATTGCACTTTGAAAGAATTTTCTCCGGTCATGCAAAAAATAAAATCCCCGGAGAAATCACGCAAAAAAGTAATGCCGCTGGGAAGCGAGGCGGAGAGAATGCCCAAGCCGTTTGGCTCCAGGCTCAGCGCATCCGGAGTGCGCACGTTGAAGTCTTCCGGGAATACCAAAATTTGATTATCCTTTTTGTCATTGCCGGTCGCGGTGACGATATAGTTGATGAGGGCGCGGCCTTGCAAAGAAGCGAGCACCGCCGCAATGCCGGTAAAACGCCGGTCGGGATTGTCGATTTCATTGAACACCAATTCCACCGGCGCTTCTGCAATGCGATGTTGCACAGCCGTCAAATTCACGCGATAAATTTTATTGCGGTCCGTGACGATCAGCAAATTGAGCTTGGAATCTTGGGTTAGAGCCACAGGATTATCGATCGCTTGCGATTCGCCTAAAATATTGCCGGACAAATCGAACATCACGATACGATCATTTTGCGTGTCGGCAACATAAACCAGCGGCTCTCTCCCCAACAACACGTCTTGAGGTTGTTTAAAACCATAACCGGTCTCCGCGCCCCAAACCGGTTGCAATTGCAAATAAGTCGTATCACTCACCGCGGAAGTTCCACCGGAATCATCGACCGGCTGCGGCAGCGGAAATTTATCGCCGCCGCAGGAGGAGAGCAAAAAAGCAAAGAGCAAAAGGCAAAAGGCAAGTTTTGTTTTCATAATTTCAAATTGGCTGAAAAGCGCGTCGCGTTACCCAAGCGCCCGAAATCGGAATAAGCGAAATCGAGATTTAAATGAAACCGCCCCATAGGCAAGGCCACGCCGCCGCCGGCAGTGAATGATTCTTCATCATAATTCAAACGATAACCGGAACGCAGTGCCAGCGTTTTGTTCCACCAATATTCGACGCCGAAATTGACGTTTTCAGCATTGTCGTTCGGATGGTTGAGCTGCACCGCGGTAGTCATTTTATGATGCTCGTTTTCCATCACCTCCGTTGCAAAGCCGAGACGAAAAACCGTGGGCGGCGCGAAATCTCGAAAACGATTCGTGCCCGTACCGTCGTGCGCAGTGACTGTGCCCGAAGGCTTGATATTGTTCGTGCTGAAATTTGAAACGGCAACGGCGAAGCGGCTTTTGCCGAAGCCGGTCCAATAATACGTGCCGAGATCGATCAACACCACGCGCGCATGCACTTCTGCCAGGGTTTCATCCATGTATTTCATCGTGACCCCGAAACTAAAGCGATCGGTCATTTGCCGCGCGAAGGTCAAGCCCACGGCAATATCGCCGAACGTGACGTAATTGCCCGTGCCCAGTGGCGCAAATTCGGTAGTCTCTTCCATATCATCGGTATGCAAAGCGGTCGCGCTCAGACCAAGCACGTTGCCCTTGCCGAAATGATGCAAATAGCCGACAAACTCATGGCGCACGTCAACCGGCCAGTTCACATGGGAAAAAATAATTTCATTGCCGGAAGTCTGCGCAATGCCGGCCGGGTTCCAATACAACGCCGAAGCATCGTTCGCCACGGCGGCAAAAGCTTCCCCCATGCCCACCGCCCTTCCACCCACGCCAATTTTGAGAAACTGCGCCATCGCCGTGCCCGCGCGCTGGCTGCCGAGCACGGGAATGAGCTGGGCATATGCTTGTTGATCACAGCAGCATGCGGAAAAAAGCAGGAAGATTGTGATTCGTCTTTTCATTCGGCTCGCAACCTTGAATGAGCTGTCATTCAGAATCTTGTGGGGCATGAGCACGATGTCTAATTTTACCAAGGTTCTTTCAATCACATACACAAGCATGGTTTTTACTGTCCATCACGGCTCAATTCCAATCAGTACAAGTGGAACAGCAGGAACGCCTCGGCCTTGACGAACAACATTATAGAATTCACCTTCATAATAGGCCACTCCGGAACTCATCTGGCTTTGTAGTTTTTTCATAGGAAGGATTTCAACTCCAACGTCAATATGATCACCAACATAAAAAGCTAAATGTTTTACAAACAAATCATAAGCTACAAATGAGTACTTTCCGAATTGCACTTCGATAGCGACACGATCTTTGACAAAATCAGTTTGATTGTAGCTATAGATTGGTGTTTCACCTGCGGCTTGAATTTCCTCTTTCTGTTCTTTGGGATTTAGTGTCAAAGTTTTCCGAATCAGTTTTTCATTCTTGGTTACCCAATAGCTAACTCTACTTTCTTGCCAGCCTTTGTTTCTCAAAAATTTTTTATAACAAATATTCATTGCAATTGGACTGAACAATAGCTTGCCCTTCATTCCCTTTTCGTTGGAAACTTTAGTTTTGCAGGACGGTGCATCAACCTTTGCAATGACATCCTTAATTTCATGCCAACGCTTACGCCTGTGGACCAGAAGGAACTCAAGGCCATTCAAATGAGAATATGTTTCAGCAATTTTCACTCAGCCAGAACCTTATTTGATTATTCGAGCAAGTGCAACTGAGCGGATTTTTTTACAGGAGTCCAAGGAGCGAGGGTCAAGCGATTGCCCGCTTTCACGGGATCGTAAACCGGCCGGTTCATCGGTCGGGTTTTTAGTACGCCCTCTAATTCGCGCTGGATTCTTTCCTGCGCAATCTTGACATATTTTGAAACGATTTCAGCGCCAGCACCTTTTCTACCATGCCGCACGGCAGCGATGATTGTTGAACCCACACCCAGAAAAGGATCGAAGACCCAATCGTTTTTATTGGTCATGGAAAGAACCAATCGTTCAATTAATTCAACCGGAAACTGGCAGGGGTGCATCGTTTTTTCGATATGATTACTTTTGACATTAGGAATGATCCAGACATCACCGGGATTTTTTCCCAAAGGATTGCCGGAATATTGACCTACTTTAGGTCCTTTGAAATATTTTTTCCCGGGATATTTTTGAGGTATGCGAATAGGATCGAGATCAAAAACGTAATCATCGGTTTTAGTGAACCAGATGATCGTTTCGTATCTTCCTGAGAATCTATTTTTGCAATGCAAGCCATGTTCAAAGTGCCAAATGATGCGATTGCGCATAATCAAGCCCAGCCTGCTAAATATTGGATACAACACCATATCCAAAGGGATGATGGCGCCTTTATCAATATAATTGCCAACCTGCCAACAAATACTGCCTCGATCGGATAAAGCACGAACACATTCTTTGATAACCGCCGTTTGTTCTTCGATATAATGCTCGAGTTGCAGTTTCTGCTCGTATTCTTTGCCAATGTTATATGGCGGTGAAGTCACAATCAGTTGAAGCGCGGCGTCGGGAATTTGCTTGAGCAAATCCAGGCAATCTCCAGGATATACCACAATTTGATCAGCGGTATGAAAATTTTTCTCGATTCTGGCATTACCAAACATAATCCTTGCTTCCTCCTCCGTGAGATGATATAAAAATTTTTCAGTTTCCGTCTTTCATATCACAAACGACAATCGTGATGCAGCAGCCAGCCGTAACAGAGTCCATTCACAATTCACAATTATCAATTCACAATTATTAGGTCATATTTCCAAACGCTGCGTTGCCTGGTGAAATGACTTCTCCTCACTCTCGCGCTCGCCCCAAACCATGCCGTTGAATTTCCTGCCGGCGGCAAACGCCATTTCCCTGGCCATCTTCTGCATTCGAATCAACACTACGACTTTTTCGTCGAACGAAAGCTTGGCCAGATCGCGCCGGTGCTGCTCTTTGAGTTTGACGATATCATATGACATCTCTGAACCTCTGCCATTTTGAAGTCAAATCGTATTTCAGGTATTCGAACACGGGTGAGGGATCAACGAGCAGGCCGGTCTCGGGAAAAACACAAATCACATCGAAATCATAAGTCAGCACCGGCTCGGTGTAATACAAAACAGCTATCCCCCCGCCAATGGCGTAATCTTCGAGCAGGCGATTGTCGCGCAATTGGTTGATCACTCTCAAAACCGGTGCAATCAGGCTCACGCTGGAAATCTCTCGATCCATTTTCTTCCTCCGCACGAGCGCCTTTCGCGACGACACTTCGCTTCATTGCATCGACGCAGAGCGTCCTGCATGCATTCCGGCGGTGACCGCCGGAACGAGACAACGAGACAAACAGAGTTCATGCACAATTCACAATTGCTAATTGTGAATTGACAATTGTTAATGCAATAACACCAGATCAAAACCGCACCGCCACCCCCACCCTCATATTCCTCGGCGTCAAATAGCGCGCGGGGTTGAATGGAAACGGATCCAGCGGCGATTGCGTATCGGGATAATACGGATCGTTCCAGCTCGTGGGCGTGGGATCGCCCAATTCATACGCGCGACCGGTGACCGGGTTGATGACTTGTGGATTTTCACGATTGAGCAAATTGATCACTTCCAGCGAGAACGTCAAATCCGTTTGCGCGAGGCGGAAATATTTTTCAAAATTCAGATTGATCCAAAACCACGACTTGCCCAATTTGCCGAGGGGGTCGTCAGGCTCGCCGTTGAAATCCAAATCATTTTCATATTCCGGCCGGCCGTTGGGCAAATAATTATCCGTAAAAAATTGCGGGGTGTAGCGCTTGCCCGCTTGCGCGAAAAGGCGTGTGTTCAAATTCCAATTGCCCGGCAGCGCCAAACCGAACAATTTGGGTTTGTAATTCTTCTTGGCGTTCAAATTAATGACGGCGCTGACTTGCCACGGGCGATCCCATATCAAATGATCTTCGGTGATCGGTTTTTCATTCAAGGTGCCGCGCGCCACGAGATAGGCATCATCGGGCGCCGAGCTTTTGCCGGTGGCCAAAGAATAGGAGCCGCTGATCGAGCCGGACAATAATTCGCTTGCACGTTTGCGATATTCCATTTCAAGGCCGCGTGAGCGCGAATAATCGAGATTCAAATAAGTGGTAAAGCTTCTTCCCGAAAGCCGGCCCGTGCCGCTGAAGCTCACGGTGGTGACGTAATCGAAAATATCTTTGTAATATGCCGTGACCGTCAATACATCATTCTCGGTGAATTTGTGGCGCAAGCCGAGCTCATAAGCAACAGTGGTTTCATAATCCAAATTGGGATTGCCGAATTTTTGGAACGTTGACTTCGCGCTATTTTCGCCGAGCTTGGCATAGACGAATTGCGGCTTGGGCCGTTTGGAAAAATGTCCGTAAGACAGAAACAGCATTTGATTGTCTGAAACCGGATGCGAAATTCCGAGACGTGGACTGACCCGGCCGCGCCAGCGGCGGCCCAAAAAATTATACGTGTCGTCTTTGAACTGCTGGCGCGTGGCAGCGCTGATGGTCACGATTTCAGGATTGGCGACGGCTTCTTCCACATATTTTCCCGGAAACCAAAAATCAAAACGCAAGCCGATATTGGCGATCAAGCCTTTGAATTTGATTTGATCTTGCGCATACATGCTGCCGTAAGCCGGATTGACGCGATAAATGTCGTTGTTCAATCCCAACCCGCCGAACCACGGCCGGTAAATGTCGATCATTTGAAACTCGGCGAAGCTGGCGTCAAAGCCGGCCTTGAATTTGTGCGCATGGTTGCCGCTGTTGCGGTTGAAATCAAATTTCAGCGTGTATTCTTCGACGTAATGATCGTGCCAGGTTTCGCCGTCGCCATAATCCCAAAAGCCGTCGCCGGGAAAAACCGAGACGATGCTGCTGTCGCGATTATAAAAATAAGCGATCGGCCGCGTGACGATGTCTTGCGGTTCTTGATATTCGGTCCAATGCTTGCCGTTGACATCGCTGCGCAAATGCGCAAAATAGCGCGCCAGTTTGATTTCATAAAAAGTTTTGGGATTCAAAGTATGCACCCATGAAAGCGCAAGCTGGCGATTGATGTGGGTAAACGTGTTGAAATTATCCAGATTGTTTTCATACTCGTAAGGATAGCCCGGCCCCGGCTCGACAAACTCTAAATTCGTTTGCAGCGACTGGGTGTTTTGATTGACGGAGAGCGATTGATTGCCGGAGAAAATCAGTTTGTGCGTGGCATCTAAACGCCACGTCAACTTTACCAAGCCGGACCAGTTATTGTCCTGACGCGGCGCGAAGCTGGCGCCGTCGAACGCATTTTGGCCGAAAATTCTGCGCGGGGAAATGGAAGAGAATAATTGCCGGGCGCTGTTTTTGAGATAAGTGTCGCTGATTGACGAATAAAAATTTCCAAACAAACTGAATTCTCCCGGCACGCGCAAACCCAGCGCGGGAAGAATAAAACGCGAAAAAGGCTCCGGGCCGCTGAGGCTAAATTCGACAATATCGGTGTTGAAGCTGTGGCGATTTTGCGGGCTAAATTCACCCAAAAGCGGCACGCCTTTGCCGATGAAGTTGAAATGATCGCGCTTGTATCCCAGGCTGCCCCGGTATTTTTCCCCGCCTTCTTTGGTTTTAACATTGATCACGCCCGACATGGCCTGACCGTATTCGGCATCGAAGCCGCCGGTGATGACTTCGACTTCTGCGACCGCATCCGTGCTCAATTGCAAACCGAAGCCGGTGCCGGAAAGCGGGTCTTGCACTGAAATGCCGTCGAGCAAGTAGGCATTTTCATACGAGCGGCCGCCGCGAATGTGAATTTCTTCATCGCTTTTGACCACGCCCACTTGGTTGGCAACCACGTCTTGCACGTTTTCCACGACTTCATTTTGAATATCGGAGCTCGACAGATTGCGCCGGCTGGAGGTTTCTTCAATATCAAACAGCGGCCTTTCACCAATGACCACCACTTCCTGCCCCAACGAGAGCACGGTCGCTTCCAATTTAAAGTCAACGGTGAGGGCAACTCCGGCCGTCACTTTCACGCCGGTTTGCTGCACTTGCTTGTAGCCGATCATCGACACTTCGAGCGTATACGTGCCGGGGTTGACGTTCGCGATGGTGAAATTTCCGCTCACCTCTGTGGCCGCGCCATAATACGTGCCTTTGACCAGCACATTGACGCCCGGCAGCGGCTCGCGTGTTTCGGCGTCGGTGATGCGGCCTTTGATCGAGGCTTTGGCTTGGCCGAGGACCGAGGACGCCAAGCTCTGGCTAATAACGGCCAGCAAGCACAAACAATAAAAAGGAAAGTTCATTCTTGCGCACCTGAAATGCGTTACACAGAATGCCGAAGCTTTTTGGCAATCGTTGAAGGTTATTGCAAATTGTCATTCGCCGGTTTCAAAAACTGCTCGACTTCCTGCCATTCATGAATTTCCAGCAGCCGCGACAATAGCGTCTGAATGCGATCGAGATCGGAGAACTCGCGAATCCTGCGCTCGATTTCCAGCGGCATCGCGCCGAATCTCTTCGGCAACAGCATCAGCAACAAATCCCGTCCTTGTTCAATTTTGCCTTCTTGCCGGCCTTCCTGCCAGCCTTCTTGCCGGCCTTCTTGCCGGCCTGCAATCCAGCCTTCTTGCCGGCCTTGTTTTTTCAGTATAGTGCTCACCATGTCAAACACCTCTCTTTCTTCTTGTTTTGCTTTGTAATCCCCATAAATCTCCCACTCCCGCTGTCCCAAGTTAAAATAGTGCAGCACAAAATCAAGATATTTGCTTCGACGCAGGCCTTGCGTGGGGTCAACCAGCTTCAAAACGCCTTTAATCGCGCCATCTAAAACCTCCAACCAATCATTTCGGGAGTATTGCATAAATGGCAAAAGCAAACGGGCGATAACGTTGGTGCTTGCTAAATGCCTCTGCGCCTCATGATCTTTGAGAAAGACCGCTTGATAAGTGAAATAATGATAGCGCCGGCCCATGAAAGTGCTCTTGGTCGAACGTTTAATGTGCTTGCTTTTGGCAGACCCATAAGGAAAATAAACAATAGGCACAACATCGCGCTCGTATTGCTCTTCCAAATGGCTCACGTAACGCGCAAGTTGATGAATCGAGAATGAATACGGATCATGCTGATGCTCAATTAAGAAAGTAAAAGCCACTTTCTCATATTTGGCCAACAACGGCACATCCATGCGCGCAAAAGAGTCGGAAAAAAACGTCTTGATCGTTTCCTCTCGAATCGGCTCGATTTCAGGCTCATGCTGAAAGAAGTTAATGCACTTCGGCATCGCGAAGGTAATCGCATCCCAAGGATTCTCCACGATGATCGTTTTGAAGTTCAGGTCGTGCGATTCTGCCGGGTCATATTCAGCCATTCGATCAACCCCCATTCTATAAGGAGTTCTTGTAGCGCTGTTGACGCTGCCAACGGTATTTCAGCAGCATTGCGAAACTGAAGTTTCGCACTCCCTTCGTATCAAAAAATATCGTTCAGTATTTTTTCCATTACCAAACGCACCGTGCCCAAACCGTCTGCCGAGGCTAAAGGGACTCCAAAAAAGACAAATGAAGAAGTGCCGTCAACCACGCCCAATACCGGCGTTCCTTGCCAGGCCGGGCCTGCCGGCAAAGCATACAAAGTATCGGCGCTGATTTTCGGTGCGAGCGGAAAAACATTGGGAATGATTGCGGCTTGCACGCGCAGTTGCGGCCAGCCGGTATTGGCGAAGGCGGGCGCCGGCAGAATCAATTGATTGCGCGTAATGCGCTGAATGCGCGCACCCAAACTGTCCACCGGTGAAAAATCCAGCGGGTCGCCTTGATTGCTGGTAAATTCCTGAAATGAGGCGAGCATGATGATCTTGCCGCCGCCCTCCAAAAATTCCGGAATGCTCACCTGCGCTTTTTCGAGATTGGGTTCGGTATCGGTATACCAAAAAATGCGCTCGAACAAACGCAAAGTTTTTTGGAACGCTTCCGACGAAACCGGCGCCAGCGCGCGATTATTGCGCTTGATGTCCCAAACCTCGATCTCGCCCACCAGCGGCCGCAAAATGCCGTGATAAAAGCTTGCCGTGTTGTCGGCAATATTGTAATCATCGATCACCAAAAACTTGCTTTTCGGCGCGCGCACGTACCAACTTTTATTTGCGTCGCGCGGCATGCGCACGATCCGGCTGCGTGCGCCGGCAACATCCACCGCGCGCAGATAAAAAGCGTGTGCTCCCTCCGTCAATCCCTCTGCTGCGGTCAAAGTCAAAGAAGTCGTTCCTGCAGCGATCTCTTTCCAGCCGGAAGACAAAGTATCATCCAAAACATATTCGAATTTTTCGATAGTGTCGTCGCCGTCAAGATCGGTTGCCAGCCAACTGAAATTGGCAACGGTGAAAGTCGATTCCGGCACGTCGGTGCCTGTGGGAAATTGCACCACGGGGCTGGAATTGATAATCGGATAAGTTTGCCGCGCGCCCACAGGGTCTGCTGCGTTTTGATCATCGATGGCTTTGACCCAAAACGTGTAGCTCGTGTCCGTGCCCGCCAGCCGCAGCGTAAACGTTTCCTGCGTTTTCGTGGTGAAAGTCCAGTCTGGAGGAATGGCGTCGCTGAAAATCCATTCCGCATAATTGAACGCATTCGGATTGAAAGTATAAATGAAGCCGATGACACGGCCATCGGGGTCGTCGCCCCACCAGTGTAAAGTTTGCTTGCTGGTGGTGGGCTGCAACGAATCCGGCGCGACGCTGCGCAAGGCGAGATGCGTCACCGGCGGTTGGTTGGGCTTGGGGCTGTCGGTGATATTCTGGGAACACCCCAAAATGAACAAACCTAGCAAACCCAAAATGTATTTCATGTAGCATCTCCCACATTGTAACAAAGGTCTTCCCAGAGTGTTTCTTCGGGCTTCTCTATTTTCGCCAATGCGAGATTGCTTTTTGCGCGCAGCAGCCATTCCTGCGGCGTGCCTGGGATGTCATTGAGCGGGGGCATGATACAACTCCTTGCCTTCATCCAACGCGGGCTTGATGATCATATAAGGGTTTGATCCGTAATTACGAATATCACTCGGTGTGACGACGACAATATCTTTCGCGAAACCAAAGCCGAACATGCGGCGATAGATCGTTTGCGCCGTCTTTCTGCGAGGTGTACCATCCGGCATGACCACGAGCACGTCGAGATCGCTATTCAATCCCATTTCGCCGCGCGCGGCAGAGCCAAATAAAATAATTTTCAGAGGATGAACCGCATCAACGATACGGCGCACCAGCTCTTGCAGTTTCTGTTCGTCCGGTTTCATGGCTTTGTTTTTGAATACCTGAGGCAATAATTTACATCAAAAATTCAAGAAACGAAAAGCAAATTACAAAGAGTTGCTTGTATGCCTCACGATCAGCACTAAGTTTGGCGGGCAAATCGGCAATACGCGGATTGCGCATAGGAAAGAACCTTCATACCGATGATATTCGCGCGGTCTTGGCTTATGCGGCTGCGATCATTGCTGAAGAACAAATCTATGCGATCGCAGCCGTCTATAGCAGTTTTGAAATGAATGAGTAGCTTCATCCCAATATTGTCATTCAGAAGGAATCTTTTTAAGGACTTGGCAAAACCTCAACTTCTACGTGTCATCTTGGAATGAGCATAAAAAGAGATGCCTCTTCACGCAAACAAAAAACGCTGTAACGGGCCATTAAAAATTCTAAAAAACCCTTGCGACGCGCTTCAAAGTGCGTCGCAAGTCAACAAAATTATTTCAACAGCAACAGCTTCCGCACTTTCACAAATTCATTGCTCTTCATGCGGTAAAAATACATTCCCGTCGGCGCGGCGAGGTTGCGTTCGTCGCGGCCATTCCAAACCACTTTATAAGCGCCCGCCGGTTTCGCTTCGTCAACCAGCGTTTTGACTTTCTGCCCGAGCATGTTGAAAATCGTGATCGTCACCTGGCCCGGCTTCGCGAGTTGATATTTGATCGTGGTTTGGGGGTTGAAGGGATTGGGATAATTCTGCGCCAAATCATAGGTCACAGGCTGGGGTGTATCAGAATCTTCAATGCCGACAATCAATCGAGTGACGTCGGCATCGTTGCGCGGCAGCAATTTATAATTGCTAAAGCTGAAATAGTGAATGCCGGTGATCGAAATCAGACTGTCGCCCAGGGCAAACGTGGAATCCAGATTGCCGCGAAAGCCCGCAGCTTCGTCATCGACGCGCAGCTCGCCGGTGCCGTCGTTGATGGAAAATTCGCCGAAATTGCTCGGGGCATCGGAAAAGGGGTTGGTCACTTTCGCGCCCAACACGCGCACCAACATGCCTTCATATTGCTCCGCAGTCACGCCTGCGCGCAGCTCGCCGGTTTTCACAATGATCGGCTCCGGCACGGGATTGCCCGAGCCCAATATCACGACGCTGGTGACATTGCTGAGACGCGTTACGTTGAAGTTCTCTTGCACCGTCCCGGTCACGCGCACACGATCGCCGAGCTTGACGTTGTTGACATTGTCGTTTATCCAAACGCCGTTCCAGGAATCCCGGCCTTCTTGAATGTAGTAATATCCGAAATCGGCGGAGTCCGTCGTGGCCACGCCTTCCACCGTCACGACCAAGCCGTTGTAGCCGGAATTGCCGTTGGTAAACGGCGTATATTGCACGTCGAAAATCGTCAAGCCGTTGTCACGCACATTATAAAAGTAACGTTGCGCATTGGCGGCATTGGTGCTGTCGTTGGTGGCATCCACGGCAATGATGTAGTATTGCACGAATGCGCCGTTGGCTTGCCGGGGAATGGCGCCGGTAAAAGTGACGTTGTCAGCAGTGGTCATGGCCACCCTTTGCACCGGGCCGTTATCAACGCTAAAATTCACGCTCGCGCGCACGACCGGTCCTTGAGCATCCACGATGTTGGCGGAGATTGCCGGGGTAGTAGTCGAGGTAACCAAAACAGGATTGCGCGTGACGTTGGTGATGGCCGGAGGCGAAGAAGCGATTTCAATATCCGCCAGGCTGCGCGGATTGATCGTGGTCCGGCCCGCGCCGCCGGTGACCACGTCGCGCACGAAGCCGGTGATATTCACCCGCGTGCCCGCGGGTATATTCGGCCATACGCCTTGGTTGGCATCCAGATAAGTTCGCAATGCGAGAAAATAATCGTCAACGGCAATCGTGCCGGTTTCATCGCCCGCGGTCATGATGTTGCCCGGCTGTCCCGCGAAATTGCTGAGCACGGTGAGGCCTTCGAAGCGCGCCAGCGTGCTTTCCCAACGCTCCGTCAAACGCGGATCTTCGGAAGAGCCGATCGCGCCCAAGTCGTCCGGCTTCAATATGATCGGCGCGGGAAGGGTCAGGCCGAAATCGACAAACTCAATCGGCACGACCGGATCGGTGAAAAGCACGGACTGGGTAATGCTTTGCGTATTCGGGTTGGTGGGAAATTCCTGCAGCACACCGGTGATTTTGATTTTGTCGCCTGGCAATGCGGCTGAAAGCAGAGTGCCGGAAACCGTCGAATCATTTTGAATGATGAAATACCCGCTCCACGGGCCGCCGCGCTCATCTTGAATGAAAGCGCCCCAGCGCGCACCGAGAAAAATTTGCCGCGTGCTGTGCATGACCACGCCGGTGACCGCCACCGTGTCGCCGGCGAACGGAGAGTTGTCTTGCGCCGTCGCGCCAATCTCCGCCGCGCGCACGAATTGAAAATCGGCGATATTCACGCTATCGCCCAAAGCACGCCAGCCTGGCGTGGCCGCCGCATTGATGCTCCAAATGCCGCCTTTCCAAGAGAGATTTTCGCTGGTTTCGTCGTGGCCGGTAATGCCATTGCTGCCGGTCCAGGTTTCCACGTCTTCGACGTCGAGCTTGCGTTGCGCCGAGCTGCCGTCGTTGTGCGGATTGGGATCGGCGTCGTTTTCCGCATTCACGACGGTCTGCTGGGCGACAGGCGTTTCCGGGAGATAAGCGGAAGAATCCGTGCCGGCGTCCGGGCCATCGATGCGGAAGCCGGTTTTGTTTACGGCTTCTACTTTATCGCCCCAAACCACAATGTCCACGTCTTGCACGAGATCACTTTGCCCGTTCCAATAAAAAAGAATGATGACTTCGCCGTCATTCGAAAGCCCGGCGGAACCGCCGACAGCCCCTCTCGCCATGTCGGGAACCGCGGCGTCATCTCCCCTGATTTCATAATCGCTGGCCGCGTTATAGGTGGTTTTGAAGCCGGCGCCGGAAACGGCGATAGTGAGGAATTGCTTGGGCGCGATCGTGGCGCCGTCCGGAAATTTGACCAGGAAATCCGAGCTGAATGCCGTAAACCCGCCCTTGACGATATTGACGTAATTGTTGTTGTTGTTAAAAATCTCGTCCGTCAAGTAATAATTAGTCAAGTCAACGGCGCCGGCCATGGGGTTATAAATTTCGATGAACTCCCCGGCGGTGGGCGTCACCACAAATTCGGTGACGAGAAGATGGTCTTGGGCCTTCGCCCACTGCGGAACAGACAAAAGCGCGGCGATGAAGCCGAGCAAAACGATTGGTAACGACTTTCTCATGAGGCTCTCCCTTCGCACAATAAGTGAATGATAGAAAGATTATTTGATAATGATTACCCACTAAAGAAGCGATGATCGCAACGATTCGTGTTACAACGGTTGCAATGGCATGAGGTGATTTTTTATAAAGGCGGGTGACGGCCAATCGCTGCTTCCTCGTGTCGAATTGCCAATGCAAGCGTACGGTTCATTTTCAATGCTTCAACCGTAGCTCGACCAGTGACGGTGAGGCCGACGAGGTAATCACCTTGCCATTTGAAATGCTCATACCAAATATCGCGTCGTGGGTTATAAAGAGGTGCATCCGCCCCGCTTTGTGGATCAATCGCCACGTTGCGTGCAGCTTTGCGCAGAGAACAGGATACACAAGCCAGCGCCAAATTTTCGGAAATTGTTTCACCACCCATCGTTGCCGGCATGATATGATCAATATGAAATGTAGCTTCTTGCCCTTCTTGTGCCAGACGGCAGTATTCGCATCGTGATCCCGCCCTTTGAATCACGAACCGGCGCAGATTACCAGGAATGTGGCTCATCTCAATTTAATACTGATTGCGATACCCGTTGGGCACGCAGCCGCAACAAAGAAAGAAGCTCGGCGAGATTTACAAGACCTTCCGCTTCTTTTTGTTCAGCCACGGTCAATACTTCGCCTCGATCCTGGCGATCCAGCAAGTATTGCAATCTCTCGTCAACAGCACTGGGTAGCCTGAATTGCGCAAGATCTGCCGGCATCTCTAAGTCAATTCGAACAGATAGCGACATAAGCTTGACTCCTAGCGATAACAATTACCTTTGCTTTTTGACACTATTGTAAGAGACTCGCAGCACAAACAGTATAATTAGATTTCGCGAATAAAGCAATCTTCTGAAGCTGCATGCGCCATTTTTCACTTTAAGAGCGAAAAGTTTTCATTGAATTGAAAAAAAACGTAGATTTTTTTGAACTGATTTCTTATATAGTAATGGAATTGACCGAAACCCGAACTGTACCTTCATGGTTTGCGTGTTCCGATTATTCGGAACTAGGGTTTCGGTTTCTTTTTTTGGATGAATCCTCTTCCGCACTTTCTTTTTCACTCTCGCAATTTTGCCTTCAAGCCAAATCCATCCGAGGTGGCCAGATTTTTGTCCAAAGCTCGCGATGACTGATCATGTGGCGATATTCCCAATTTCCTTTAATACTCATTCACCTAAAAAATTTTATCTCAAAACTTAACTTATCGCCTCTATTCAAAATGTGTCTTGCTTTTCAGGTTTTCCAGCAATATATTTCACTGTAGTTTAAAGGGCGGTGACTGAGTCATTCGGGCGCCGCCCGTTTCTTTTTCCGCAAGATAACAAGGCCCGAACCCATAAAATAATCTCGCTTATTCCTACGAAATTTGTTTTTAACGATTTCCCAATCCTGTTTCGTTTCTTTTCCCAGCACCCGTCTTCCAATAGGCGAAACAATCAAATCCGCAATTTGCAATCCAGCAATATTTTCATGTTTGTTACGAATATGCAGTTCGCTGATATACTTTCGAATTTGCGCCGGCGAGCATTTCGGCGTGCCAGAGGTACGCAGATCAATCCAAGCCAAACGCAACTGATTATCCAGCGTTTCATCACGAGATTCGGCGATAATGTGGCCGGGGTTACTTTCTTTTCGCGATTTGATTTCCCAAACAAAACGCTCGACTAAGACTCGAAGCGAAAGCATATAACGAAAAGAGGATACTGCGGGTCAATAGCGCCTAGATTATGATCGCCAGATTCATCCAAAAAGAGTATCAGCATCCCGGCCTCCCAGTAAAAGCCAATAAACTCCGATGACACCTACTTAATCACCACAAACCTCCCTCTCTGAATTTTCCCGGTCGCCAAATCTTCGACGGTATAAATGTAAAGCCCTGAAGCCAGTGCCTGATCATCTTGCGTCACCAAATTCCACGCGTGCTCGCCGCCGGCATAAACGCGGTTGCCGCGCGCAAATTTTTCCGTCCATTGAATACCTTCGCCTGCATACGAGGCGGCGTCGTGTTGGAATTGATCCACCAAATCACCGGCAAGCGTATAAATGCGCACTTCGCTGCGCGCAGGCAGATTGAAGAAATAAAATTTGCGCTCGCGCTCGAGGTTGCCGTCCCAGGTTGCATTCACGCGATAGGGATTGGGATACACACCCACGGAAATGTCTTTTGCCGCATCCGCCTGCCGTTGCGCCTCGGCTGTGGGCGTGCCCGGAAACACGCGCACGGCATTGCTCAAACGGCTGCTTTCCAAGCTTTGCAAACGAATCGTGGGATCGCCTTGATCGAAAGCGGTCACGGCATAGGCGTATTGCCAGCCGTTGAGCAAATTTTCATTCACAAATTTATAATGATATTGAAGGATCTCGCGCATGCCCGTGACCGGATTGAGCGCGGTTTCGCCGAAGGTGACCGGTTGCGCCAAACGCACGGCTTTGAAATCCGTATCATAACCGAGGCCGTCGACGGAATCAAAATCCGCAATTAAAGAGAATGAAGAAAACAAATCCCTGCCGGGCAAATCTTCGCCGAGCTGCGTGCGATAAATGCGATAGCCTTCGAAATCTTTTTTGCCGCTGATGAAATCCACCGAAGCTTCCGCGGAGCGATCCCAATACAAAGTCACGCGGCGATCTTCAGGAACGGCTTTGAAGCGCGGCGGCGTGGGCGGTGTGGGCAGAATGTAACGATCGAGCTTGCCGTCGCGATCCAAATCCTCGCCGGCATCGAGGCGGTTGTTGCCGTTGCGATCTTCACCGTCATAGGCGGTTTGCGCCCAAAATGCATTGGTGTTCAAATTTTTGCGATTCGCTTCGGTATCGGCAAAATTGGGGTCGCTGCCGCCTTTGCTGGCGCAAATCACGGCGAAGACCACGTTGATCGAGGAGTCGGGATCGAGGCGGCGAAACGGCCCGGTCGTAATCAAGGTAATAAAATTGCCCTTTTGGCCTTTGACGCGCGAACGGTATGAAACCGCGTCCAACGGCTCTCTTTGCTTTTGATAGTCTTCAATGTCGCTTTGCGGAGAAAACAAAATCGGATCGCTGGTATCGCGGAAGAGCCAGGCGTTGAAAGTTGCGGCCGCGCGATAGGTGGAATCATTCGCCTGCGGCGTGGCGCCCAAATGTTTGATCGCGGCATACAAGCCGTTTTCGGTGAAGCCGGGATCGCCGTCAAAATCGAACGAATACATCATGCGCAGCGAATCGATGAAGCCGTCGCTTTTGCGCTGGTAAAACGGCGCGCCCACGCGCGGCGGCGTGATCTTGGTGTTGCGCACCACCAAATCCGCCCAGACCGAAACGTAAACCTCGTTCAGCCGTTTGTTGCCCACGTTTTTAATGGTATAATTCAACAGCACGAAAGCATCGGCAAACGGGAAATCCCACGCATAAGATTCCAGATGAACGGCGAGGCCGATGGGCGTGTGTTGGGGAATGCGAATTGTCGTGCCGGGCACGACCACGTTGGAATCGGTGAAAGCGGCGAGAAAATCCTGATGGCTGATGGCTTGGGGATTGTAAAACGGACTTTCGATTTTGCTGGAGCGCTCGCGCACCACGTCGTTAGGCTCATCGGTGTTGGTAAATTCGAAGCCGGCCGCCACGTCGCGCAAAGCCGGAATGTCTTTCGCGCCGGTGGTGACGAAGATGGTGCCGTCGTCGCGCCGGCCACCCACCCACAAGCCGCCGGCAAACATGTGTTCGATGCCCGAGCCTTTGGGATATTCGCACGAAGGCCGGTCCGGCGATTGCACCGCAAAGCCGTCGCCGAGGGTGCCGAAATTGGTGATCGTCAATCCGATACTGCCGATGTCGGTAAACTTCGTGTCGTCGTCAACGGTAGGTTTGCGCAAACCCGGAACGCCTTCGGTTTGCGCAGAAGCGCGCATCACAAATGCAGCGAGGAGAAAGAAAGAAGAAAGCAAGATACCAGCCGGCCATTTCCACTTCATGATTCCGCCGCGATTGGGAAGGTTCGTTGCCGTGGTTCTGGGCGCGATCATCTGCCTTTAAAAAACGTGCGCAATCTAATACTACAACGTTAAGTTCGGCTTTTCGCCCAAAATCCACACACTGTCATTCAGTAGGAATCTTCCCAAGAACTAACACTGCTGTCAATTTGAGCCTTGTGCCCGGTGCGTGGGAAGATTCTTACTGAATGACATTCCCCGGTGGTAACGCCAACTTAACGTTGTAGTACTCAACAAAGAACAAATAATAGTTGAGCCGTTATGATTTTCGGCCACGCAGCTTGGCCAACTCCTTGCGCAAACGGGCGGCTTCCGCTTCTGCCGCCGCTGCTTTTGAGGCCGCGGCATGCAATTCCGCTTCCGTCTCCTCCGGTGTGCGCAAACGCGCGCCGGTTTTCGGATCATATAGCCGCAAAGTTCCCTGCTCCACGCGCAACTCCAAACCCAAAACTTCGCTGTGCAAACTCATAGCGCTCTTTTGCCGGAATTCTTTTCTGGGCACATATTCGCCGCCTTCCAACTGAAACCCTTGCAAAGCCTGACGTCCCGTTTCACCGTAGGGGTCGAATAGAAAATATTCTTTCACGCCGAGATAAGCATAGATGTAACGCTTGGTGCCGAAATCTTCGATTTTCGTGCTGCTCGAAGTCAGTTCAATAACCACGCCGGGAACTTGGCCTTCTTCTTCTACTTTATAAACGCGCCGGTCCTTTTTTTCGACGCCGAACACCACTAAAATGTCAGGCGAGACGGGCTGCCTTTTTCCGTTTTCATCACGATAGTAAACGAAGATATTGCCGGAGACATAAACCTGTGAATCGTGGCGAAAATGTTCTTCCAAAGCATGCAGCAAAGCAATCATCAGTTTGCGATGTAAATCAGTTTCAGACATGGGCCTCCCATCTGATTCCGGAAGATATTTATCTTCAACCGGGCGTTCTCTCGGGAGAGAATGACGGCGCGACGAAACTGTAGGCACAATCATCGTGCTCATGGCGTATTCTCGAGGGTAAAATTTAATTTCAATCGTGACGCAACATAACCACCGGGGTTTTGAGATGCAAGCAGGAATTGATCAAAGCAAAGCGAAAGCTACCGCGCCAGCACGATCTTTCTCACGCTCACATAATCGTTGGCAATCATTCTCACTAGATAAACGCCACTCACCGCCGGCGTCCCCTCTTCAGTTTTGCCATTCCAAACAATCAAATACCGCCCCACGCTTTTCGTCGCCTCGAGCAAACGGCGAATTTCTTGTCCTCGCAGATTGTAAATGACAATACGGACCCGGCTGACCACCGGCACTTCATAATCGAAGCGGGTTTCCGGATTGAAAGGGTTCGGATAATTTTGCGATAAAGAAAACGATTGCGGGAGGCCTTTTAAATCAAGATCGTTTTTCTCGACAAAAGAGCTTTTGCCCACCACCAGGTGAAATGAACGTATTTCTTCATTGTCCTCTTTGACGAAAGTATATTGCTCGCGCGCGTTCCAATCCCATGCGATTTGGCTGGATTTATCCAGCAACATAATCTGCCAATCTGCCGGCAAGTTGATTTGTTCAGCCAAAGCGAGCGTGACGCTGGCCAATGAGCTTTGCACTTCGAATTTCCACACGCCGCCCTCGGTGTTTATCGCGCGAAAATCGCCGGTATAGTTACCGGGGAAAGTATTCCAATCGACATGTGGAAAGTAGAGTGAAACGTGATCGGCCAAAAACGGCGCTTCGGAAAAGTCGTTGCCATCCCATTCGTCATTCGCAGCGTTCAAGCCGCCAACGTAGTTGTCTTTATCAAGATAGCGCCCGGCCGTGGCGGTGATTTGCAAGGCCCATTCGTTGCTTTGTAGCGCAGACTTCCAGTCTGCTATTTGCTTGGTTACGGCAGTTCCGCTCGCGGATTTGGGTGGAATTTCAATGAGGGCCGGTTGCGGACCCAAGTTGTTCACGAAGTAGCCTTCGAACGGAACTAATTGCGTGCGCGCGTAATCATAGCCGCTTGCCATATTCGTATTTCCGCTGTACCCCACCAGATTGTTCTCTATGCTCGCCGGTTTGCTCACCTCGCTCCAGTTCACAGAGAATGCAAACGGATTGCCGATCTGGCTCCAGCCCACCGGCAGCGTGATTTTGAAATTCTCCGCAGTGGTTACGCTCTTGCCTGCGCCGGCATCGAGAATTTTAGATTCTTTGGTGATCAACCAAAAGCCGTTGCCCGCCTCAAAGCTGGGAAGGTCTGGATTGAGCGTGTATTCGAGATATTTGTCATTTAACCAGCGCAGTAACCGCCACTGCCTGTCATCATACGTTCCCAACTCCTCCAACACCGCAGGCACGGAGCTGTTGTCCAAATCAAACGGCACGGAGATCATGCGATATGCCCGCGGCGGCGTGGGGCTCGCAAAGGCGAGATTGTTGCTGGTGACTTGAGTGACTTGTGGACGCGCCTTCGCATTGCTGAGTGGAAAAGTTCTCGTGTTGCCAACCCGGTCTTGCACTGAGAAATAATATTCAACGCCACGCGTCGTGAGTGCGCCCATTGGAATCGTGCCTTGATAATTGCTGCCGCCGGCATTGTTCAAGTTTGTCGAATCAAAGGAAGCTGCACCGCCGGCGCGATAGTAAAGTTTTGCAGATTGAATCACTCCCAAATTATCCGACAAGCTTGCCGCAATCGCGACACTTGTTCCCGTTAGCGCTGTAGTCACGGCAGTGTGGCTCACTTGCGGCGGCGTGGTGTCAACATAAAATCTGAATGGACTGGAAGCATCGCCATAAATTTGTCCATCCCATGCACTCACACGCCACCACCATGCGCCATCGACTAATGGCAATGACAAGGTGAACGTCACCTGTCCACTACCTTGCGCGACCGGCGGCGTTGGGCTGAAACCGTTCGTGCTATTTTTGGATTCAAAGACTTGATTGCCGGTGCTGAAGTTGCTATCCGCAGCGATCTCGACTTTGAAATGGAGCGGGTCGTCGTTGGGATCGGAGGAAACATTGAAAGCAAGAGACGGAGTGTTGTCAATCATAAAAGTGTTGGTCGCAGGTGAAACCAATGTTGGCGCAGCGGGAGCACTATTCCCTGGGCTTGCTGTCGTGAAAGAATAAGTATCCGTTGCCATGGCGTTTCCCGCGCTATCCGCGGCGTCGAGGGACACATTCACGATTTGCTGATAGTCAAAATTTGTAGGAGGATCATACGTGATGGTATAATCCGAAACCGTGCCCGTGATGGCGGGTGAAACGACATTGCCGTTTACTTTCATGACAAGGGCCGATCGCTTGACGCCGCTTCCAGCATCCCGAACCTGGACAATGATGTTCGTATTCACCGCAACGCCGATGCTGCCTCGCGCAGGATTATGGCCGGAGGTGAAGGGTTGGGTGACGTCTAGAACAAATTTGCGCACCTCAGAAAGGCTCCCAAAAACTTGGCCGTCCCAAGCGCTCACGCGCCACCACCAATCACCCTCTGCCAGCGCAGATTGAACGGTATAAGTCATCTGTCCTGCGCCTTGTGTAACAGGAGGCGTTGGATTAAAGCCGGCAGCGTTCGTTCTAGATTCATAGCTTTGCGTGTCTGCGCCGAAATTGCCGTCATCATCTATCTCCACCTTGAAATGAAGCGCGTCACCGTTGGCATCTTGGGGAACATTGAAAGTGAGAGCTGGGATGTTGTCTTTGATGAAAGTGTTTTCAGAGGGTGAGGCAAGTGTAGGTGCAAAAGGGGCTTGATTCCCTGCTATGGTAAAGAAAGTTCGGTCCGCACCCTCCATCGATCCTGCGCTGTTCGTTGCAACCACGCGATAATGGTATTCCGTTCCTGGGGAAAGCCCGGAAACTGACGCGTTTACGGAAGTTTCGTTTGTGCCGGTCAAAGGGCTTTGTGCTGCCGGAACTTCGAATTGATAAATTGTGGTGGTGCCAAATTCGAATTTCACGGTCGTCTCAAGACCATGTGGATTGACTGTGCCGTTAAGAGCGGCAGAGGTTGTGCTGACATTCGTTGCAGGATTTGTTATGGCGGTTGGTGCTCTATTACCCGTGGTAAATGTTCTGTCTGCACCAAAGCTCCTTCCTGCCCCGTTTTCTGCGAACACTTGGTAATGGTAGGTTGTTTCTGGTTGAAGACGTGTCACAGAAGCGCTTACGGAAATTTCCTCCTTTCCTGTTAAGCTATCGTTGATTGTGACGGTATTTCCATAGCTCGTCGTGACGCCATATGCGAATCCAACAGTGGTACTGAAACCATTCGGATTGACCGTACCATTGAGAGTAGCAGAAGTATCGCTGACTTTTGTCGCACTATTTGTTGCAACTGAAGGGCTGCCAGAAATTTCAAGGAACGCGGGTACTCGTAGTTGTGGGTCATCAGGGTCATTTGACGAAATAGCTATGCTTGCAGTGTAATTTCCTGCTGCAAGTCCGGATATGTCGGCTCTAGTCTCAATTGCTATTGTCTCTCCAGGGTCTAAAGTGACAGGGCCTGCTTGTTGCAGAGACAACCATGGTTCATTTTTCTCTAAGCTAAATCTTAGATCAGCATTCCCTTTGTTGCTGATTTCCAAAATTTTAGGTTGAGGGTTCAGACCACCTTCTATGGCAACAAAAGTGAGGTCTGATGCTACCAAGAAGATGTCAGGCGCTAGTGGGCGCTCCACTGTAAGTATCACTGGCGTTGTTTGTGGGGTGTTTGTAGCGCCTGGCGAAGATATGGTTATCACGGCGATATGAGTTCCGGCTGAGAGATTGGTTATATCCACACTCACTGTCACGGTATCTATCTCACTAATTGAACTACCATTAGCTGGTGACAGACTGAGCCACGGTTGGTTGTCACTCACATTCCAGTTAAGGATACCACCCCCACCATTGCGGATTTGTAAAATTTGAGAGGGAGGGTTCGCTCCACCTTCTGCGGCTTTGAAATTTAGACTATCAGGGTTTTTGAAAATAGTTGGAGGATTAGGGCTTGATGATTCTGTAATGGTTAGAAATCGATTCACACTCTGATTGGTTAACACCTGAATAATCCCACTCGGCCATTCGATTTTGAGCGAATCAATCACCGTCGCCTCGCCCAAACCAAATTCGGCGTTCAAGCTGTTCTGGCTATAAGCGCCGGTCTGTCCGGAGATTTCACGCATCTGCCAAACGGATTTCCCCTTAATCGTGGCTTTAACCCGAACCTTTGCGCCAATCGCGGCGCGATTGGAAACGGTCCCGACACACAAGATATTGATCCAGTGATTCGCATTGCCGTTATTTTCATACAAGAAATTCTTCTTGCTCAGATTATCCGCCTCGTTAAAATTAGTCACAAACAAATCGAGATCGCCGTCCCCGTCAAAGTCGCCCCAACTACAACCCTGGGAACCGCCACTGTTGTCACTGACAATGCTGCCGACTTTTGTTGTGTCTGTCATTTTGGTAAATCTGCCGTCGTTATTCTCATACAAAAAGTTGTTTTGGCCGAAGTTATTCGCCACAAACAAATCGAGATCGCCATCATTGTCGTAGTCGCCCCAACTGCTGCCTTTCGAACGTCCGTCCTCGACAATCGAACCCACTTCAGAGGCTATCATTTTTTTAAAGGTGCGACCGCCATCGTTCCGATACAACAAGTTGCCCAAATTCGAGCCTCTTGCCACAAATAAATCGAGATCGCCGTCGTTGTCATAGTCGCCCCAACTACCGCTGAACGAACCGCGATCGGTGACAATCGCATCCACTTCAACGGCTGTCATTTTTTTAAAGGTGCGATCGCCATTGTTTCGATACAAAAAGTTGTTTGGAGGCGCAGCATTTGCCACAAATAGATCGAGATCGCCATCGTTGTCATAGTCGGCCCAACTGCTGCTATAGGAATCTCCGCCATCGTTAACGATCTCGCCGGTGGTAATTTTCTCAAAGGTGCGATCGCCTTTATTCCGATACAAAAAGTTATTTGAATCACTAATATTCGCCACAAATAAATCGAGATGGCCGTCATTGTCATAGTCACCCCAGTTGCAACCGTGCGAAGGCGCGCGATCGTTGAGAAACAGGCCCGCTTCAGAGGCCGTCATTCTCTTAAAGGTGCGATCGCCATTGTTTCGATACAAAAAGTTGTTTTGATTATCACGGGTCACAAACAAATCGAGGTCGCCATCGTTATCATAGTCGCCCCAATTGTTGCCATAAAACTTTCCGGCGTCGGTGACGATCTCGCCGGCGGCGATTCTGTTAAAATTGCGATTCCCATTGTTTTGATATAAAAAGTTGGTTTGATTATCTTTATTTGCCACAAACAAATCGAGATCGCCGTCGTTGTCGTAGTCAACCCAGCTACAGCCGTGGGATTTTCCGGCATCCCTGGAAATATCGCCGGTGGTGATGCGGGTGAAGGTAGCCACGGCGGTTGACTCCATGCTTTTGAAAACCCCATTGCCTTTCGTCCCCGCAAAAATAAACCCGCTCGAATTGATATCTAAAGACAAGACAGACAAATTCGTCAAGCCGGTATTGGCGCCCCCCCAACTGCTGCCGTTATTCATGGAGCGCAAGACCCCACTACCGAAAGTCCCCGCAAAAATATGCCCGCTCGAATTGATGGCAAGAGTTCGAACCGTGATGCTCGTCAAGATTTGCATCCAACTGTCGCCATTATTCATTGAACGGAAAATTCCGCCGCCTTCAGTCCCAGCAAAAATATGGCCGCTTGAATTGATGGCAAGAGCCCGGACATCCGTATTATTTAAACCGGAATTGACGTCCTTCCAGTTGCCGCCGTTATCCATCGAGCGAAAGACCCCACCAAGAGTTCCGGCAAAAATATGCCCACTCGAATTGATGGCAAGAGCCCGGGCCTTGGTATTTGTCGGGCCGGTGGCCATCCAACTGCTGGCGTTATCCGTTGAGCGAAAAACCCCGCCGCCATCAGTCCCCGTAAAAATATATCCATTGGAATTGTTGATGATAAGCGACAAGACCTTTGTATTTGTTAAACCGGTATTGACCGGTGTCCAATTGCCGCCGTTATTTGTGGAGCGGTAAACACCGCCACCACGCGTCCCTGCAAAAATATTTCCATTCGCATTGATGGCAATAGCCTCGATAGTATTGTTCATCGAACCGCTAGTAACGTCATCCCAACTACCGCCGTTATTGGTGGAGCGAAAAAGCCCACGAAGAGTTCCGGCAAAAATAGCCCCACTCGAATTACTGTCTAAAGACAGGGCTTCGGTATTCGCCAAACCGGTATTTTTTTGCTCCCAACTGTTGCCGTCATCCGTTGAGCGGTAAACCCCGCCACCAAGGGTTCCAGCAAAAATAGCCTCGCTCGAATTACTGGCAAGCGCTTCGACATTCTTGTTCGGCAAGACATCCATCCAATTGCCGCCGTTATCCATCGAGCGGAAAACCCCGCCACTAGTCCCCGCAAAAATATGCCCACTCGAATTGATGGTTAAAGCTTGGACATTCGTCAAACCGGCATTGACGGGCGTCCAATTGTCGCCATTATCCATCGAACGAAAGACACCACTACTAGCAGTCCCCGCAAAAATATGCCCGCTCGAATTGATGGCTAAAGACTGAACATTCGTCAAACCGGTATTGACGGGCGTCCAATTGTCGCCGTTATCCAGCGAGCGAAAAACCCCGCCGCCATCAGTTCCCGCAAAAATATGCCCGCTCAAATTGACGGCAAGAGCTCGAGCTTTGATATTCGTCAAACCGGTATTGACAGCCATCCAATTGTCGCCAGTATTCATTGAGCGGAACACCCCGCTATCGGCAGATCCCGCAAAAATATAGCCATTGGAATTATTGATGGCAAAAGACGAGGTCCCGGCGTTCTTCAAACCGGTATTGACGGGCGACCAATTATCGCCGTTATTCTTCGAGCGAAAGACCCCGCCACGATACGCCGCAAAAATATATCCACTCGAATTGGTGGCAAGAGCCTTGATATCTTTATTCGTCAAGTCGGTGCTGACCTCCGTCCAATTGTCGCCGTTATCCATCGAGCGAAAGACGCCGCCTCCAAGGGTTCCTGCAAAAATGTATCCATTGGAATTATTGATGGCGAAAGCGTTGATCTCTCCCCCGGTAGGCCCGTTGGTCTGCCGCCAGAAATTTTGGGCTTGTGCCTCTGTATTGGCCGACAGCCCAAAGAGCAACAGCGCTGGAACGAAGCGCACAGGGGTGATCCCGCGAAACAATTGAATGATGCTCGTGCTCATTGTCTTTTCTCAACAGGGTTTGTAACTATTCAGGCCCAATTGAAAAGCAATACTATTGTTATAAAACTTTTTTAATAGTTTTGCCCAAAATCCCCGGCCTGCGGCAGGACAGGCGCTTTGCCTTTGTTAGACCAATTGATCGGTCACTTTTGCAGCAATCTGTCGCAGCGTAATTTTGTTGCAGCGGCCGGTCAATGGCAAAGGAACTATGTTGTCTATTTGAACTGACTTATCTAACCACCACCAATTTTTGGGTTTGAACGAGGCCGTCCGTCTGCAAACGATAGAAATAAACGCCGGCAGCCATGCCGCCGGCATTCCACCCAATTTGGTGTCTTCCGGCGGAAAGATTTTCCGCCGCCAACGTTGCAACTTCTTCTCCCAAAGTGTTGTACACTTTCAGTGTGACATAACCGGAACGCGACAGAATAAATCGGATCGTCGTATTGGGATTGAACGTATTGGGATTGAACGTATTGGGATTGAACGGGCTGCGCCCAACGGGGTTCGGGTAATTCTGCTCCAATAAAAACGCGGTTGGCATTGCATCAGCGGTTTCGCGCACCGAAGTCGTTGACGCCACACTCCGCAAGACCCCGTTGCCGTTCGTCCCCACAAACATAAGCCCGCTCGAATTGAGGGCAAGAGTAAAGACTTCCAAATTCGTCAAGCCGGAAATTACGGGCGTCCAACTGCTGCCGTTATTCGTTGAGCGAAAAACCCCGCCGCCAAAAGTCCCCACAAAAATATGTCCGCTCGAATTGATGGCAAAAGCTCGAACCGTCATATTCGTCAAGCCGGTGTTGACGACCATCCAACTATCGCCATTATTGGTGGAACGAAAGATTCCACCGGATGTCCCCGCAAAAATATGCCCGCTCGAATTAATGGCAAGAACTCGAACCATCATATTCGTCAATCCCGCATCGGCGCATACGCGTCAACCGAATATATGAGGACAAAAGTCCAATGGAGGACAAACAGTCCACTAGATTTTTAACAATATCTTGCTAGCTTGTTTTG
>Ga0247727_10002429_pt1 | contig 42639 bp, 34 predicted proteins | sample WisWelCaveWW1625_FD_202498 | JGI IMG/M metagenome (GOLD analysis project Ga0247727, IMG submission 202498) | Biofilm microbial communities from Wishing Well Cave, Virginia, United States - WW16-25 | ecosystem: Environmental > Aquatic > Deep subsurface > Groundwater > Cave microbial mat | place...
GCTCGACGTGTTTGGAGAAAAATTCCACGTCTCGCAGGAACTGTTTTATGAGTATGTCATCGCCACGATCGATGTCAAAGAACAAAAGCTCAAACTCTATCTGGATAAAACGCAAGTCGACGAATTCAACTATAAACTTTTCTGATCTCTCCCATAATCGCCCCTCGTCCGGCTTTTCCTCCCATCACAGCAGCACTGGCTGCTCCACCTGCCGCGCCGCCAATCGTACCGGTGGCTATGGAACCAGCCAAACTATTGCCAATATAGTTCCCCGCCACTTGGCTGAAAGCGCCGCCCGCCACGGCGCCTGCGCCCATGGTGATGGTTGATTGCACAAAGCCGCTAAACCCACCCTGTGCCGTGGATTGAATGATATTGTAAGCCATGTAGGCATAGCTGGCATATTTATAAGTCTGATAAGCGTAGTAAGCAAGCGCGACGAAATTGATGAACTTTCCAGTGGGATCAGTATAGCCCAACGGGTTGTTGCCGGCGTAAGCGAATACTGAAGCAAATTCCCCTTCGGGATCTACTGCATAAAATTTCCCCAAATCACTATCATACAACCTCGCTCGATAATTGTGCAATCCACTTTCATCATACTCCTGCCCGGTGAATTGATACTTCACTTCATTCGTCGTGCCGGTGCGAATGAGATTGCCCAAAGCATCGTAGTCATAATACGAGCGAACGAGTCCGGTTGCATCCATCACCACGCGTGTCGAACCGAGGTGATCTTTCAACAAGAAAAGTACAGTGTTGCCAACTCGTTTTGCAATTGCACCGCTCGGGCCATAGATATAAACCGCCGAGGTCTCAGCCGTGACACTCACACGATTCTTTTCAATCAAAGGATAATCATTTTGCCCGTGCAAGTAAAGCTTGGAATTGACGCTGGTGCCGTTGTTGTAATCTTTGAGCACGCGCTGGGTGTTGCCGCCGTATTCGAGCGTGAGTGAGGTTCCCGTGCTCGTGCTCACGGAAATGGAGCGTTGGGTAAATCAGTCGTAAGTGATCGTGGTTATGGTTTTGGAACCGAGCTGGTGACGCGGTAGTTTGTAGTCCCTGGTTAGTAGGTGTTTCTGCATACCGTAAATCGTCGGTATCCCAACCCAATTGTGGTCAGCATGTGGAAACTAAATGTAGCAATCGGGCAAAAGCATTTGCATAACTTCACAATTTAAATCTATAGGCATTTGATCTGAGGATGCCGGTCCACAATTGTTTCCCCGCAGGTAATGACGTCGGAAAAGTAGCGGTTGTTAGTTGGCGTTCATTAACATATTGAGCATATATATCGTAAGTTTCATTTTTCTTTAGATTATAGTCGGTTTCTAAACTCACCAAAATTGTATCCTGCTATGAAGCTTGCGGTGGAAGCATGACATATTCTGCATTACGATTTAGCATTTCATAGTAATGTCTGAAAACGACTCCGGGAGGGTAACTATTTTCATGTTGATCGGAAATATGAAATGAAAAATTGCCCCAAATGGGATGATCCTCTTCAAAAACAAAAATATTGGAAAAAAATGGTGTCGCTTGAAAAATTCGAGACTTCAATTTCTATGCGCTCCATAGACAAGAAGTCATTCTTGTAAACCTGTTTAGGGCTACTTATCACCATTCTCAACCCATTTTGTACAAGCGCCTTCTCGGTTTCGCCAAGGTATTTGATATGTTCATTGCAAGCGCAAAGATTTGCAAGAATTAAAGCAAAATAAGTTTTCATTCTTAATCTTCTTCCGACGATAAAATTCATAATCTGAATTTATAGGTATTTGATTTAAGAATACCCGTCCAAAGTCGACATCCAGCAGGTATTTGAAAAGGAAAAGAATCGGGGGGCAATAGGCGATGATTTACAAATTTAGCAAATATGCTGTATGTCTTCCCTTGTTCTAATTCATATTCACGAATTAAATCAATTAATAGCGTATCTTGGTGAAACATTCTTGGCAGCACTCTGCAATATTCTGATTTTTGATCAATGTCGCCAAAACATTTAAAGACATTGATGTTGGTTCTTGGAAATATTTTTCCACTTTGATCAGAAATAATTAACTCACAGTATCCCGAATCCGGGTAGTCTTTGAACCTAAATAGGTTATTAATATAAATAGTATCCTTTGAAACATTGCTGATTTCAATCGGAATAAATGCATCATCATTTGGGTTGGATAGTTCTAGTTTACCGATTCTTAAATGTAATCCCTGTTCTGCAACTGAATCAGAAACTTCACCAAGGTATTGAACATCGTAATTGCAAGCCCATAGCCCAACAGCTAACAGACCAATAAACGATTTATTCATGTCTTCATGCTCCTTAATTTTTTACAAGTTCAATCGTTGCAAAAAAGCACGCTTGTTCACTCCCAAGACCCGAAGACACCAAGAAAAAACTGGCTCACTTTGTATCTTTAGTGGTTGGTTGTGACTTGTCCGGGTTGGGTAACAAAAAGTAAAAAGTCGAATCTGGAAATTCGCCTTTTCCGGAATTAACTTCGTACAGAACTTACCACAAAGCAAAATAAAAGCATCATCGAAAATTCCGCCCATATATATAATGACGATCCGATTGTAAATGGGGATATAAAAAAGGCTCATACCATTTATTCCAATATCTTTCAGTTGCACCTCGAAATTCAGAGGTAACAAGCCGCCAGGAAGGATGTGCAAATTGTCCAGCAATAGCATCTAGTTCTCTCAGGTATAATGGATTATCAGGCCCTAACGGTCCTAAAGCTAATTGTCCAACATGACCCCATTCATGTACCAGAAAGTTCTCCGCATTTGCAGTGGTTTGCAGCCAAGGTGCATTTTTGTTACCGGCAACTATTTTCGCTTTGCCTGAGCGAAAATAGAGTTCAGTTTGTCCATTACTGAGTGATGGCTTATAATATACTCTGCCACCTTTAAGTTTTGAAAGATCATATCCCATAGCTATTGACTTTCTCGTCAAGAAATTCGAATAATCGTTTTCAGCAAAATCTTCACTGAAAGTATCCACTCTCCAACCTCTGCCACGAACAACATTATTGATCCTTTCTTGTATTGCAGCTTCCTCAATGTACTATGGCTCGGGTTGTAAGGCAGCAAATGCCAAACCCTGAACCAATCCCGAGGCAAAACCTGAAACAAAACTTCCACGACTCTGGATTTCTGAAGAAACTCCGCCTTGCACCACACTCGTAAATGCCCGCGTAGCTATAGCGCTTTCAAAAATGGGTTGTGCAATAAAGTTTAGACCCTGCGAAACAAAAGATTGGCCAAAACTCGATGCAACAGCTCTGCCGATGGGTTTGTCATGAATATAAGCTCGGCTGGCATCAAAAGCAGCATAAAATGCGGCGGCAATTAGCAAATCAACTCCAACTTTACCGGTTGGATCGATGGCACCAACAGGGTTGTTGCCAACATATATAAATGGGCTTGCAAACTGCCCTTCTGCATCGACCGCATAAAACTTTCCCAAATCACTATCATACAACCGCGCCCGATAGTTATGCAACCCGCTCTCATCATGCTCCTGTCCGGTGAATTGATACTTGACTTCATTCGTCGTGCCGATGCGAATCAAATTGCCAAAGGCATCATAGTCGTAATACGAGCGAACGAGCCCGGTTGCATCCATCACCACACGCGTGGAGCCAAGGTGGTCTTTCAACAAGAAAAGCATGGTGCTGCCAACACGCTTGGCAATTGCGCCGTTTGGGCCATAAATGTAAACCGCCGAAGTTTCGGCAGTGACACTCACACGATTCTTCTCAATCAAAGGATAATCATTTTGCCCGTGCAAGTAAAGCTTGGAATTGACGCTCGCGCCATTGCTGTAATCTTTGAGCACACGCTGGGTGGCGCCGCCGTATTCGAGCGTCATTGACTGGCCCGAACTCATACTTACAGAAGTAGGTCGTTGTGTGAAGCTGTCGTAAGAGATCGTGCCAATCGTTTTCGGGCTCGAGCTGATTACGTTCGCGTTGCTATCGTACGTGTAATCATTGCCGGCGCCATCGGTATTTTGCACTTTGTTGGTGCCGGTGTAATAAGAGTAAGTCTTCGTGGTGGTGCCGCGTCTGAGATCGACAATATTGCCATTGGCATCAAATGAAGTCGGATTCCCAACGCCAATATCCCAAGCGTTGTTCAGATTGTTGTCGGCAATCGTGAGCTGGCCGAGATTATCATAAGAGTATTGCACCGCATAATCCGCCGGCTCACCTGCCCAGTTGTAAGTAAAGCTGGTGGTTTTAATTCTGCCGTCAAAATAACCAGTAGCGCCGCTCCAACCAGTGGTGTGGGTGAGGTCTTCGGTGAAGCGGCTGCCGTTGATTCTTAGAAGCCAGCCGGGAGAGTTGTAAAAGTGGTTGCGTACTTCAAGGCTATTCGCAAGTTTCTCGGAATTGAGCCTGCTGTCGGCGTGATAGGTGTAGCTGGCATAAAAATCCGCATCGCCCGGTGTGCCGACGTTAATCAAACGCCCTAAAGGATCATATTTGTAAGTCACCACCGTGGCATCCTGCGTCAAAGCCGGATCGATCGTGGCGTTGAAATAGCTGCCGGACTGCGCGGCGAATCCGGGCACGAGCCTGATCTTTTGCCCGGCTTGCAGAACCGCGCTGGCGCCTGAAGCGATGGTGTATGCCGGCCCGGCCGTAATCGAATCCGCTGCGCTATAACTGATTATACCGGTCACGGTTTCGTTTTGCAAAATGAGATGGCCCGGAATGTAAGTGACGCGCGTCACATTACCGGCATGATCGTATTCGTAGGTGATGCCATAAACCGAGGCGTTGTAATCCAACACCTTCGCGGTTTTGGTGGTCACGTTGCCGTAAATGTCGTAAGCGAAAGTCTCTTCGACTTCCGTGGCGGTGTCGCTGTCGTTGTTGGTTTCGAGTTTGAACAATCGCCCCTTGAAATAGGGCGTTGTGCCATTGTAATCATACGTGTATTTCTTGCGCCAGGTCGCGGGAGCGCTCGGCCAGGTGGGGTTAGTGTCGGCGTAGTTCTGCAGAGTGGTGGCGTTCCAGTCTTGCACAATATAACCGCATTCCAGCGTGCGGCCGAGGGTGTCGTATTTCCAGTATTGAATATGATCCGGCGTTTGCGGGCTGCCGCTGGCATCCATCATGAAGCGCAAGCGGCCGGTTTTGTCGTAAATATAAAAGGACGTCGCCTGCGCATCCGGCGTGGTTTTCTGTTTCAACCGGCCGAAGAAATCGTAGGTATAATGGATGGTCCAATCCCCCGCGCTGGGCGGGTTGTAATAATTGGGCAGCCGGGTGCGCACGAGACGGCCGTAATCATCATATTCGTAGCTGGTGGTGGGATAGATGCCGCCTTCCATCGGGCCGGATTTTTCGGCGATGAGATTGCCGGCTTTGTCGGTGAGAGTGTAGGCATAAACGCCGTCCGGGCTGATACCGGTTTGGAGAAAGTATTGGCCCACTGGCAAAGTTCCGCTGGCCAACGTGGTTCCCACGAAAGTGCCGTCGCTGTTTTTGCTGTATTGCATGTGCGCGGTGTGGCCCTGGCCTATCGCAAAGGGCTGGCCGGGCAAGCCGGAATCGAGCATGCGGCCGAGCGGTGAATATTCGTAAGTTTGCCGGGCGTAGGGATAGCCGTTGTCATTGGAATATCCGCTGCCGGAGAAGGAGTAATAATCTGCAACACGGCCGGTCATCGCGCCGGTGGTCCAATTCAAACCGGTGACAAATCCCGGTTGAAAGACGAACAGGGAATCGCCGAACTCTGCGGTTTTAGTTTGCACCGCGGGCCGGCCGATATTGTCATATACGGTTTCGGAAATCTGGCATTTCACGCCGAGCAGTGTTTGCGCTTGCCGGGTTTTGCCGGCGCCGTCGAGAAAACTCCTGGCAAACACGGGGTCGCGAAACACCAGAATGTCATCAAACGTGACTTGTGTGCCCACGCCGCCGGTGTAGAGCTTGAGATTGCCGAAGATGGTGGCGCTGAGAATCTGTTTGAAGACGAGTTTGCCATCAGCGAAGAAGAGAACAGCTTTGTCAGAAGTGATCAGTAACCAGTGATCAGTGAGCGGGGTGGCGGTATCTTCGGCGAGAAGGGTGCTGCCGTCTTTGATCTGCCATTTGTTGAACCAGCGCACCAGCACGCTGCCGATTTGCAGGCCGAAATCGTTGCCGGAGATTTTTTCCACTTTGGCGGATACGGCGTAATAACCGGAGGAGGTGAGGCTTCCGAGTATGGCGTAGTCGGCGGCATCTTCGCCAATGTTTTTGAGTTTGCCGGAGACAATTTGCCAGGCGCCGTCGGCAATGTTCCAGCCCTCGGCGTCGCCGTCGTTGAAGTCGTCAAAAAGGCCGCCGTTGCGCGCGGTGAGGCTCAATGCAGTATTGGGGTCGGAAGTATTGAAAGCCTCGTTGTTGCCTTGCCGGGAATAATAGGGCACGGAGAGCGCAGTGGCATTTTCATTCGGGCCGACCGTGGCCAGGGGGCGTTGGCGGCTGTCATAAACCGTGCGCATGGTCTCGCCATTCGTGCCCAGCGCGGCGAGCGGCAAATCGTACTTGGGCTCGTAAACCGTTCCGGAAAATGGCGCGTCGAGCGGGGACAGTCGCAGGTCGTCGATTAAAAAGTAATGCGCGTCATCGTGATTGGCGGGAAAGCAGCGCAGGCGCAAGAGCACGTTGCCGGCAATGGCGCCGGCAGCGCGCACTTGTTTGAGATCGATGATGGCTTCGAGATATTGCCATTTGCCCTGGGTATCGCCGAATGGAACGGCAATGTATGCGCCGGTGACATTGGATTAGGCTCGTTCGAGTTGAGAAGAATACTGAAGTTGGTTAACTCCAGAAATAACTCACGCGTTGCACTAACTAATCGGTGGCAGTAAACATAAAATTTGGTAAGCGCGCGAGCATAACGTAAACTAAGGATCATGACCTTCGGCTGGTGGTACTATCCTTATGACCGCGGGGTGAACTGTTACTTGGAAAAAATAGTTGTTGCCAGAAGTTGAATATTTGCTAAATTATTGGCATCACAGCAAGGAAAGATTGAATAAATTTTGGCGTTAAATTCCCAAGTTATGGCTCTATAATCAATGTTATCTAATGGCTGGTAAATACAATGTCCTCAAATGATCTCACAACACATGATGATTCCGCATCAGTAGATGAAGATCTTAAGAAAATTTACGATAGCGGAATCGCTCTTATTTCTTCTAAAAAACAAATTAACGAGGTTCTCAAGGTAATAGCCGAGTCGGCTCTTGATGTGCTCAGGGCTGATATCGTCACACTATATCAATATGACCAGAAAAGGGATGAATTTATGGGATTCCCTGTTACCGCGGGGTATATCAATCAACCCGATTTCGTTAAAAGAAAACCCGATCAAAATGATGTTGTTTACCAAGTAATAAGAAGTAAAGCAAATTACTATGCTGAAGATGCAATTAATGATTCGGTAATGTCCAGAAAAGACTATCCTAGAACCAAAGGCACGAAAGAACACTTTATCTTAAGGGAAAAGATTCTATCTTGTGCTGCAATTTTACTTATGCAAGACAAAGAGGTTGTTGGAGTAATGTTTATAAATTATCGGCGATTAGTAAGCTTCTCGAAAGAAAAACAAAACTTAATGGATATATTTGCCGCCTATGCTGCAATTGCAATTAAGAACGCAAGAGAAAAAGAAGAACTTACCAAAAAATTATCCTTCAGTTTAGCAGAGATATACAATATTCGAGAGCAAATTGAGGGGCATTATAAAGTTGATCAAGAGGCAAGCATTCTTCAAATAGTTTTAGATGATATTCTGGATTTCTTAGATGAGAAAATAGGTTATTTTATAGAATATGACTCTGGAAACAAAAGACTATCTATTAAATTAGCTTCTAAATTGTATCAAGATTTTGTAGGGGCGAGTTGGAGTATAGAACGAGGTATAACTGGCTATGCCGTCCGAACTCAAGAAGTGCAATATATTGCTGACAGCAGTCAAAATGAACACTTTCTCAGATTTTCAGAGGGCACGATTGAAGGGGTTCATGCTAATTCAGATAAAGATGTTCAATCATCGTTCACCGTGCCTCTGATCTTAGGTAATAGTGTTTTAGGAGTATTTCAATTTGAAAGCAAAAACTTAGATGGGTTCTCCGAATATGACAGAGAAATTATCAAGACAATGACTGCCCAAGCAGTGAACGCTATTCAAAATGCAAGGCTTATTCGCGAGAAAGAACTTGCTCGGAGGAAAATAAGTGCTTTGCATAAATTGGACATTTTAATTGGCTCAACTTGGAAAATAGAAGACGTGTTCAAATATATTGTGAAAAACGCAATTGATTTGGTCAAATCACCTCAATCGAAAGGACATATATCAATAATTGAGAAGATTAATGGTAAAAGGTATTTAGTCCCATATGCTTTTTCTGGTTATCATGATATAAAAAAGATGATTTCTCTTGATCAAGAAAAGGGAATAACACGTTTGGCAGTTTTAGAAAATAGGACGATCAATGTTACTGATTCAGATGAATTATGGAAAAAGTATTACTTCACCATAATTCCAGAAATGCGCTCGGACTTAGTTGTCCCCTTAAAAGTTCGTGGTCAATCTATTGGTGTATTAAATATTGAAAGTCCGTATCCTAATGCCTTCGATAATGAAGATGAGGAACTTCTCGAAACTTTGGCGGGACAAGCGGTGATTGTTATTATGATGACCAGACTGATTGAAGATATCAAAAACATCGGATTAGCAGGAAGTACAAAGTCTAAACGGGAATTTCTTGAATTAATACTCTCGAAAGCCTGTGAATTACTAGGCGCAAATATTGGCGCCATTTGGATGTTTGACCACTTATCAAAAAGTTTTCAATTTGGAACATACTTGGGCGTAGAAACCAATTTATGGAAGGACTTGAAGCTTGATTTAGAAAACAGCTTCGTAGGGCCTGTTCTTAAGGAGCGGAAAATCAAAGCTGCACATATTAAAGATTTAACTGAGAGTTCCAAAATTTTCCGAAAGAATTTTGTCGGTTTTTATAATGCCGGCCTAAGGTCGATTATTTCTACGCCTTTTTTTGCAGGAGAAGAAGCTATCGGAGTAATGAATATTTATTCGAGAGGTGAAATTGACATTGAAAACTGGAATGATGGCTGGGAAAAGAGTATATTAGAATTGTTTTCGGCTCAAGCCTCAATTGCTTTACAAAATTTTCAAAGATATGCTGAACTGGATGATGCAAAAACTAAAATTGAGCAAAGCGTCAATAAAACCATTTTTGACAATATGAGGCTGATGCTAAGGCTGGTAACGCATCGTATGAATAATTCCGTTGGCAATATAAGAGCGGACGTCATGGAGCTACTCGATATGAGAGGCAAATTTGATAAAACGATTGTTAAAAAGTTACAAGATATACAGGAATCTGCACAGGAAGTTCTAGGGATTCCAATCGAATTAAACAATTTTGTCAAAAAGCTGAAGTCGGATAAAACGGAAGTGCAAGTTTATGAGATCATCCGAGATATTCTAAAAGATAAAGAGGTTAAAGGGATTCAGATAAATTATGATCGTCTAAAAAAAGTTCCTCCGGTTAAAGCTAATCATGGTTTACTAATGGAGGTGTTTAATGAATTGATTCAAAATGCAACTAAAGCAATGCCTAATGGTGGTGAGATAGTCATATCAGCACAAACAGTCGAGCCTAAAATGCTTGAAATAAAAGTGAAAGATACAGGTCATGGTATTGCGAAAGAAAATTTGCACAGAATATTTGAATATGGCTTTACGCATTGGAAAACTTCCAAAGGCACTGGTGATGGATTAGCCAACATTAAAACAGTCATTGAAGTTGATCACAAAGGGGAAATAAGTGTCGAAAGCGAGGAAGGAAAATGGTGTACGGTTAAACTCTCGTTACCTTTATTCGAAAAAACTTCAACTTGAGGAGAATCGTCATGAAAAAGCGCGGCAAAGTGCTCGTCGTCGAAGATAATCCCAAATGGTCAAACCGCTTAAAGGAAGTCCTCGAAGAGAACGGATTTCATGTTATTGTAACAAAAACCGAAGCAGAAGCGCTGAAAATCCTCGAAACAGAAAATTTTCATTTTGCAACAGTTGATTTACAACTTGATGAAAGTACTCTTGACGACAAAAACTTCGAAGGCTGGGAAGTAATGAAGAAAGTCTTTGATGTTGGTGCGGATAGAATGATGCCCATTATGGTTTTGACCGGATTTCCAGGCGATGAAGAGAATGATAATCGAATGAAAGCACTTCGAGAATACAAGGCGACTTACTTTATGGAAAAAAGCAAGTGGGATAAAAAGGAATTTATAGATACGCTGATTAAGGCAGTTGAATATCGAGATGTACGTTTTAAAGACGATTACAAATCTTGAGATATGATTTCAGTGGAGCATGAAATGTACAGCCTAGGTGGAAAATAAATGCTGGGTATAAAAATGTCTTCACGAACTCGAGGCAAACAAAAAGTTGAATTATTCTATTCCTATTCTCATAAAGACGAGCATTTAAGAAAAAAGCTTGAAAACCATCTTATTGTATTAGAGAAGATGGGAGTCATTACAAATTGGCATTTCCGAAAAATCCCTGCCGGCAAACAATGGGAAGGAGAAATTAATTCCCATCTTAATTCAGCACATATCATACTGTTGTTAATTAGCCCAAACTATCTTGCTTCTAAATATTGCAACGACGTAGAAATGAACAGAGCTATAGAAAGACATGAAAGCGGAGAGGCAAGAGTTATTCCCATTATTTTAAGTGAGGTGAAGAACTGGGAAGCTACTCCATTCGCTAAATTTCAAGCTTTGCCGGAGGATGCCAAGCCGATTGTGAAATGGCGAAATCGGGAAGATGCTTTTAAAAACATCGCGGAGGGTATAGCTCAGGTTGTTAAAGAACTAAAGAAGAGTAGAATTAAACAGGCTCCGAAGATTATTATAATTGAAGACGATGTAAAGTGGCTTAAAAGAATTCGAGCAGTATTGAAGGCGCAGAATTTTAAAATAGAAACTTATAATCAATACAATGAAAATTTGCTGCGTCGGTTAGCAAAAAAAGATTATGATTTACTCATTACTGATCTCATTTTAGACAGTTTAGAGCATACGAAAAAAGGTAAAAATGTAGCGGAGTTTGCCCGCCAGCGAAATAAAAATATACCTATTATCGTCATCAGTGGATATGCTGATGTTTATGACGTCAGAGAAGCATTCTTTAATTTAAAAATAGATGATTTTATACTTAAAGGTACGTGGGATCCGGCAAATTTTCTGGAAGCAGTGAAAAATGCCTTAAAAAATAAGAAGAAAAAATAGAGATTTCATCTTGAGCAAATTTTAGTTGTACTCGTAGTAGGTTGAGAATAAATTTATCCAAGTAATCCGTCTTGTACAAGTTCAGCCCCTTTTTAAAATATTCTTGAGTCTTCTCGCGGTCGAGAGGGTTCAATCCCCTAATCCTATCCCCTCCTACCCTGAATCCACATCCTGTTTAGCATGAATGACCAATCGTCCTTTGTTCGAGCCAAAGCCGGCTTGTGTGCGCACCCAGCAAGACAAAACGTATGTACGCCGTTGCCTGGCGAGGTCAGGCGGGCGAAAGTCGCGCATGGGGCCAAAAACTTGCATGGTGGAATCGTTGTCTGCATTCAAACGGCAACTGTAGCGCCCGGTGTGGGCGTTGGTGGAGTTGAGATTCGACGAGGGAAAATCCCAGTAGTCGTTTTCACACACATCGTCGGTGACCGTCCCGCTTTCGAAGCTGAGAAAGCTCGCTTCACAGCCGAGGCCGGTTTGTGAGGTGCGTGCGTGGGTGAAGCCGGCAATGGGCCGCAACTTGGGATAATCGTAAAGCAGCGATTGATAAACGTTATCGACGTTCTTGGTTTGCAAAACCCCGCCTTCGGCATTCACCGTCATGAAACACTCGCAAACAACAAGAAACGCCAACACTTACGTTTTACGCTTTACGTTTTACTTTTTTACGAATCGTGAATCGCAAGCAAGCCCGTTTTATTATTGCCCATTTATCTTGCAAGCCCTCACTGATTGAACCCTCCGCCAAACACGCTCGATCTTCCTCCCCGTTTTTCAACTTTAACCTCCTGCAAAATCGGGGATTTGATGTTGATGCGCATGTAAAAACCCTGGCGAAAGCCGGTGGGCGTCCACAGCACTTGCATTTCCCAGCAATGCAAATCGCGATAGATGGAATATTGCTGATCGAACAGGTTTTTTTTGACGAGATCATATTGCGCCGATACGCCGACGCGCCATTTTTTGGTCAGGCGCACTTCGCCGTTTTGCAGGCTCAATTGCGCCTGCCGGGTTTTGCGCAGAGGATTGTTTTGATTATAGGAAAGCGTCAACGCCAGGCTCACGTTCCATGGAATCGAAGTGTCGACAAAACGCTGCTGCTGCCCGGCTAAAAATCTTTCGTCCAAATTGGGCGGAGGCAAAAGCTCTTCTTCATTTTCACCGGCAAGAGGCGGCGCTGCAGCCGCAGAAGTTTCAGAGGAGCCGCTTCCTTGCAGGCGCAGGGTGGCATTGGCGTTCATGCTGGTCAAACGCCACAAGCTGTTTCTCTTCCACAATAATCTGTTGATCGCGGCGCCGGTGGCGCGATCGTAATCATAAAAAGTATGCGCGGCCGAAAGGCCGAGCGACATATTGCGGACGGGATTTGCCTGCAAGCTGGAAAACAAGTTGGAATATTTGAAAGTGGTTGCCGCAAAATTATAGCCGCTCGAAACGTTCAACGTGAACAAATCGATCTTCCTGGGCTTTTCTTCCGGACCGGTTTTCATTTGAAACAAATTGCCCACGGAAAAATTCAGGCTCGCAACCTGGCCCTGCTCGGTGCCGCCGAAACGATCGAAGCGCTGCTTGCGGCCGTCGAGCAGCGTGACTTCTTGAAAATAGCCCCAAGACGGCGCGGAAAAATCCGGGCGATAATTGAACGACAAACTCGGCGTCATCACGTGCCGCAGCGCGCGCACCGGGCCCAGCCGCGGGTTGAACGTGCCATACACTTTCGTGTTCGCCGAGAGCGAATAGCTGAACGTTTGCCGCATCGCAAAACCTTTGTCAAAACGCGAACCGACCCGTGCCGTTGTGGCCGTATCGTTTTCAACGAAATAATCCGTCGTGCGGTCGAACCAATCCCAATTGAGGGGCAAAGACTGGCTCAGGTACAGCCAGCCGAAAAATCTTTTGGGACTGTTCAACGACAAATTCAAATCGTGCCGCGCGGCCGCGAATGACTCGGTATTGGAAGTTTCGGAAGCTTTGTTCTCGCGATAATCGCCGCTGCTGGAAAAACTATAATACAAATTGGAATACCACGGCAAGTCCTCGGGTTGCGCGGTTTTGCCTTTTTTGTTTTTTTGAGGAAAGACCTGCGCTTGCGCCCAATTGAGACTGTAGCCCGGCAGCGTGCGCTGCCGCGAGCCGTTGTCCAAATCTTTCAGCTCCGACACGTTGAAGCTCAAGCTGCCGCGTCCGTCGGCAAAGCCGGTGGAATACGTCGCCTGCGATTGCAATCGCCGTCTGAGCTGATCGTTTCGGTTCTCGCCCACATTTTTATAAAAGCTGTTGTTGCTCACGAAATTGCCATAGGCCCGCAGCGAGGATCTTGGGCTGAATTGCTGGCTGTGGCTCAACGCCAGGCTCCACAGCCGCTGCTCTTGCGTGCTATTATTGCTGAAATCGAAATAGTTGAAGCTTTTTCTGGTGAAGGAAAAATTCACGTTGCCGCTGAACGCATAACGCTTGTTGTAGTTCAAGCTGCTGCGCGCATACCAGCCGGAGCGCTCGAAAAAATCAATTTGTGCGCGGGCATCGAGATAATCATTGATCGCCCAATAATAACCCAGGTCGCGCAGAAACCGGCCCTCGAACCGGCTCTGGCCGAAGCGCGGCACGATCAAGCCGGAGTGGCGGCCGGTTTCAATGGGAAACCACGCAAAGGGAATGATCGCCAGCGGAATGTTGCCGAGATAAAACACCACGGGCCGGGCAATCACTTTGTCGCCCACGATGATTTTCATGCGCCGGCTTTGAAAACGAAAATGCGGATGGTCTTCGATATCGCAGGTGGTGTAGGCGCCGTCGCTGACGTTCAAAACCTTTTCGTCCACGCGCTTGATTTGCCCGCCGGAATATTTGCCGTCGTCGAAACTCGTGCGGCCGCGCAACACGCGCCCGCGCTCGGTTTCGAAGTTGTATTCCATCCTCTCGCCGCTCATGCGCTCGCTGCCGTCGGCGAACACTGGAAGGCCTTGCGGCTTGCCGCCGGTGCTGCCGGCTTTGCCGTTCTGCGGCGCCTTGTCGTTTGGCAAAGAATCCGGCAGCGGCGAGGCGACCAATAAATTTTTGTCCCAATGCACGGTGATGCGCCCGGCCTCCAGCGTGGCGGTTTTAAATTTGACCACGGCTTTGCCGGTTAGAATCGTGATGCGCTGCGCGACGAGATTTTCAAAGGTCTGCGCCGTGTAGGTGATGGGCGCATCGACGCCGGCTTTCTTTTGGGAAGGAGAAACCGCAAAGGTGTCGGCAACGGTTTGCGTTGAATCCGGAGCGGAAAGGCGCGGGGGTTCTTGAGCGTGTAATGCCGCGCTGAAAGCCAATAATATAACCACGGCAAAAACGCGCGGCCAAATTCTTTTGAGAATAGCGAATAGCATAATCCAAAAACCACGAAGATCGTTCGGAATGAGATTTTCACACAGCCGGTTCTGAGATACAAATGACGGGCCGTAAAGCATGCTGGACAAACTGAAGTTTGTCACTCCGATTGGCGGTATTTTTCCCACCACTTTTGCAAACGCTCCGCAATCTCCGCTTCCGATCCATTTTTCGTGGGGCGATAATAAAGCGCCTCGAATAAATTCTCGGGCAGATATTTTTGGCCGACAAAATTGCCGGCGTGATCGTGCGGATAGTCATAATTTTTGCCATAGCCCTGCTCGGCCATCAGCGTGGTCGGGGCATTACGCAAATGCAGGGGAATCGGCGCGAGCGTTTTTTCGCGCACGTCCTGGCGCGCTTCTTTGAGGGCGATATACGAGGCATTGCTTTTGGGCGCACTGGCAAGATAAGTCGTGGCTTGCGCCAAAACCAATGCGCCCTCCGGCAGGCCGATGTAAGTCACCGCCGTGAAGGCCGAAGTCGCCAGCACCAATCCCATGGGATCGGCATTGCCGATGTCTTCGCTGGCGAGGATGATCAAGCGCCGCGCGATAAATTTCGGATCTTCGCCGGCTTCCAGCATGCGGCTGAGATAATGCAACGCGGCGTTTGGGTCGCTGCCGCGCACGCTTTTGATGAAAGCCGAAATCGTATCGTAATGCTGCTCGCCCGCGCGATCGTATAGCATCGCCCTTTTTTGCAAAGCCGTTTGAATCAGCGGCAGCGTAATCTTGCGCTTGCCGTGCGCGTCCGCCGGCGCCAGGCGCACGGCCAATTCCAGCGCATTCAATGTCGCGCGCGCATCGCCGCCGCCAAGCTGCACCAAAGCGCGGCGCGTTTCTTCGTCAATCTCAACGCCGGCTTTTTGCAACTGCCCATCGTGCTGCAAGGCGCGATCAATAATGCGCAATAATGCCGCCTCGGACAACGGCTGCAAAGCATAAACCTGGCTACGGGACAACAGCGGCGAGATCACTTCGAAAGAAGGGTTTTCCGTGGTGGCGCCGATCAACACGATGACGCCGTCTTCCACGCGCGGCAGCAAAGCATCCTGTTGCGCTTTGTTGAAGCGATGAATTTCGTCGATGAACAAAATCGTCGCTTTGCCGAGCTGGCGGTTGTTCATCGCCTTTTGCAGCACTTCGCGCACCTCGGCCACGCCGCTGCTCACGGCGCTCAGCGTGAACAAGTCCGCTTTTGCCGCTTGCGCCAGAATTTTTGCCAGCGTGGTTTTGCCGGTGCCCGGCGGGCCCCAAAGAATCATCGAGGTCAATTCGCCGCTTTGTATGGCCGCATGCAAAGGCTTGCCGGGCGCGAGCAAATGTTCCTGGCCGGCGAAATCTTCCCAGCGTTGCGGCCGCATGCGCTCGGCCAGTGGCGTATTTTTCTGGCCGGCAGTGCGGGCTTCTTGTTCGAAAAGATTCATGTCTTTTAACAAAAAAGCCCCCGCAGGGGCCGTGCGATTATTCGAAATCGTGATACGCGCGCCAGCGAAACGCGGTCAGGCCTTGATTGGTGCCGAACCACACCAGCTCCTCGTCCATCGCGATCGCGTTGACGCGATTATCCAACAAACCGTCGTCGGTGGTATATTGTTTCCATTCCTGGCGCGAGCGATGATATTTGAACACGCCGTTGTTCGTGCCCACCCACAGCACCCCGGGCGCGGCTTTGATGACGTTGATCTGGCCGTCGCCGAATTGCCGCCGCGCCGGCGACCCCAGCCAAATTTTTTGCGCTGCATTGAAAGCTTCCAGGCCATATTCCGTGGCGAGCCAAATGACGGAATCGGAAAATGAAATGCTGATCGTCGGCTGGTCGCGCGGGCCTTCGCGGTCATTCAAATAGCCGCCGGTGTTTTTAGCCATGTCGTAAATAAACGGCCCGCGCTCGGTGCCGATCCAGAGCAAGTTCTGCTGTTGCTCCAAATCCCAAATGCGCACGTGGCGCAGCAAATCCGGCGCAATTTCTTTGATGCCCAACGAATCCTTGCCCACGGTGCCGATGGCAATGCGATTCAAGCCGCGATCGGTGGCCGCATATAAATAGCCTTCATAAGCCAGCACGTCATTTACGCGCTCATCAACCAGGCCGTCGCGCGGGACAATGCGCCGCCAGCGATCCTTTTTTTGATCATAAATGCCGATGCCAAATTCCGTGGCGCAATAAATCTTTTTATCAAAAGAAAAAAAATTGTGCACCGCGTCGCTGCTCATGTCCAAATTCAAGCGGGCGTCAAAATATTTCCAATCAAAATTGGAAGAGGCGCCGGGGCGCGGATCCGACCAATAGGTAATGCCTTGAATCGATTCCTCCACCGGATTGGAAACCGGCGGCGCCAAACCGCCGATCCAAAGCCCTTGAGCTTCCAACAACAGTGCGTCGACGCGTGAATTGGCCAGACCGAACTGCAAAACTTCGGCGCGATCGACGTTCAAATCCGCGCGCAAAGCGCCGAGCCCCCAAGTGCCTAGCCACATGTTGCCCCAATTGTCGTTGATCGCGCCGGTGACCGGCGCGCGCCGCAAGCGATTGTCCTGCACCGTGCCATAGGTGCGCAAATTGAAATTGCTGAACGGCGAGCGGCCGGGCTCGAACAAATATCCCGCCGGCATGAAAAATTGCGGCAAGGGCAAACGCTCGGGCTTGCGCCGCACGCCAAACCACACGATTTGATCGCCGGGGTTGGCGCCATTGGCCGGCAAAATGATGTTGCCGAATTTATCCTGGCGAAACAATCGCCCGGAATTGGTTTCGAACCAATTGGCCTCTTGATCGAATCCAATCGAAACCACGTCTTCATTGGAGGGCAGGCCAAGCTCGATTTTGGGGAAATTGGTCCAGCGTTGCGAAGCGGGATGCTGGCGGCTGAGGCCTTGCGCGGTCGCGCACCACAAATAGTTGATGAACGGATCAAAGCCGACGGCGGTCACGAAATTGCCGCCGATGCCGTCACTGGTGGTGAGGGGCGTGTCCCATCGCCCGCGCACGGCGTCAAAACGCAAAATGCCGGCAGTGGTGCCGAAATAAGCCTGTTGCGGCCCCACGGCCACGGAGCTGACATAATTCGAAGCGCCGTAGCTCACCCAATCGCCGGGGCGATAGCGTTCGAGATTATCCGGACGAAGAGGCGAGAAGCGCCAGGCGAACAGCGCGAAGCCGGATATGAAAATGAAGCCAAGCCCGCAAAATTTTTTCATTGTAATTGCCCTCGGTCGAAGCTATGACATGATGGCTTACAATAATACTGTCATTCCGTAGGAATCAGACTGTGTGAAAACGCTGGAATTTGTCATTGCGAGCGCAGCGAAGCAATCTCCAACTCCAATACGTGCAAGCGCCCGGATTGCTTCGCTGCGCTCGCAATGACGTTTTCACACAGTCTGATTCTTCCAGAATGACATGATAACTTACAATCCCACAAATTTATTTGATCTGATATCTTTGCAGCTTGCGATGCAAATTCGCGCGGTCGGTGCGCAGGCGGCGCGCCATTTCGCTGACGTTGCCCGAGCACAGCTCGAAATAATGCTGCAGCAGGCGATACTCATAGTTTTCCAAATTTTCGCGAAAGGATAAATTTTCATCAAAAGGAATGTAGACCGGCGTTAGGGATTGAGCAGAGGCCGGGGCCGCACCCGGCGGCCCGCCTGCGGAAGAAGTTGCGAGCGCCAGGGCCGGCAGCGCTTGCCGCACGTGCGCGGCGGCGAGTTTTTCTTCTTCATTCATAATCACCAGCCGCTCGATGCTGTTGCGCAGCTCGCGCACGTTGCCGGGCCAATGATAATCCATGAGCAATTGCAGCGCTTCCGGCAAAAGCGTTTTCGGCCTCCGGCCGTAGGCGCGCGCCACTTGTTGCAAAAAATAGTTTGCCAATAAAGCAACGTCTTCGCGCCGGCGGCGCAAAGGCGGCACGGCGATCGGAATCACCGCCAGGCGGAAAAACAAATCCTCGCGAAAATGTCCGCCGCGGATTTCTTCTTCCAGATTTTTATTGGTGGCGGCGATCACGCGCACTTCGAAGCGAATGGTTTGGTTGCCGCCGACGCGCATCAATTCGTTTTGTTGCAACACGCGCAAGAGCTTGGCTTGCGTTTCCGGCGCCATGTCGCCCACTTCGTCGAGAAATAAAGTGCCGCCCTCGGCTTGCTCGATCAAGCCGATTTTGCGCCGCGCGGCGCCGGTGAAAGCGCCGCGCTCGTGGCCGAACAACTCACTTTCAATCAATTCCCGCGGAATGGCGGCGCAATTCATTTGCACGAAGGGGCCGCGGTGGCGCCGGCTGTGGCGATGAATCGCTTCCGCCACCAGCTCTTTGCCGGCGCCGTTTTCGCCGGTGATCAACACGCGCGCCTCCGAGGGCGCGGCTTTTTGAATGGCGCGGCGCAGTTCCTGCATCGCCGGCGATTCGCCGATCATCTCGCCAGCTTGTCCCACGCGCTGCCGCAAAGCATCGCGCTCGCGTTCGAGCTGCAAGCGTTGCGCCAGGTTTCGCACTTCCAGCACCACGCGTTCGGCTTGCAGCGGTTTCTCCAACAAATTATAGGCGCCGAGGCGCGCCGCTTGCACGGCCAGATCAATATCGGCATGCGCAGAAATCATCAGCGTGGGAATCGCAACGTGATTTTCTTGCAGGCGTCGCAACACTTCCAGGCCATCTATGCCGGGCAAGCGCAAATCGAGAAAGACCAGATCGAAGGGATGTTGAGAAATGAGGTTGAGCGCCTCTTCGCCGTTATTGATTGTGGTGGCATGATGCCCATCATCGCGCAACAGCCCGGCCAGCGTGTTGCAAATTTGAGGCTCGTCATCGACGATTAGGATTTGGAGAGACATGAAAGGAAATGTTTCTTCATGGTTCGACCGCCAATTCTTCAACCGCGTGCTCGACCAGATGCCGAATTTGCACGGCTGCGGCTTTGCGGGCGCGTAATTGCAAAATCACCCGGTCATCATCATAACGCCGCTGCACCACATGCGCGAGACGGTGAATGCGGGCAATCGTTGCGGATTCGCGCACCGGCAATGCCACTTCCAACTCGATCAAATCGGCCGCGGCAAAAGCAAGAATGCCGCGCAACAGCTCCTCCAGAAACATGCGGCGGCCGGCGGAAATCATCACCGCCGGCGCATATTCGCGGCGCACGCGCGCGAGCAATCCGGTTTCGGCGAGGGCGTCGATCTTATTGAACACGTGCAACACCGGATATTCGCCCAATCCCAGATCCTGCAAAACTTCGCGCACGGTGGCAATGTGCTGCTCGAAATCCGGATGCGTGATGTCGATCACGTGCAGCAGCAAATTGCCCTCGCGCGCTTCTTCGAGCGTGCTTTTGAACGAAGCCACAAGATGATGCGGCAATTTGCGAATGAAACCCACGGTGTCAATCGCCAAAATTTGCCCGAGATCTTTGGTTAATCCGTTGTCACCGGGGCGCAAGGCGCGAACGGAAGGATCGAGCGTGGCAAACAAACGATCTTCGACAAACACTTCGGATTTGGTCAGGGCATTCAGCAAAGTAGATTTGCCGGCATTGGTGTAACCGACCAGGGCCACTTTGAACATGCCGGCGCGATGCTGGCGCCGCACCTGGCGTTGACGGTCGAGGCGCTGCAATTCCTTGCCGAGATGCGCAATGCGGGTGCGCACCATGCGGCGGTCGACTTCCAACTGCGTCTCGCCGGGCCCGCGCAAACCGATGCCGCCCGCGTGCCGCGAAAAGTGCGTCCACTGTCCGGCCAGGCGCGGGAGCAGATACTCCAACTGCGCGAGCTCGACTTGCGTGCGCGCTTCTTTCGTGCGCGCGCGCCGGGCGAAAATGTCGAGAATTAATCCGCTGCGGTCGATGACTTTGGCTTGAAAAAGTTCTTCGAGATTGTTGGCTTGGCCGGGTGAGAGATCGTCGTCGAAAATAACCACGTCGACATGTTTCTCGGCCACCACCTGCGCGAGAAATTCCGCCTTTCCGCGTCCGATAAAATAGGCAGGATCGATTTTGGCGCGGGTATGAATGATGCTTTCAATCACCTCGGCGCCGGCCGTGTCCGCCAGTTGCGCCAATTCTTGCATGGAAAAATCCGTCGCGAGATGCTTGCTCCTCGGCACCGTCAACCCCAACAGCAACGCGCGCTCCCGTTCGCGCGGGCGAATGTCGTGCATGCGTTTTTGAATAGGCGATTCTCCTTTTGGGGTAAACTCATTCGATATTTTTCTCTCTCATTGATTCATTGGCTCCCGCGCCAGAACGCGACTGCCGGAATCCGAAACCGCGCCATTCGATTTTGCCGCGGCGCCACGATAGAGCAGCATTTCAATCACCATCGCAATCACCGCCGCCAGGAGAAACAGAGGCCACAACTCCGAGCCATAACGCGCCTGTTGAATGCCGGCGCGCAAATCATCTTGAGCCGACAATTCCACCCAGGAAGCGGCGCCGCCGGCGGCGGCCAATTTTTCTTCGGACAATGGCGCATAGCCCAATTCCGCCGCATTGAAATTCACCGGCCAGACGTGCAAGCGTTCGCCGCGGTTCCACAATGAATAAAGCCCCGGGAGCGGCGTTGATTCCATGCGCACTTGATAGTTTTGCCCCACGACGTTGACCGGCGCTTTCACCCGCTCGTTATTCGGCAGCGCGATTTCGGCGTCTTGAGCGGGCACGCGCAACACCGTATTTAACTCATTTCCCACATAAAAAGTTTGCTGCTGATTCTCATTGTTTTGCGTGACGTAAGCCACGCTGCGATACACCAGCGGCGCAAACAGTCCTTTAAAAGAAAAATCCGACCAACGCTCATCGGGCGCGGAAGTGAACACCAGTATCTTGCCGGATTGCACTTGCCTCTCCACCAAAAAAGGATGGCCGTTGGCAAAATTTAAAATCGTTTTCGTGCCGGGTGCGGGATTGAGCTGCACCGCAAAACGAAACGACGGCGATTCGATGCGAACTTCCTTGTCGCTTTTTTCAAACACCCCGCTGAAAATGGGATGCGAAAAATCAATCGGCGCGAGCCTGGCGAAATTCGCCGTGGCGCTCAAACTGCCGATGGCGCCGCCCCAGGTGCCGAGATGGATTTGCCCGAACAAGGTTTCGTTGTAATTCCGCAAATCCGTGGTGCTTCCCGGGAAAACGATCACTCCGCCGCCGCTGAAAATAAAATTGGCGAGCCGCAAGGCCGCGCCTTCGGGAAAACGGCCGATATTCACCAGCACGATGCCGTCATAATTCGAAAAATTTTCCGCGCCCAATTCCCGAGTGGTTATTTCCTTCCACGTTTGAATTGCGTCGCTGCTGCCCGCCTCCATTTGCAAAGCCGCGCGCACATACAACAAATCCTCCAAATTTTCTGCACCCGCCAGCAGACGCCGCTGTTGCGGAATGTAAAATGAAAAATAACGGCTATGGTCTTGCGCAAAATCGTCGTCATCCAAACTGACGCGGCCGGTGATGAAACCCGCGCTGTCCGGCACTGCGCGCAACGTTACCTGGCGCCGGCTGCCCGCCGGCACTTCCACGCTTTGCTGCGCCACGCGCTTGTGGTTGAGATAAAGATGCACGAGCTGGTTGGCAATATCGCGCTCGCCCGGGTTCGCAATCGTGGCAACGACTTCGAAGCTTTTGCCTTTTTCGAAAATTTGATGCGCAAGCGCAAGATCAGTGAGAGTCAAATTATTGGGCAAAGCCGAATCATATCGCAGCACGTGACCACGCACGCCATGCAAGCCCGGCAACGCAGGCAAATCCGCGCTGCGACAATCAGAAAGTAGATACAACTCGCGATTGACATTGCGCGATTGCGCAAGAAAGTTGCGCGCCAAAGCCAGTGCGCCCGATAAATCCGTCCCGGCCCACGTTTGCGGCAAGATATTGATCGTTTCGATCAGCTTTTCTTTTTCCAAAAAAGGACTGCCGGAGATCAAGGCCGCAGGCTCTGCCGCGGAGATCACATACAACTCGTCGCCCGCACTGAACAGCCCGGCAATGGTTTGGGAATGGCGCCGCGCTTGTTCCAGCAGGCTCATGCCTTGCGGCGCAACCGTCATGCTGAGGGAATTATCCACAATAAAAACGGCGGTGGCGCGCGCGCGCTGCGCCAATGCGGAATGCTCGCGGCGCAGCGTGGGACGGGCAAAAGCCAGCACCAACAATGCGACAATCAACATGCGCAGCAACAGCAACAACCATTGCCGCAATTTGAGCTGCCGGAGTTTTTCTTTTTCCAAACGCTTGAGAAAGGCAATGGTGCTCACCCTCACCACGCGCAGCTTCCGGCGCGTGAGAAAGTGAATCAAGAGCGGCAGGCCGACGGCGACCAGGGCCCAGAGCAGGGCTGAATTCAAGATTCCGAACATACAGGGGAATGCCAGTTCATCGATTAACGGATAAGAAGCTCGTCATCAAAGAGGTGCTGCAATCATGAATTGCTGCTAAAACGCGCAAATTTTAAACGTCCGGATCTTAGAACTTGTTTCGCTTTAGGCATGGATAGTTCCGCGAACTTTGTCGCGTGATAAAATTATTTGTATCTGATCGGCATGCATAACGCGGACGAGCCGCAACCAAAAAGATTAACACGGAGAAAACAGAGCAAACAGAGATGGTAGTGTATGGAAAACTCCCTTTAGCTTTGTAATCTCTGTTTACTCTGTGTTGAAAATTTTTGTTTTTTTGCAACGATTGAACTCTTAATAGAATAGAATAAGAATCTCCGGTTTTGACAAACTGAATTTAGAAAATGTTTTGCACCGAAACAATTTATAAAATTTTGCTTGAAATCACACCCCGCTTTTCGCCAGCAGCTTTCTAAATAAATTTAACGGATTGAACGATGATTGCTTGCGCACGGCTTTGACCGGCAAAGGCTCGGGAATTTTAATCTCTTTGCCGGCTAGCGCCAGGCGCGGGTTGTCGTAAAAAATTTTGCGGGCCAGGTTTTCGCCCCAAAGCTCGCACACGGTTTTGTAAATCTGCCCGATACGCATGGGGCGGCGCTGCGCGTTGTGGCCGTCGCTGCCGACGAAGTGAATCAAACGGCTATTGAGCAGCGCAATAGCCAGCTCCTTCACGCCGGGACCGTACTTGCTTTCCAAACTGCCGACATTCATTTGCAGCATGCAGCCGCGCTGCACAAATTCATACGCGCGTTGGGGATTTTTCAACAGGCCGAAATTTCTTTCCGGATGCGCGATGATGGGAATCTTGCCGTTCAAAACCAAATCGAAAAAAATATCGTCGACGCCGCGCGGAATGCCCTGCATGGGAAATTCCACCAAAAAATAACGGCCGTTGTTGTTGAAGGTCGATATGCGCTGCGCAAGATCCATGTCGGGCTGGTAATAAATCTCGGAAGCGAGATGCAGCTTTAACGGCAGATTGGCTTCAGCCAAACGGCTTTGCAGCTCTTCATACTTGGCGAGGATTTCGGCTTCGAGCTTGTAATGCGTATTGTCGAGAATGTGGTGGGTAATGAGCACTTCGGTCGTGCCGGATTTAAGCGCCTGACGCGCCATTTCCAAAGATTCTTCCCAATCCTGGGAACCGTCATCGATGCCCGGCAACAAATGCGAATGCAAATCGATCATGTCCTGTCCTGTGACGCTGAATTATCTAACTGCAACGGCGCGAAAAAGTCAAAACGGCCTGCTGGCATTGTGAATCGCTTCGGCAAAGCTGCGCATGAGATTGAAATCAGTCGGGGGTGAATGGCGTGCAGGCATGCCCCCGGATCTTTCCAAAATATTTCCCGTGACCACGAATGAGGCGCCGGCTTCGACGCATTGCTCGGCCCAGTCGGGTGTGCGAATGCCGCCGCCGGCAATCACAGGCACATGCACATATGAAGCTACGGCGCGAATCATTTCCAGAGGCACGGGATGCTGCGCGCCGCTGCCGGCTTCGAGATAAATCAGCTTCATGCCCAAATACTCGGCGGCCAGCGCCGTGGCTTTGGCAATGTCGTTCTTATCGCGTGGAATCGGCCGGGTGTGGCTCATGAACTCGGCCGAAGTGACGCGGCCGGATTCGATCAGCATGTAGCCGGTGGGAATCGCTTCGAGGCCGAGATGCTTGATCAACGGCGCGGCTTTGATCTGCTCGCCGATAAGATAACTTGGATTTTGCCCGCTCACCAATGACAGGAACAAAATCGCATCGGCATAACGCGAAATTTGCAACGCACTGCCGGGAAAGATCAAGCACGGCACCTTTGCCGCGGCACGAATGGTTTGTACCACCTCGTCGAAATTCGAGGTCAGCAGCAAGCTGCCGCCGATCAGAATGGCATCGGCGCCGCTTTCACCGGCTGCGGTTGCGATTCCGGCGAGTTGTTTAAATTCCCATTTGTCGGGATCGATCAATACCCAATAACCCGCACGCTGCGCCGCGCACATCGCACGCAGTTGCTCGAACACCGGCGATTGCAAATGCCCGTCCAAGCGTTCGTGCTGCAGCTCAATCGCGATTTTATCTGCCGACAGAGCCGGACCGTCGCGAAGTGCGGGCGGGTTAGCGATGGCTCATCTCCTTCACGATCGCAGGCACGCCGGCAAGCGCTTCGCGCATGCGATGAGCGTCTTTGCCGCCGGCAGTGGCCAAATGCGGCCGGCCGCCGCCCGAGCCACCCGCGATTTGCGCGACGCGTTTGATGAGATCACCGGCTTTCAAGTTGTTGGTTTTGATCAAATCATCGGTAACCACGCACACGAAGTTGAGCTTGCCCTCGGTCACCGCAGCGAGCACACCGACGCCGCTGCCCAGCTTATCGCGCAAATAGTCGCCCATAGTTTTAAGATCATCGGCCTCACTCGCATGCACGGTCGCAGCCACGACCCGGAAACCGTTGAGCAATTCCGCACGCGCAGCGAGATCGGCAATTTCCGACTGTGCAAGCTTCAGACGCATGGCGCGCAATTCGCGCTCGAGGTGCTTGCGCTGCTCGAGCAGATCGCGCACTTTCTCGACCAGTTCTTCATTCGAGGTGTTCAACAAGCTGCGCAGATTTTCCGTCAACCGGCGCTCTTGGCGCGTGTGCTGCTCGGCCATTTTACCGGTCGCGGCTTCCAAACGGCGAATGCCGGCCGCCGCGGAAGATTCATTTAATAATGTAAACAAACCCGCTTCGCCGGTGTGTTGCAAATGCGTGCCGCCGCACAATTCCAAAGAATAGTCGCCGATTTTCACCACCCGCACAACGTCGCCGTATTTTTCTTCGAAGATCGCCATAGCGCCGAGCTTGCGCGCTTCATCGTAAGGCATTTGCGAAGTGGTGACGGGCAAATCCAAACGAATCTGTTCATTGATCGTGCCTTCGAGGTCCTGCATTTGCAGAGGAGAAATTTTTTCAAAATGCGTGACGTCGAAACGCAAATGATCGGGCGCGACCAGCGAGCCGGCTTGCGTGACGTGTTTGCCCACGAGATCGCGCAGTGCGCGATGCAGCAAATGCGTGGAGGTATGATTGCGCGCCGTATCGAGACGCGCTTCGCGATCGATCTGCGCGAGCACGCGCGGATTTTCGATTTTGCCTTCACGCAGCGCGCCGAGGTGAATGATATGCGAGCCGGCTTTCTGCGTGTCAATCACGTCGATAATGAAACCTTCGCCCTTGATCACGCCTTTGTCGCCAACCTGGCCGCCGGACTCGGCGTAGAACGGCGTATCGGAGAGGGTCAACAAAACCCGGCCGTCTTCGTGTTGCAGTTGGCGAATCTCGGCTGCGATTTCATGATCTTGATAACCCACGAAACGTGAGGCCTTCCCTTTGGTCAATTCCTGCCATGATTCAGGCTGCAGCGTCGCATAACTTTTGAACGTGCCGGCTGCGCGCGAGAGATCGCGTTGCTTTTCCATCGCAATATTGAAGCCGGATTCATCGACCGCCAATTCGCGTTCGCGCGCCATGAGCTGCGTCAGATCGAGCGGAAAGCCATAGGTGTCATAGAGACGAAAAGCATCATTGCCCGAAATCGTTTTGCTTTTTTCGGATTGCACTTTGGCAACGACGCTGTCGAAAATCTCGAGACCGCGATCGAGCGTGTGATTAAAACTTTCTTCCTCGGCTTTAATCACGCGGCTAACGTACTCGTGCTTTTCGCGCAACTCAGTGAAAGTGCCCGACATAACCTCAACCAAAGTCGGTACGAGTTTATGGATGAAAGGCTCGTGCATGCCGAGCTTGCGGCCGAAGCGCGCCGCGCGGCGCAAAATGCGGCGCAACACGTAACCGCGGCCCTCGTTCGAGGGCAGCGCGCCATCGGAAATCGCGAACGTCAAACAACGAATGTGATCCGCGAGCACGCGATGCGGCATGCCGTTCTCGAAATCATAGCCTTTGCCCGAAAGCTCGGTCACTTTGTGAATGATCGGCGTGAACAGATCGGTATCGTAATTGGAATTGACGCGATTCATCACTGCCAGCACGCGCTCGAAGCCCATGCCGGTGTCCACATGCTTGGCCGGCAATTCTTTGAGCGATTTATCCGCTTCGCGATTGTATTGAATGAAAACCAAATTCCAGATTTCCATCACGCGCGGGTCGCCGGCATTGACGAGCTTCGCGCCGGAACCGTCGGGCGTGAGATCGATGTGAATTTCCGAGCACGGGCCGCAAGGGCCGGTTTCGCCCATTTCCCAAAAATTTTCCTTTTCGCCGAAGCGCAACACCCGGCTTTGGGGCATGCCGGTGATTTTGGGCCATAGCTCCGCAGCCTCGTCGTCGGATTTATAAACGGTCGCGTACAAGCGCTCGCCCGGCAAGCCCCAAACTTTGGTGAGCAATTCCCAAGCCCATTCGATGGCCTCGGCTTTGTAGTAATCGCCGAAGGACCAATTGCCGAGCATCTCGAAAAACGTGTGATGATAGGTGTCGAAGCCGACGTCTTCGAGATCGTTGTGCTTGCCGCTCACGCGAATGCACTTCTGCGTATCGGCCACGCGCGTGTAATCGCGCTTTTCCAGGCCGAGAAACATATTTTTAAATTGATTCATGCCGGCGTTGGTAAAGAGCAGCGTGGGATCGTCGAGCGGGAACACCGGCGCCGAAGGCACGACCGTGTGGCCCTTGCTCTTGAAAAAATCGAGAAAAGCTTGGCGAACTTCCTTGGACTTCATGGGGCTTCCTGGGTGACGAGTTGATGTGAGCTAAATTATTTGTTGCTGAAAGTCAGTTCTTCGAATCTTTCATTTTTCTCTCTTTGCGGTCTTGGCGCTCCATCCACCAGACCATGTAAAGGACCGTGAGGGTAATAATACTGATCATAATCGTGAAGGCGATTACGTTATTCATTTTTCACCTCTCGCTCTTGAAGTTTGTCATTATCTTTGGGCAGATACCAAAGCCTTCGACTGAGATAGGCCATACTACCGGCCAAAATGAAAATGGCACTCGCCCATACAACCAGCAGTCTAAAGCCGTAATTCAATTGGCCACTCATGTTCGGCAAAATTGCAACTGTGATGATGACCAACGTCAATTTTTCCACGAAGCCGAGCCAAAACTTATAAACTTCTTTACGATTTGTCGGATAGCTCATACGTGATTGCACCATCGCTTCCCTCCAAAAACTGATGATTGCTGTAAACTCTGTTCAAGATGGCAAGCGTGCGTTGATTCGTCTGCGGCTTGAGATAATGCTTAATCGCATGAACGGCAAGATCGTTCCATGAAGAGTTTGATTGTTGCAAAATTCACCAACCAGATATCATGTGTTTGGAACACCATATAAATCCCTCCAATTATCATATATCGCGTCTTGCTCGTTATCCCACAAGCGCACAAAAGCTTCTTCGGAAGCTTCATGCCACTCGCGGCGTTCTTTTTCCAACCGCTCGCGGGCTAACAAGAAATCAATAAAGGCTAAAGCCTTTTCTGCTTGGGCATCATCAAGCAGCGCGGCGCGCTGCTGAAGCCGGTTTGCTATAATCGTTGCCAAGGGATTCACTCCTCGCTATCATTGCTGAGGGTTTGTAATTCTCTCCACGTCCGCGTGTGTTGAATCACCTCCCAATCAAATCCTCTTCGCCGCAGATGATCTGCCAAACGCTGCCGCGCTTTTTGCGCCGGCAATGATGACAATCGTTTGCGCAATTTCTCCGCAAGTTGATCCGCTAATTGGAGCGTCGTTTCGGAATTCTCGAAAGCTTCATCGAGAATCGCAGAAATCGTTTCGGCAGCAACGCCCTTTTGTCGCAACTCGATCTGCAGGCGCATGCGGCCCATCGGACGATGGCGCAAACGGTTTTGTACGAACTGCCTGGCAAAATCGGCGTCATTGACGAAGCGCTTTTCTTTGCATTCTACGATGACTTGCGCAATCACTTCATGATTGTAACCCGAGCGCGCGAGCGCATCGCGCAGTTCTTTTTCACTGCGGGCACGAATGCCCAACAAACGATATGCTTTCGCCAGCGCCGCAAGAAAATTTCTCCGTGCGCTTTCGGCGGAAAACAATTCCGCTTGTGCCGCCTCCGGTTGGACGCGACGGCCGCGCGCCGATTTCATGTCTTGGCCGCAGCCGGCTTGGGTTTGTTCGCTTTGGCTTCTTTGCTTTGCTCGGATTCGACAGCCGTTTCTGCCGCGCCGTTGGTGCTCAGACCCGAAGCCTTGCGTACTTTGAAATCGAGATCTTTTGTCACCTGCGGATTTTCGAGCAGGAATTTTTTGAGATTCTCCCGGCCTTGCATGCGTTCCTGGCCGAGCGTGAACCACGTGCCGCTTTTTTCAATCAAACCCAGATTGATGCCGAGATCGGCCAAGTCGCCTTCGTAGGAAATGCCGGAGCCGTACATGAGATCGAATTCAACCTCTCTGAACGGCGGCGCGACTTTGTTTTTGACGACCTTCACTTTGGTGCGATTGCCCGTGACTTCGTCGCCGTTTTTGATCGAAGCAATACGCCGGATATCGAGACGCACCGTGGCGTAAAATTTCAACGCGCGGCCGCCGGTGGTGGTTTCCGGGCTGCCGAAGAGCACGCCGATTTTCTCACGGATTTGGTTGATGAAAATCGTGCACACGTTGGTCTTGCTGATCGTGCCCGCGAGCTTGCGCATGGCCTGACTCATCAAGCGCGCCTGCAAGCCCATTTGCGCGTCGCCCATTTCGCCTTCGATTTCGGCTTTGGGCACCAGCGCCGCGACCGAATCGATGACGATGACGTCGAGCGCGCCGCTGCGCACTAACGTTTCCGTAATTTCCAGGGCCTGCTCGCCGGTGTCGGGCTGTGAGACGATCAGGTTATCAATATCGACACCGAGCTTTTTCGCGTAAATCGCGTCGAGCGCGTGCTCCGCGTCGATGAACGCGGCAATGCCGCCGCGCTTTTGCGATTGCGCGATCACGTGCAGCGCGAGCGTGGTTTTGCCGCTGGATTCCGGACCGAAAATTTCGATGATGCGGCCGCGCGGCACGCCGCCGACGCCGAGCGCAACGTCGAGCGAGATCGAGCCTGTAGAAATCACGTCGATGGCCAGTTTGGCGCGCTTGTCGCCGAGCTTCATGATCGACCCTTTGCCGAACTGGCGGTCGATCTGCTGCATGGCGTTGTCCAGTGATTTAATTTTTTCGTCTTTTTCCACGGGACTGCCCCTTTTCCTGGTTAATGGTTAAGTGAGTTGATCATATGAAAAAATTGAACCGCGATTACGAATGCCATGCTTGGCTGAGAGATCGGGAAAATTTTCTCGTAACAGTTGTTCGATTTTTACTTGAGTAAGCATTGCGAGCCTCTTCGAGAAAATAGCGGATGATTGCTTCCATCGAGAACCTCCCTTGAACTTATTTAGATATCACTCGAAACGCAAACTTCTGCAATGGTGTATGAATCGATCCCGGCGAATGCAATTCACTCTTCATTAACGTGCATTCCTGAAAGTTAATCTCTTTAGATGGAAAAGGCCGCTCGCGCAGCGTTTTGATAACTTCTGCAGCTTTACCTTCCCGCACGCGGCCAATCGTCAAATGCGGGGCAAAAGGGCGAACCTCCGTTTTGAATCCGAAGCGCGTGCAAGCCGCGTCGATTTCCTTTGCCAGCCTGTTCAAGCTGTCGCTTTCCGTTTGCAAACCCAGCCAGAGCACGCGCGGAGATTTTTCATTCGGAAACACGCCGCTGCCGGAAACGAGGGCGCGCATGGGTTCATACCGGCTGCAAATTTCTTCAAATATCTTCGCCAGCTCTGGAATTTGAATGCCCGGCGTTTCGCCTAAAAATTTGAGCGTGAGATGCAGGTTCTCATTTTTCACCCAACTGATGCCGTCCGCGAATTTGCGCAAGGGCAGAAGATATGCGGCGATGGCTTGTTTGATTTCCGGCGCGAGCTCCAGCGCGATGAAAGTGCGCACGGTATTTTCCGCACGCGCCTTTTGAGCCGGCTTCATTGCAAATGATTCAGTCGATTCAAATATTTCACACGTCATCTCCCTCTGCCTGTCATTTGGAAGAATCAGACTGTGTGAAAACGTCATTGCGAGCGCAGCGAAGCAATCCCGGCGCGTGCACGTATTGGAGTTCGAGATTGCTTCGCTCCGCTCGCAATGACAAATTCGAGCGTTTTCACACAGTCTGAATCTTTTTAGGCATTAAAATTGTGCCAGCATTTTAAAAAAATTCTTCCAGAATGACAAATTGAGTGAGATGGCTATTTGACTACTTTTCGTCCAGCAAAGCTTGATACAGCATTCCCAACGCCAACTGCGAAAATCTTTCTTTATTGATCATCCGGTCATTTGTAAAAATGATGTGCCTGGTGATCACGTTTTCCGGCGTGGCCAAAGCAACCCAAACCAGACCAACAGGTTTGTCGGGCGTGCCGCCGGACGGACCGGCAATGCCGGTCGTGGCCAAGCCGTAAGTTGTGCCGCTTTTCATGCGCGCGCCTTCGGCCATGGCTTTGGCGCAGGCTTCGCTCACCGCGCCGTATTGTGTGATGCTTGCAAGCGGAACGCCGAGCAATTCAATTTTGGCTTCGTTGCTGTAAGTCACGTAACCGCGCATGAAATAGTCCGAGCTGCCGGGGATATTGGTCAAACGATTGGCGATCAAGCCGCCGGTGCAAGATTCCGCGACCGCCAACGTTTCGCGGCGCTCACGAAGTTTTCGGCCAATGACTTCTTCAATCGTTTCCTCATCAAAGCCGTAAACATACTTTCCCGCCCGGGCGAGAATTATTTCCGCCGCTGCCGTGAGACGCCGTTGCACCTCTTCTGCGCTGCTGCCCATCACCGAAACTCTCAAATTCACGCCGTGATAACCGGGCAAAGAAGCGAGTTTGCCGTATTGCTCGATTTCAGCAATCGGCGCAAGCTTTTCTGCCAAAGTGGATTCCGCAATGCCATAAGTTTTGAGCATGCGATGGCGAATGATGGTTCCGCCGGCGCGTTCGCGCAGAAAGGGCAAAAGGGAGGCGCGCATGATATTTTTCATTTCGGCGGGTATGCCGGGAAGCACGGCGCAATATTTTCCGTCTTTTTCAAAGAGCAAACCCGGCGCAGTGCCCATTTCATTCCACAAAACTTTGGCGCGCAGAGGCACCAGCGCTTGTGCTTCATTGTTGCGCGTCATGTGGATATTGCGGCGCTGGAAAAGATCCCGCATATGCGCCAGCACTTTTTGATCGAGCTGCATGGGCCCGGCTTCGAAAAAATCCGCCACAACTTTTTTGGTGATATCGTCGTGCGTGGGGCCGAGGCCGCCGGTGGCGATGATCATCCCGGCGCGCTTGCTCGCAACTTCCAAACATGTGCGAATATGCTCGTGCTCGTCGCCGACGGTGGTCATGAACTTCACCTGCACACCGATGCCGCTCAATTGCCCGCCCAGCCAGGCGGCATTGGTGTTGACGATTTGGCCGATTAATAATTCATCACCGATGGCGATTATTTCAGCGACCATGTTCTTCGTGTCGTTTAATTTAGATTATAGCGGTTTTGGAATGAATGAGTAGCTTCACCCCCAATATTGTCATTCAGGAGGAATCTTTTGAAGGGCTCGGCAAAATCTTAATTTCAACGCGCCCTCTTGATGCTCAAAAAGATTCTTTCAGAATGACATGAAAAGAGGGGGTCGCTTCACACAAATTAAAAACGCTGTAATTACATTACGCCTCACCCGCCGGGGGCGCCTGGCCCAAATCTTCCAAATTCCCGTGCCCGCGGCCGCAATCATTCTCGCATTTGTAAATCTTCGCTTTCACCGCGGCCAGCATCAAAACTTCGGTTTCGTCGTTGGGATACTTGACCGTGAGTGTGTCGCGGAAAATATCGATTTTGAGGATCGTGCCTTCGCCTTTTTCGGTTTTGATGGGCTTGGCCAGATGCGGAAACTGCGCGATGGCTTGATTGTAGAAATCGCGCTCGTACATCAGGCAGCATTTCAAGCGGCCGCACACGCCCGCAAGTTTGTTGGGATTGAGCGGCAGGTTTTGATCTTTCGCCGCCTGCGTGGTGATGGGCGCGAAATCGCCGATCCAGGAGGAGCAGCACAGCTCGCGGCCGCACACGCCGTAGCCGCCTAGGCGCTTGGCTTCGTCGCGCACGCCGATTTGCCGCAACTCGATGCGCGTGTGATATTCCGCAGCCAGATCTTTCACCAGCTCGCGAAAATCCACGCGTTTTTCCGCCGTGAAATAGAACGTGATCTTGTTGCCGTCAAGCTGGTATTCGCAATCCACCAGCTTCATATCCAAATTGTGCACGACGATTTTTTGGCGGCAGGCTTCGCGCGCGCGGACTCCGGCTGATTTGTTGGCTTGATATTTTACCAAATCCCCATCCGTGGGCTTGCGCAAAACCTTGCGCAGCGGCTCATTGGGCTCCAGCTTAACGGCCTGCGCCTGCACTTCGATCAAATTGACCACGCCAAGATCTTCGCCCTTTTCCGCCTCGACGATGGCGTAATCTTTCAAGCGAAACGGAAAATACAGCGGATTGGCGTAATAGGCTTTGCGCTCGCCGGTGAATTTGACTTGTATGATGTTTTGCATGTTATCTCCATAACCTGAACAAGTTGACGAAACGGTTTTTACGTTTACGCATTACGTTTTACACGTTACGTTTTATGTAGTTCGTAAAACGTAGGGCACTTGCCTGGCTCAACGAAGCAATTTGGCCAGCTGTTGAATGCGCTGCAGCAATACCATCAACACCAGCCACGGCTGCACGTAGCGCTCAAGGCAATGAATCGCATATTCGATTTCTTCCAACACGCCGTCAAAATCGAAATGCGGCAGATTCTTAACCAACTCCAGCAGCGCCTGGCGAAAATCCGCGTTGATGATCTTTTGTTCCGCCACATTGCTCGCTTTCAAAACATAAGCATCGCGAATCCACAATAAACAAAACTGCAGAAGCTGCTGCAATTCGCGGCGATCGTAATCCTGCGTCAAGCGATTGAGAAATTCGACCTGCTCCACCGGTTTGTTGAATTTGAACGCCATGCGCAAATATTCCACCGCTTGCTGGCGCAGGGTTTCTATCTCTTCCGCAAGCAATTCCAGCGCGCGGCGCAAATTGCCGTTGGCGATCATAGCCGCGAAATCCGCGCGTGCGGCGGGCAATTGGTGATGCTGCTGCAAAAACTCCGAGATCTCTGCGGCCGGCAACGGCGAAACCGCGATCGACTGGCAGCGCGATATGATCGTCGGCAAAACGCTGTCTTCGGAAGCTGCGGTGAGAATGAAATATTTATCTGCCGGCGGCTCTTCCAAAATTTTGAGCAGCGCGTTGGCCGATTCCGCCTTCAAACGCTGCGCTTCGAGAATCAAAGCCGCGGCGCCGCGGCCTTCGTAGCTCGAAACCGAAAAATTCTTTTTAAGCTCGCGCACGTCGTCGATCAAAATAAACGGATTTTCCCACGAATGCAAACGATTGAACGGTTGCGCCGCCAGGCTTTGCAAAACTTCCAAACGATCTTGCTCGGAAGCCGAGGCCGGACGCGGCAAGACGACGTGCAAATCCGGATGCGCAACTTCCGCCACCCGTTTACAGCTCGAGCATTCGCCGCAGGCCCAATCGCGCACCGGTTCCATCGCAGGCCCGCCGAACAAGTCCGCGATTGGTGGCGGCGCCGAACCGCTGCGTTTCGCGCATAATAATGTTTGCGCCATGGCCAGCGCCAGCGCTTCTTTGCCGGAGCCTTCCGGACCAACTAATAAAAACGCATGCGCCAGGCGCTCGTGGCGAATGGCGCGCTGCAAAACTTCGCGGCCACGGGATTGTTGAATGATTTTGAAATCGCCCAGCTTCATTGCAGCCATTCTTGCGGATTGAGATTCTGCGAGCGCCGGTCTTTGGTGCGTTGCCAGATTTGAAAATGCAAAAGCACTTGCTCCACACCCGCGTCTTCCGAAATTCTGCCGATCGTTTCGGCGCCGGCCACTTCCTGATTGGGCGCAACCAAAATATCACCGAGATGCGTATAGACCGTATAAAAACCGTCGGCATGGTTGACAATCACCACGTTGCCATAACCGCGCTGCCAGGTGATCGTCATCACCCGGCCCGGCGCAATCGTGCGCACCGCGGTTCCCGGCCGTGTGGCGATGTCGATACCGAGATTGGTGGTGATCGTTTTTAAAATCGGATGGCGATAGGTGCCATATTGCGCGATCACATTGCCCGTAACGGGCCAGGGCAGCCGGCGCTTGAGACCGGTGAAAGAGCCGTTATAATTCGGTAACCGCAGCGGAACGGCATCGGGCGGCGGACTGGCATTAGAAGTCACGGCGGCATTGGGCCGCGTGGCCGCATCGGGATTAGGAACGGCATTCTCGCGGTTGCGGGCAGGTTCACGTGCCGGCGTCTCCGTGCGCGAGGCGCTGCTGTTTTCGCGCCCGGCATCGGCTGCAATCAAGCGCGCGATGACGTCTGAAGCTTGTCTCTTTTCCGCAATCTGCGCTTGATAAAAAGACTTGTCTTTGCGAATCGTTTTGAGCACCTGCTGGCGCTCTTTTTTGCGGCCGCGCAGCGCTTCTTCTTGTTTCAATTTTTCCGTGAGCAGCTTCGCCTGAATTTCAAGCTCAGGCAGCAGTTTGTCTTTTTGCACGCGAATCTGCTCTTGCTTGGCGCTCAATCCGGCCATCAGGCGCCGGTCGTTTTCCGACATGCGGCGATGATATTCCGCCCACAACATGACTTGATTGAGCGAACGCGAAGTGAGCAGCATTTCCACGTCGGGAATGCGGCCATATTTATAGAAGAACACCGCGCGCCGCCGCGCCAGCTCTTGCAAACGCGCCAATTCGACTTCCGAATGCTGCAGACCCCTGGAAATTTTCTCAACCTCGGCGCGCTTTTCGGTTTCCTGCTTGCGCAGCTTGCCGATCAAGCGGCTGGTGAGATCGACCTCATGATCCAGACTGCGCAAATAATCCAGCGTGGCCTTCTCGCTTTTTTCAAAATTGGAAACGTCCGATTGCAAGCGCTCGATGTTGCGCCGCAGCTCGTCGAGCTGCTGCTCTTGCGGCCGTGCCGGCCGCGCGTGCAAAAAGACCAGCGTGAAAACAATCAAAAAAATAAACAAGGGTGTGCAAGCTCCGCCAATTTTCGATACCGGCAAGGCAAAAAGTAAACTATTCGCTTGCGAAAATCAACAGGAAACTCGGAGGCGCGAGCTTCTTATTGGCATGCGCAGGAATGACAGCCGAAAAGAAGAGTGGTTCTCGTATTGATCGATGTGGGTTAAAATGTCATTCTGTAAGCTCAAAGGCCCTTGCGGAAATCCCAATAGAATTTCAAAAATATTTCTTGACTTTTTCTTCGAAGGTTATATATTACGGTCAATAATTTTTTGTTAGGGTTGGAGTCGGCATCTTCGGGTGGGATGGGGTTTAACACATCTCACAGACACACATCTCACAGACACACATCTCACAGACACACATCTCACAGACACACATCTCACAGACCGCCATTAGACCGGGAAGAGTCCCGGAGGAAATCTATTGCATTGGGGTTTGGTCATGGAGAAGTCAGGTGTTATTCCGATTTGCGCGGCACTGTCTGTAGCTGTCCTTTGGACGCACGTCATGGGATCTCTTGCTCCCGTCGTGCTCATAGGATATTTGTTTCAGGAGGAGCACATGCGCTACCATTTTCGAGGGCGAAGCACTTTCAGTTAGTTTTTGAAGCATGCCCGCAGATATTTTTTCCCGAAACAAGAAAATGCATTGGCAGCCCCAAGCCAAGCGGCCAAAGCTTCTCGTGAAACAAACGCAGACAGTTATTTTTATTCACTTCATGAGAGGCAAGAGGTTTTGTATGGGCTGCCTTGAAATCCAGCTTAAATTGAATTGGAGGTTTCTCATGAAGAGATTTTGTATTTTTGTCGCCTTGACATTCACGCTAATTCTCGCAGGCTTTGCCGTGGTTAAAATCAATGCTCGTGCAGATGGTGCGCCCACGCAGTTTCAGGGTAATCTGACTTACCACCAAACTGGTGAGCCTGTGCACGCAGGAGCATTAGTGCAAGTTTATCTGGATGGTGTCTTAAAAGATCAAGTGACTACGATCGCCTCCGGATTCTACGCCATTACTGCTTATGACCAGAATTATCCGACCGGAACCTATCTGGTCAGAGCGGAAGATGGCACTTTCTATGGCGCGCACAATTATTATCACGTGCAAGGGACAACGACTTCAAATTGCAATGTTGCGTTAAGATGGGCTTTGCCCTAAAGAAGTGCTTGTCTTTTCACACACAAGGTATTGACTTCTACAAGCCTTCCAGACTGCAATCCCGTTTGCCCGGAGGGATTGCAGTTTCCAAAAGCTCAGGAGAAAACCCATGTTTCGGCAAATTCGCGCCTTTCATCTGCTGCTCACGCTTTTTCCTTCCGTGCCTAATATGGTTCTTGCGCAAAGCCAGCCTGTAATCGTTGAAAATTTTCCGATTTTACTGGAGCCCGATCGCGTGTTTGTAAACGCCGCTGGCCCCACTTTGGCGGATTTGGATAGAGATGGGCGATTGGATATTCTGGTCGCAAGTGGTCAAAAAGTGCATGTCTTGCGCAGTGATGGAAGCGTTATGCCGGGATGGCCACAAGCAACCGCTTTTGTTTGTCACATCAGCCCGGCTGTGGGTGATCTGAACGGCGATGGCACGTTGGAAGTCGTTGCTTTCGATCGCAAGGGCTTAACCCGGGAAAGCTTTCTTTACGCCTGGGATGCCGCCGGAAATATTATACCCGGCTTTCCCATAAAACCAGGCTTCGGCGATTTTGCGGTTGTCCTGTACGACGTGGATGGGGATCGTAAACCGGAGATCATCGGCAACTTCGGTAAAAAATGTTACGTCATTCGACACGATGGCGCCACCGCACCGGGCTGGCCACAGAACGTCGCTCCTTATTATCCCGATTCCAAAATCGCCGTAGGCGACGTTGATAACGATGGCAGCCCGGAAGTCGTTTTTGCTGCTTCCGATGCTCTGCACCCCAGCTCGCCCCAAGCCACGGGGCGGCTGTATGCTTTTCGCGCCTCCGGAGAATTGCTTGCGGGCTGGCCCGTGGTCATGCCCACTGGCTACAATTTTTGGTCCAGTTGCGACCCGTCTCTGGTTGACGTTGATCATGACGGGTTTCTGGAAATTGCGGTGGGAACTACGCGCTATCGACAAAGGGACATTATCGGATTTGCCGCGCTTTTCCGGCATGACGGCAGTTTCATGCCGGGCTGGCCACAGCACACTGCTGCTGGTACAGATACTTTATCTGGCTTTGAGGCAGGCCCCGCCGTGGCGGACATTGATGGCGATGGCGATCCGGAATTAATCTTTGGAGATCGCTTCGATCACATTATGGCTTGGAAAGCCGATGGCCAAGCCGTGGTGGGATGGCCGATCAAACTTACAGAAATAGATTCCGCTTTGGTAGCTGTGACTACTTATTCGAATCCGACTATTGGTGATATTGACGGTGACGCCAAGCTCGAAATCATGACGGACAACAATCAGGCGAATCTTATAAAGGGCGTATGGTTGGGACATTTTTTTGCTTTTAATCATGACGCCACGCCGCTGTCATGGTCGCCTTTGCGGCCGCGGCAATTTGCAGACGGCAGCGCCGCAATGGCAGACTTGGATAATGATGGCATTTTGGAGTTGGTGACCCTCTCGGGAGACAACCTGGAAGATGAAGCCTGGTTAACCGTGTGGAAAATCCCCGGTGTTGGCTACGCGAAAGAACGTTTTCCCTGGCCTGTATATGGACACGATCGCTGGCATACTTCGCAATATGGCTTCGCGCCTCCGGATGAGCCCACACTCAGCGTTGCCGAGAGAGACAACCCCAAGCACGTGCCCAAATCCTTCATGCTGCACCAAAACTTTCCCAATCCTTTCGCGGTCCATCATGCGTTGCGCCATGCGGCAATGCCTGCTACGGAAATTCGCTATGAACTGCCCGAAGCCGCGGAAATTCGTCTGCGCATTTTCAACATGCTGGGGCTTGAAGTGCGCAGTTTGATCGGAACAGCGCAGTCCCCGGGATTGCATAACGCACACTGGGATGGGCGCGATCAACAAGGTCGCTTGTTGCCAAAAGGTGTTTATCTTTTTCGCTTGGAAGCGATATCCCGATCAAAAGCCTCGCAAAAAATCCGCTTGACCCAAAAGCTGCTCTTGTTATAAAAACAGAAAAGCTTTGGCAGCCCAAAACAAAGCCACCAAAGCTTCTCGTGAAACAAACGCAGGCAATTCACCTCATGAGAGACCGGGGTTTGGTATGGCTGTCTTCAAACAATCTCGAATGGAGGTTTTATGAAGAGGTATTGCCTTTTATTCGTTCCGGCATTGGCGCTGGCTTTCGTGGTTTTTCCTTGCTTAAACCCGAAGCCCGCGCAGACGTGGCACCAACGCAATTCAGCGGAGATCTGACATTCTACACAGGTGACCCTGCACCTGTCGGAACAATTGTTAAATTTTATCTAGATGGCACTTTAAAAGGTCAAGTGACCACGATCGCCAACGGATTTTACGCGATTACCGACTATGATCCGAATTATCCGACCGGCACTTATTTGATCAGGGCAGAAAGCGGCGGTTTCTATGGCGCGGAATATTTTTATCACACGCAAGGAACCACAACGGAAAATTGTGACATCGTGTTGAGGTGGGCCCTGCCATAAGCCGTTTGCCGGTGCGATAAGTATCGACATGCCTCAGTTTTGCAACTGCGCAGCATCACAGGCTGCGATTCCGTCGATACAGCGGGATCGCAGCCTTTGGTCAAACGCATTAGGAGAAAAATATGTACCGGCCAGCTTTCATTTTTAAAACTTTGATGGCGTCTCTTGCACTCCTGCTTCGCCTCGCCTCCGCTCAAAACCAGCCCGTCATCGCGGAAAATTTTCCCATCAAATTGCTTGCTGATCGCATTTTAGGCAATTATGCCTGCCCAACTTTGTCGGATTTGGACCAAAATGGAAGTTTGGACATTCTGGTAGCCAGCGGTAAAACCGTGCATGCCATTCGAAGCGAGGGCAGTGCTTTACCGGGCTGGCCCCAGACAACAGCCTTTGCTTGTCGTTTGTCACCGGTGGTGGGTGATTTGAATGGTGATGGCAGTTTGGAAGTTATCACTTTCGATCAAGAAGGCCTTAGTCGTAAAACCAATTTATACGCCTGGGATGCCGGTGGAAATATTATGCCCGGCTTTCCCGTAAAACCGGGCTTCGGCGAATATGCCGTCGCTCTTTTCGACATGGATGGCGATGGCAAACCCGAAATCATCGGCAATTTCGATCAAAAGTGCCACGTTATTCGACACGATGGCACCACCGCTCCCGGATGGCCGCAAAATTATGCGCCTTATTATCCCGCTTCCAAAGCCGCCGCAGGCGACATCGACAACGATGGCAGCCCGGAAATCGTTTTTGCGGCATTAGATAGTGTGCATCCCAGCTCGCAGCAGGCCAGAGGGCGGCTTTATGCGTTCCGCGCCTCCGGAGAATTGCTCGCAGGCTGGCCCATCACCATGCCCACCGGTTATAATTTTTGGTCAGGATGCGACCCGACTTTGGTTGACGTCGATCACAATGGCACATTGGAAATTGCCGTGGGCACCACGCGCTTCCGGCGGCGGGACATTATCGGTTTTGCTGCGCTTTTCCGGCACGACGGCTCTTTCATGCCCGGCTGGCCACAATACACCGCCGACGCAGATACTCTATCCGGTTTTGAAGCCGGGCCAAGCGCGGCAGACCTCGATGGCGACGGTTTTCCCGAATTGATTTTCGGCGATCGTTTCGATCATATTGCCGCCTGGAAGGCCGAGGGCCAGGCCGTGCCGGGATGGCCGGTCAAACTGACGACCGCCCATCCCGGCATGCGCGCCGTGACCACTTATTCGAATCCGACGATCGGCGATATTGATGGCGACGCCCGGCTCGAAATCATGACGGACAACAATCAGGCGAATTTAATTAATGGCGTATGGCTGGGACATTTTTTTGCTTTTAACCATGATGCCACCCCGCTGTCGTGGTCGCCTTTGCGGCCGCGGGAAATTGCAAACGGCAGTGCTGCACTGGCAGATTTGGAAAATGACGGCACTTTGGAACTCGTGACGCTTTCAGCGGAAAACTTTGAATACGAAGCCTGGCTCACCGTGTGGGAAGTTCCGGGCGTGGCTTACGCGAAAGAACGTTTTCCCTGGCCGGTGTATGGTCATGATCGCTGGCACACCTCGCAATATGGCTTCGTGCCGCCGGATGAGCCTGCACTCGGCGTTGCCGGAAAAAGCCCATCACAACCCCGGCCCGAATCCTTCGTGCTGCAGCCAAATTTTCCCAACCCCTTCACGCCCGCGGCGGAGTACAACTCCGTTATCGAAATTCGATATGAATTGCCCGAGGCGGCAGGGATCAACCTGCGCGTTTTCAACGTGCTGGGACACGAGGTGCGTAAATTGCTCACGGCGGCGCAGCCTGCAGGCGCACATCACGCGCGTTGGAATGGACGCGACCAGCACGGCCGCTTGCTGCCGGCGGGCGTTTATTTCGTTCGCGTGGAAGCGATATTCCCATCAAAATCATCTGCCCCGGTCAGCCGGACGCAAAAGCTGCTCTTGCTATAAAAAGAGAAGCTTTGGCAGCACAAAGCCGCCAAAGCTTCTCGTGAAACAAACGCAGGCAAAAATATTTCTTTGTTTCTTGAGAAGCAAGCCTTTTAGCGCCAATGCCGTTCGTCTGAGGAGCCATGCTCGGGTCTTTTAGCGGAATCCATCACTTGCTTTTAGAGTCGTTTCAAATCAATCTTCAGCGCGCTGCACCAGCCATTGTTCCTGCATGAACGTGCGCGCCCGGCCGCGATGCTGCCAGCCCGCTTGTGACGACAGCCGCGCGATTTCCGGCGCCGAGCGCAAATACAAACGCTCACCTCCGAGACGGCGGATCTGATTGGGAAGAACGGGCGGAGAGAAAGTGAAAATGAATTGTGCTTCCGGCTGAGATACGCGGCGCATTTCATGAAAGAACGCTTGCGCTTCTGCCACGTATTCGAGCACGCCAATGGCGGAGATAAAATCAAACGTGCGCGCGGCGAAAGGCAAAGCCTCGGCGCGCGCCAGCAACTTCGGCGAGGACGGCAGGCGGCGCAGCATGGCCAGAGAAGCATCCATGCAAATTAGAACTTTGCCGGCTTGAAATAAAGAAAGAGAATCACCCGTGCCGCTGCCCACGTCGAGATGCAAGCCCACCGGCTGCGGCACGTGCTCGAAAAGCCCGGCAAGTTTTTTCTGTTCGGAAGCGAGAAGGTTTTTGAAAAAAGGAAGGCGGCGCACGCGCGAATACAGCGGCGCTTTCCATGCCCACGAGGTCATCTTCATTCTTGCGTTAAGGCATTTGATAAATCGCGGGATGATAAAACGGCGCGAACGCGCCGAATAAAGCCAGCTCGAACGCTTGTTGCCGGTTCAAGTGGCCGCGGCTCAAAAAACCG
>Ga0247727_10002430_pt1 | contig 42627 bp, 41 predicted proteins | sample WisWelCaveWW1625_FD_202498 | JGI IMG/M metagenome (GOLD analysis project Ga0247727, IMG submission 202498) | Biofilm microbial communities from Wishing Well Cave, Virginia, United States - WW16-25 | ecosystem: Environmental > Aquatic > Deep subsurface > Groundwater > Cave microbial mat | place...
ACTTCCTCGCCGTTCACCCACAGCCGCACCTCGCCGTTGACCGCGCGGATGTAATAGTGGTTCCACTCGCCGACGCCCTTGCTCAAGTTCTTGCGCGGAAAGCTGCGCGAGCCGTTGGGCGACAGCGGCGGGAACGGCTTCATCTTCGACTTGCCGACCGCGAACACGTCGCCGTTGGTAGTGAAGAAGTCCGGCGCCTTGCCCGTGCGCTGTGTGTACTGCGTCGCGTAGCCGTGGTCGAGCACCTGCACTTCGATGCCGCCGCGCGGAAGCTGGCCGGCCTTCAAGTCGACGAACGCCTCCTCCGGCGCCCACAGGAACACGCCGGAGTTGCCCGCCAACTTCAGGTGCTTCCACTGGACCACCAGTTCGAAGTTAACGTACTGCTTCACCGAGCGGATGACGCCGACCGGCAGACCCGTACAGAGAATCATCCCGTCCTTGAACGTCCAGGTGTCGGGGTTCCCGTTGTGATAGCCGAAGTCCTCCTTGCCCAACTCGACCCAGCCGGGGCCGTTGCCGTCCACGAACGCCTTCGGCAGCGCGGGCGCCTCGCCGGCCGTACCCGTGGCCTGGATGGTGGCGACCGCTCCAACCCCGGCGGCCTGAATGAAACTCTTGCGGTTCATGGCTTGCTCCTTGGTAATGGTTGACTGTACGATTCGACATCGCCCGGCGCCACCCGCTTTAGCGGGTAGAAAAGCTGTAGCGCCGTTATTCGCTGCCCACGACTCGCGGCAGCGTCGCCTTGCCGACCTCGCTGGCATCGGCGGGTCGCGGCAGACCGCGCGTTTCCCGGGGATGGAAGATGCTCTGGTCGGCGGCGAAGAGCTGGATGAGCCCGCACCGATAGCAAACCTTCATCAGACTATTGCTCACTTGTGTGCGCTCGACGATTTTCCCCGTCCAGGTGATCCAGTGCTCAATGAACTCCTGCATGACGGGCGGGTAAGAGTCGATGTCGGTAATGGGCATGGCAGATTAACCTCCAGGCTTGGCGCTGGTGACTCCTGGCGTGCCATACATGAGCAGCGACAAGTTCGGAGCGACCAGCATCGAGTCCAGTGTGAACAGCGTCGCGTTCATGGTGACCAGCGGCCTACTGGTAGCGAGCAGCGTCATGTCAGTATTCACCAGCGCCATGTCCAGAGTGAACAGCGTCACGTCCATATTTAACAGCGGCATGCACCAAGCGAACAGCGTCGCATCCAAAGTTAGCAGCGACAAGCACCAAGCGACCAGCGACGAGTTCTTAGACGATTGCAGAGCCGCGAATGGGTCGACTCGAATCGTCGAGTCGACCCACTATCGAGAGACCGAGGAATACAGACAGGACAAAGTTCTTCTTCATCCGGCTTGACTCTTTCACTTCCCCGGCCCGGCCCACCGCGCGGTGCCCATCGCGAAGTACAAGTTGCTCCACGGTGGTTGGCGGCGGCCGGCGTACCAGAGGCGGAACGAGCCGTCGGTCAGGCGCAGCAGCGTGTGGCTGGTGGTGAAGTTCGATTCCCAATCGTGCTTTGGCTCCGGGCGGAACACGGGGTTGTCGGGGTGCTTCGTCCACGTCAGCCCGTCCTTGCTCACCGCGAAGCCGAGCGCGGTGTGTTTATCATCGGCCCAGTAGCAGCCGTACATCATCAGCCACAGGCCATCCGATTTGATGACCATCGGGTACACCTGGTCCTTCACTTCCCACTTCTGGTCCATGACGATGCACGGCTTCTCGGAGATGCGCCAGTGGGTGCCGTCGTCGCTCTCGGCGTGGTTGGTGTGCCAGGGGTGGCGGTCGATCCACGTGTACCACATGCGATACTTGCGCCCGTCCTTAATGACGCAGGGCGCGTAGGCGTTTTCCATGACGTGCGTGGGCTTGGCCCAGCGGAGGCCGTCGGCGCTGGTGGTCTCGTAGAGGTCGTGCTTGTAGGTGCCGCGCGGGAAGTCGACGGCGGCGAAGTACATGCGCAGCTTGCCGCCCTCGCGGTGCACGGAGCCGTCGGGATTCTTCAGGATGGCGGCGGTGACCACGGAATGGATGTCGTCGCCGAAACTGAAGACGGGCTCGCTGGAATGTCGCGTGAAGCGCACACCATCCTTGCTCTTCGCCAGTCCGAGTTTGAAGAGCCGCTGGTCGGACGACGCAGGATTCGCGGGGTCGCGGGCGACGCCCTTGTACGTGCCCGCGTCCACGCAGCGCTGGGAGCCGCAATAGTACATCCAGAACTCGTCACCCATGCGAACGACATGCGGCGCGAAGATGTGCTGGTCGTCGAAGTTGTACTTCTCGCCGAGCGAGAGCGCGGGCGTGTCGCTATCGCGCTTCCAGTCGTGGGGCTTGAGCCAGCGGGCGAATGAATCGTCCACGGCTGATGGGCCAGTGACGATGGAAGCAGCGGGAAGCAATGCAAAATCTCGTCGTGTCATCTTGCGCTCCGTTCCATCGGCATTGGCACTCACTTCGTGTAATACCTTGGGTAGTCCCCATAGAGGTGTTGGCGGTCGACGGCCCAGGGCGGAACGCAGTCGGCGGCCTCGGGCCCGGTCAAACGGAAATGGAAGCCGATCTCGGCGGGCCGACCACCCTTTGAATACGGGCCGTACGCCACGAGATCGAACTGCGTGATCGCCTGCCGGGCCGCGTCGTAACGCAACACCCCGTGGGCCTTGAGGTCGAGCTTGACGGCGCCATCATCGGGCCCGAGATTGGGCCGCGGCTTGGAAGCTCCTTCAATGGACAGGAAGCCGGCGAGCCGCACGTCCACCATGCCGCTCGTGCCGGGGAGCACTTCGCCAGTGAGCCGACAGCCTTTCACCGACGCCTCCGGCCACGGCGCGCGCTGCCGCCCGATGATGTCGATGGTGTGGAACCGGGCCAGCTTGCGGACCACGTTAACGTCGAGCTCGAACGCCTTGCCCTGGCCCGTGGGCAAGAATGCCTGCCACTCCGCGCGTGTGAGCCACACCCGGTCGTATGCAGGCAGCAGCGCATACTGTTGGTTGGGAGTCGAGGCCACTTCATGGCCTTTGAGGAACCGACTGGTGACGGTCAGCACGAGACCGCCCGCTGGTGCGACAGGACGAGTACTCTTCGTGACTTCGGCAGCGTCGACGACCGGCTTGCGAGCAGCGCTCGGCAGCAATGCAAACTTGGCGAGCGCGTCTTTCATCCACTGATTCAAGTATGGTGAGGGCGCCCAGGTCTTCTTGGCCAGCGACGTGCCATCCGCGGCGGCCACGTAGCGCGCCTGAGTGTTGGCGAACTTGCGATAGAAGTCTCCTTCCGGATCCTTGCGGCGTCCCGTCATGCCGCCGTCGACGGCGACCGGCACAAATTCGTTCTGCAGCATCCTGATGACTTCAGGATTATTGAAAGCGGACACCCGGTCCACCGCGACGTTGTTTCAACCATGACACAGGGGATGCCCGTCCATCGACCAGACGAAGAGCGGCTTGCCCTGTTTGGCGGCGACTTGCCGCGCCTCCAGCAGCGAGGTCTTCCATGGGATCGACTTCCACAACTCTTCCTCGGACCTGGGCGCGATCCGATCCCGAATCGCCGCGAACTCCGGCGAAAGTTCGAGCGGCTTGCGCGCCGTTCCTTGCGCTGTGCAAGCGATGCACAGGGACAACCACAAGCCAGCACAAATCACTTTTCTCATTGCGGCAATGACCTCCTGAAGTTACGTCATTGAGTTTGTCAAACCGCTACGGCTTCCGCGCCGGGTCGTAATCGGGCTTGACGGTCCCGAGGCGCTTGGCGACCTCGAACAGCGTCGGATAGAACTGCACAAACGTGTTGTCGACGGCCGAGTGGGTCTTGTGACACGAGTAGCACTTCGCGGTCGCGGGAAGCGGCGCTACTTTGTCGACGAGTCCCTGCGGACTGTCGAAGGTGAAGTAGCCCCAGCCCCCCTCCGGGAACCGTCGCTGATCCTTGACGGAGGCCTCAACAGCGACGATCTCTCCTTGCGTTTGCCCGCCGTTGTTGATGGACACATTTGCAAGCGCGCGCCGGATTTCGAGGATGAACATGGTCTGGTCTGGCCACGTGCCCGAGCGCAGAAACTCGCGGTAGGCCGCGCGCGTGACGAAGACGTTATCGAACATGGGCGGCCGCCCGGCCGCGGGCTGCGTCGGCCCGTACGTCATGCCGAGGCCACTCGTCACAAAAGCCCATTCGCGATAGTCAGTGGGGCGGAGGAGCTGACCGCTGCTCGAGTAGGCAGGCGCCTCGGTGGATTGGGTCTGGGCCACCGATGGACGTTTTAATGCCAGACCCACCACGCAAACACAGGCCGCAACACTCAACAAAGCCTTCCTCATCATGGCATCGTCACCTCGTTTGTTCTGGTCCGGGCCATCGGCATTAGTATCGCGCGGCTCACCGCGCGCTGCGCGTTGACTCTCAGTTCGGAAAACTTCTCCGCGCCGATGGTGGCGGCATCATCGTCCGCCGGCTTGCCGGGCCAGACGTCGAGGACGAGGGGGACGGACGCTTTCACCGCAGAGACGCAGAGTGCGCCGAGCAAGATCAGAGGCACAAGCATTCGCATCATGAGTCGTCCTTTGCGTTCTCCGCGTCTCGGCGGTGAAGCCGTTTCGGCGCAGTGTTGCGCCAGGCCGCGAGTAGCGCAGGGCGAACGTCGGCCTCCGTGGCGGCGGCGAGCAGCACATAAGTGCAACCCTGTCGTCCCCACGCGCCGGCGCACGGCTCGAAGACCTGCGGCTCGGAGCGCATGGCTTCCTCCTGCTGTTCCGGCGTGAGCTTGACCATGCCCTTGTCTCCGTTCGGCGTCAGCGTCGCGAAGATCTTCCCGCCGACGCGGAAGTCGGGATGGTTCATGTGCGCGCGCTCGACCGTCTCGGGAAGGCTGAGCGCCAGCTTGCGGAATCTGTCAGCAGTCATGGTTTCAATTCACCTTCATCGTTCTCTGCAACGTCCGCTGAGATTTCATTCTCGGAATCACCGGGAAAGAACCAGTCCAAGAGATGCTCACCCTCCCGAATCAGGACAAACGCTACAAACAGATCAACTACGCCCCTGATGGCAAAATACTCCTGTGTCCACACCGAAGAAGTGTAATACCCTTGCCGGATCATCAGCGCGCTCACAAAATGGTCGAACGCATGCCAGAGTAGAATCAAGCCGAGGATCTTGACAACCACGCTGAGAATATCTCGTTGGTTCATGACTCCCACTCCGTTCCACTATCCGAAATCGACCGGCCGGGGCGCACTTCGTCGCCACGACCAGTTGTTTGATCCACAGCGTCTGCTTCGAGTTTCAGAAACAGTTCTTCGATCTCTTCGCCGCGCGCGTTGGCGAAACCTGAGTCAGAGCCGACAACTGTGAAGCCGCACTTCTCCAACACGCGTAGCGAGGCGACGTTGTCTTTGGCCGCGCCGCCGTAGATCGGGCGCACCGTGACCAGACGCAGGAACTCCGACAGTGCGGCGGTGGCGATGCCCTTGCCCCAGTGCTCCTTCGCAATCCAGTAGGTGACTTCCGGTTGGCCGCACCGTTCGTACTTAGCGACATGACCGACGACGTGCGCCTCGAAGACGATGCTCTTGATGATGACCCTGTCGTCGCTTCGAACTCTGGACCAGTGCGCGTCGAAGGCCGCGCGGTCGGTCGGGTCCTTGTGTGTGAACGCAGCCATGCGATTAGCAATGGGGTCGAGTTGGAACTCGAAGAAGCTGAGGAGGTCCGCGTCGGTGACGTCGCGGAGGAGGACGGTCACTTCCCCTTCTCCGCCTTTCCCGCGCTTCACCAACTTCAGGTCGCCATCCTGCACCAGGCCAATGTCGCGGACGTAGACCTTGTACTCCTTGACGCCGGGTTCGAGCGGCGTTGTCTCTTCCGTCTTTACGCAGTTCTTGAACTCACCGGCGGGAGTCTTCACCGTCTCGGTCAGGCTCACAACTTCGGCGCGGTCCATCGCCACTTTCGGTGCGACTTCCTGATAGTACTTCGCCTTCAATGCGGGCTGGCCCGGCATCATCAGGCCGAACTTCGCGCCTTTGACGCCCGACAGCCACGCGCCTTCATGGCTCACAATCTTGCCGTCCTTATACATGTCCACGTCTTCGCCGAAGTAGTAAACCGCCTGGTCGCGCTTGCTGATGGCAAAGTAGTTGCGCGAGATCTCGACTTGCTTGCCGTCCTTCGTTTCGTTCTCTTCGACGATGCGCGTCTCCACGCCGTCCACGGTCTTGGTCTCGTTGAGCACAGTGATGACGAGTCGCTCCTTGTCCTTCGAGTTCTCCAGCACGATTTGGTGTCCGACCTCGAGGACGAAGAACGGGTTGCGGCCACTCGACGCGAGGTCGGCCTTGTCGACTTTGAAGTCGGATTGCCAGGGCGCCTCGCCCGCGAACGCGGCGAAGGCAAAGATGAACGAGAGCGACCACAACTTGCGCATGATGAACCTTCCTTTGTTGGCCGCGCCCGTGCCGAAGGGAGTGGCCCCTGTTTCAGGCAGCACGCAAGCCTTCTTTGCGCCACGCTCGCGAAGTTTCCTCGCGAACCACGCGGGAGCGAAGAACGTATGTCCTGCCATTCTACGGGTTGAGGTGGTTCATGGCTCGCACGTTGCTTTGTTCGCTCGCTGGTGCTGTGGGAGGGTTCCTTGTTGGAGCTGCGGCCGTGCGCAGCATGACGCCTTACGCGAGTGACACCACCGCTATCATCTTGTTTGTCGGTATCTTCCTCGCCGGCACCGGAGCCATCGCCGGTGCCATCATTGGTGGCGTGGCAGATTTGCAGGAGTTCTTCCGGAGGAAGGACCAAGCTCCGAAGGAAGCACCGGATCGGGATGCAGATGAGGCTATACGCAGCGGCCCCGGCAGGTGAGCTTGTTCGTTATCCGCATTTCCGACTCAAGGAGCGCTACAAACATGGCAATGACTCTCAAGGATACGCTCGCGCAGCTGAAATCTCTCGGCGACGAGAAGGTCCGTGCGCACAACAAGAAGTATGGCGCTGGGGACAATCAGTTCGGCGTTCGGCTTGGTGACATCCGAAAGCTCGCCGCGAAAATCAAGACCGACGACCAGTTGGCCACCGCTCTCTGGGGCACCGGGAACATCGATGCCCAGCTCCTGGCAATCCTTCTCATCAAGCCCAAGAGCCTGTCTCGCGACGAGATGGATCGGATGGTGCGGTCCGTCAACTTTGTGCATGTTGCAGACTGGCTGAATTCCTACGTCGTCAAGAGCCATCCGGAAAAGGAGGCTCTTCGCCAATCGTGGATGGAGGAGGATGACCCTTGGGCCGCCCGCGCCGGATGGAGCCTGACTTCAGAGCGAATCGGCAAGAACCCGGACGAACTCGACCTGCCGACGCTGCTGGATCGAATCGAGTCTGAGATGGGGACCGCTGCTTCGGAAGTGCAATGGACGATGAATTTCTGTCTTGCGGGAATTGGGATTCACTTCCCCAAGCATCGCAAGCGCGCCATCGCGATCGGAGAGAAACTGGGAATCTACCGCGACTACCCATGTTCCAAGGGTTGCACCTCTCCGTTCGCCCCGATCTGGATCAACGAAATGGTGCGTCGGCAAAGTTGAATAATCGAACTATCTCCTACGGCGACCGAGTTCGCATCTATCGTTTTCCAACGAACCCCGCGTCCGTCCTCTGCAACTCGGCGTCCATCGCCTTGCGCAACTGGCCGAGCCGTGATCCATGTTTCGCATCGCCGATGAGGTTGACTAACTCTTCCGGATCGCGCCGCAGGTCGTACAACTCTTCGCCCACGCCGGGCGCGAGGTAGCGGATGTACTTGAACCCGTCGTGCACCACTGCCGCGTACCACGGAACATTGTTGTGGACGGCTTCGGCCGGGCGGTCGCGCAGCGTGGCGGCGACGTCGGAGCCGTAGCGCTGGCCGGTGTGCTCGTACAGACACGGGTGCTTCCACGGCGTGTCGGGCTTCTTCAACAGCGGCGTCAGGTCGCGACCGTGAGTCTTCCAGGGCAGCGTGATGCCCGCCATCGCGCAGAACGTGGCGACGAGATCGGACGCGTTGACGGCGGCGTCGCAATACTTGCCGGTCGGGAATCGCTTGGGCATCGACACGATGAGCGGCGAGCGGTAGTTGGCGTCCCACGGGCCGAGCTTGGTGCGGAAGCCATGCTCGCCCATCGCGAATCCCTGGTCGGCGGTGTAGACGATGAGCGTGTTGTCGAGCTGGCCCGATTCACGCAGCGCGTCCATCAGCTTGCCGACGCCTTCGTCAATCGCGGGCACGCATTCGTTCACCTGCCGCACCCAGTCGGCGTAGGTCAGCCGGCCCTGACGGCTGGGGTCGCCGAAGGCTTCGCCGCTGCGCGTGGCAATCGCGGTGCCGTCAGCGTCGCGTACCCACGCCTGCGTCTTTTCGAGATAGTCGGGCTTACCCGGTCTCGGCGGAAAAAGGTCGGCCGGCTCTGTCACCGTCGCGTCCTTGTACAGCCCTTTGTGCCGCGCCGCCGGCTTGGCGGGTCCGTGTACGCTGCCGTAGCACAGCCACAGAAACCACGGCTTGCTCGCGTCGCGATTGCGGCCACGAATGTACTCGGTCGCCCACTGCGTGTAGTTGTCGGCGGGGTAACCGTCCACCCACTGCTCGACCCCGTTGATGGCGAGCAGTTGCCGCTCGTAATACGCGCCCGCGTTCTCCGGATGCTTCGGCCGGTTCCAGACGACCTGATAGTCCCAGTCGCGGCCCCAGCCGGCGTCCACGCCGGTGTGCCACTTGCCAATCTGCGCGGTGTGGTAGCCGCGTTGACGAAAGACCGCCGGGAAGAACGGGCACTGCCTCGGGTCGTACGAGCTGCCCGGGTATTCGCCTTCCATCTTCATCGATTCCCAGCCGTGCGGCTGGCGGCCGGTGAGAATGGCAGCGCGCGACGGCAGGCACCACGAGCCGAGGTATGCGCCGCGAAAGCGCACCCCCGTCGCCGCGAGCCGGTCGAGGTTCGGCGTCTTCACCCAACGCGGCGACTCGGGATAGCAGCCCACCGTCTTGTACGACTGGTCGTCGGTGTAAATCAAGAGAATGTTGGGGGGGGTGGGAGTCGAGGCTGCCTGGCTCTCATCAGTCAGCGCACCGGTTAGGATGACGAAGGCGATCAGGCAAGAGGCGCGTTTCATCTGATAGCTCCCACTCCAGGTCACGAACTGAATCGCCCATATCCTATCACTGGCGACCTCGTGCCGATGCCCGCGATTCCCGCCTCGCAGTTCATCACTCTCGTGGGGATTCGCGCGCGCGCGTCGAAACGACTCTGCATGAATCCTCCCTGCAACATCTGCGGCACGGCGGCAACGCGACTGGCGGACGAGGTGCAGAACCACGGCACAGCGCCCTTGTGCTATTGTGATGACTGCGCATTCGCGTTTTTTCCGTGTGTGGAGGCCGAGGCGGCGACACAGTACACGCGCGCCTACTATGACGCCGAGGATGCGTTCGCGCGGCCCGACACCGCCATTCTCTATGGCGAATTACAGAGCCTGATCGGGCAGCGGCCGCCGCTGCTTGACTTCGGCTGTGGACGCGGCCATTACGTTGCCGCCGGGCGGATACGCGGAGTGGAGGTGTTTGGCCTGGACGTGTGCCCGGCCGACTGTTCCGCGCATCCGGAACTCTATGAGCAGGGTGTGATTCGCCGAGGCCTGCTGACCGAATCGCCACTCTTCCCACCCGATTACTTCGGGACGGTGTTCGCGGTCGCAGTGCTCGAACACCTCGGAGATTTGGTCGGCAACTTGAAGGCATTGCATCGCCTGATGCAACCCGGCGCTGCAATCTTCGCCACCACCCTATTGTGGGATTGCCCCGAGAGCCTGCGTTGCCGGGTCACCGCGCGCATGGTGCTCGGCGGCGTGCGACGGAGCTGGCAGCGGATGTTGCGCGGCGAACGCATTGAGCTCGTCACTTCAGAGTATGTGGATGCGCGCCGCACCCCGGCACAGTTGGCCGACTGGTGGTATGTCACCGATCGTGCCACCCACGTGAGCTTTCCGTCCACGCAGACGATTCGGCGGCTGGCGGCGCAAACCGGATTTGAGGTGCAGTCGTATCGCCCGATCATTCTACGCAAACCGGCCTGACGGTTAGCGCGCGCTTACGGGCAATCGGCCAATCATTTCGCTCACCGTGACGAAGCGGTAACCCTCGCGCTTGAGCGCGGTAAGAATGCGCGGCAGTGCCTCGACGGTGGCGGGATTGCCATCATGCAGCAGCAGGATGCTGCCGTTCTCCGTGCGGCGGACGATGCGATCGACAATGAAGTCGGCCGGCACGTTGTCATAATCCCGGGCGCCGGTCGTATACGACACCGTGGTGTAGCCCAGTTCCCTGGCCACGGCGAGTACGGTATCGTTATAGCGCACGCCCGGTGGCCGCATCAGCGAGAAGCTGCGTCCGGTGACGCGCTGGAAGTTTACGTCGCAATACTGCAATTCGTTGCGCACATTCTTGGCCGGCAGGGTGTCGAGCCGGTGTTGATGGGTCATCGAGTGGTTGGCCACTTCGTGCCCTTCGGCGAGCATGCGGACGATCTGCTCGGGCTGCATTTTGATCCGATCGCCTACGACGAAGAACGTGGCGCGAACGCTGTGGTGCTGGAGCAGGTCGAGCAACTGCGGTCCGGTCTCGGCGTAAGGCCCGTCGTCGATGGTCAACGCCACTTCACGGAGTCGCCGATTGCCATGATACAGAATGCGCTGGACGGGATCGTATAGATCGAAGCCCTGCCAGCGGCGATACCAGAATGCAGGATTGAGCGCGTCGCGCACGCCCATCGTGCGCCGGGCATTCAGCCAGGCCAGCACTCCCAAAGCCGCCGCGCAGGCCAACACAAGTGCGAGACGTTTCCGTACTTTCATCGCGAAGAGAATGGCGGCGGCGGCGAGCGGCGGTCGGTCACGCGCCCGCGAATTCGAGCGCGTCCACGTTGTCGATCATCTTCTCGACGCAAGTTAGATAACGTTGAAAGGCGAGGGCTGGCTCGCCCCGTCGAAAAGAGGCCTGCCCGACCTTGACCATCGCAATCGCGTAGAGAATGTCGCCGTCCAGGTCGAAGTCGAACCGCAATTGCGTGCAGAGCTCGCGCACGCGCAGCGGCGGCGTCTTCCCATGCAGGAACAGCATGCAGGTCATCTGCGAAAGAAAACTCTCGATGGATCCGGTTAGCAGTTGGGTGAGGTCGCGCTCGTTGTTCGACACCCGGAGGTAGTGGCTGCGCAAGCGCGCGAGCTTCTTGCGAAACGAGTACTCCAACTCCACGCGCAGAGTCTGCCCGTTGATATCGATTTCGGCCAGCGGATCGGGGCCGTACAGCGCTTGATGCCGATGATGCCAATCGACCAATTCGACCGGGATGACATCCCGCGAGCGTTCGAGGTCGGCGGGCGTCAGAATCACGGGGTCGAGCGGCAGCCGGCGAAGCCACCGCTGCGTTACGTTGGCCGCTTTGGCCAGTTGCTCGGCGCTGGCATAGCGCAGAATGATGAGCAGGTTGACGTCGGATTTCCAATGGACATATTCGCCGGTGACCGAACAGCCGAAGCCCGTCACCGAAATCAAATTGGAGCCGAACTCTTCGTGCAAATGCACGATGTAATTGTGGACGTCGCCGGCGATTTCGCGCGGCAGGTGTAAGTGCGCTGCGGTTTCGATCGGTTTCAAGAGGCCATTCTCCCCCGCTTGAGCTTGGTCATGAGGTTACCCGTTCGCGCCCGCACGCGCAACCCGCTAACCCGCGGAGGCGGCCTGCGCCATCGCTGCGAACGAATCGGCTTGCAAGCTCGCCCCGCCGACCAACGCACCATCGATGTGCCCCTGCGCGATCAGCCCGCCGAAGTTCTTCGGACTGGCGCTGCCGCCGTATTGAATGCGCACCGCGTCGGACGTCGCCGCGCCGAACTGCCGGGCCACGGTCGCCCGCGCTACGCCGCACACGCGATTCGCCTCGTCATCGGCGCAGACTTCTCCGGTGCCGATTGCCCAGACCGGCTCGTAAGCCAGCACCAGCCCCGCTACTTGCTCGGCCGTCAACTCTCGCAGCGCGGCGGCGATCTGGCCGGCAACAATCTCGTCAGTTCGACCGGCCTGGCGCTCGCTCAACGTCTCGCCGCAACAGACAATCGGTGTAAGCTCGGCGCCCAGCGCCGCCTGCGCTTTCGTGTTGACGGTGTCGTCGTTGTCGCCAAAGACGCACGCCAGCGAGGCGCTAAACTCCGGCCTGCCGAAGCGACCGCGCCGCTCGCTGTGGCCGATGATGACGTACTCGCAACCGGCGTCGCGCAACATGCCCGGCGACACTTCGCCGGTGTAGGCGCCGGCTTCCTTCCAGAAAACCCCCTGCGCGCCGACCTTGAGGTTGCTGCCCCGCACTACGTCGGCCACCTTTGCGAGCGCGGTAAAGGGCGGGCAAACGACGATGGTGACATCGGTCACCCCGGCCACCAGCGGCTGGAGTTGCTCGACCAGCGCGAGCGCTTCGCCAATGGTCTTGTTCATCTTCCAGTTGCCGGCGAGAATCGGCGTGCGCAACGTGACTCCTATGAAAACGGCAGGGGCGCACTGCGGTGCGCCCCTGATCGGATAAGCTGGTAGGCTTGGCTTAACTCCGGCGGCTGCCGCCGAGCAAGCGGAGGATCATGAGGAACAGATTCACCACGTCGACGTAGAGTTGCAACGCTGCTTGCGGAGCGTCGTTCTCTTCGTAGCGGTGGATGACGTTCGAGGTGTCGTAGAGGATGTAGCCCGCGAACACCAACGCCCCGAAGCCGCTGGAAACCAAACCCATGTTGCGCGACATCGGGAAGAAGATGGCCAGGAAGCTGACCGCGATGAGCGCGAGCAAAGCACCCCAGAGCATCCCGCCGAGATAGCTGAAGTCCTTCTTGGTCGTGAAGACGTAGCACGTCAGCCCGGAGAAAACGCCGAGCGTGATCAGCGCCGCCTGCATTCCGATCATCGGGAACTGTCGGTTGTAGGTGAACAGAATCGGCGCGACCAAGAAGCCCTCAAGGGCAGCGAATGCAAAAAGAATCGCCATGCTGCCGCTGTAGGACGTTCTCACCCAGGCGCTTGCGAACAGCAAGCCGAGGGCCAGCAGCCAAAGCCATCGTCCGTTGGTGAGAGACAGCATCAACAGGTCGGCGGTTTCGTAAGTGATGCCACCCGTAACCACCGACACGCCCAGCGCTGCCAGCAGCAGACCGTAGACCTTGCGCACCAGCCTCATCTTCGCGCTGTCTTGCGCCCCCACCAGCACGCCAGGAAAAGCAAACCCGCCTGAACCACCGTACATGATTGGACCTCCTGAGATTATTCGTCGTCAAGCGCCGCCACGCCGGGGAGTTCCTTGCCTTCCAGAAACTCCAGCGACGCGCCGCCGCCGGTCGACACATGGCTGAGCATATCACTAAGGCCGAACTGTTTCAAGGCCGCGCCGGAATCGCCACCGCCGGCGACGGTCAGCGCGCCGTGTGTAGTCGCCTCGGCGATCGCCTCGGCCGCAGCGCGCGTGCCCGCTGCGAACCGTTCGTGCTCGAACATCCCGAGCGGCCCGTTCCAACAAATGGTCTTCGCCGCGCGCAGAATCTCAGCGTAAGCGGCGGAGGTCGCCGGACCAATATCGAAGGCTGCCTGGTCGGCGGGAATGGCATTGGCTGCGACGGTTTGGGACTCGCCGTCGGTGGGCGACGTCGCAATCACAACGTCGGTTGGCAGCCGCAACTTTTCGGCGTCAGGCCGCGTGAGCAGCGCCCGCGCCACCGGCACATCGTCGGCGCTGAGCAGCGACTTGCCGACCTCGCAGCCTTGCGCGGCGAAGAACGCATGCGCCATCGCGCCGCCGATGAGGAGCGCGTCCACGCGCGACAGCAGATTCTCGATGACGCCGATCTTGTCGCTGACCTTGGCGCCGCCGATGACCGCCACGAACGGTCGCTGGGGATTCGCCAGCAGTTGACCGAGCACGCTCAGTTCCTTCTCCATCAGCCGCCCAGCCACCGATGGCTTGACGAACCGCGCGATTCCAGTGGTGCTGGCGTGCGCGCGGTGCGAAGCGCCGAACGCATCGTTCACGTACACGTCGGCCAGCCGCGCCAATGCCTGCGCGAACGCGGGATCGTTGTTCTCCTCCTCGGCGTGGAAGCGCACATTTTCCAGCAGCAGCACTTCACCGTCGGTCAGGGCGTCGACCAGCGCTTCGACCTCCGGGCCGATACAGTCGGGCGCCAGCGTGGCGGGGAGTTCGAGCAGTTCGCTCAGGCGTTCGCGGACCGGTGCGAGCGAAAACTCCGGCGACCGCTTTCCTTTCGGTCGCCCAAAATGCGCAGCGACGATGACGCGTGCCCCTTGCGCAATTAGGTAGCGCAGCGTCGGCAGTGCCTCCCGGAGGCGGGCGTCATCGGTGATGGCCCCGTTCTGGAGCGGAACATTCAGGTCTTCGCGCACGAAGACCCGCCGGCCGCGGACCTCAATTCCCCGGAGGCTTTTCTTCACAGCCCTTTGCTTGCGAGGAAGCAAACCAGGTCGCCAAGCCGGCTCGAGTAGCCCCATTCGTTGTCGTACCAGCTCAGCACCTTGACCATCCGCTCGCCCATCATGAGCGTGTTGGGCGCGTCGACGATCGATGAGCGACGATCACCGCGGAAATCGCTCGACACGCACTCATCGGTGCAATAGCCGAGAATGCCGTGCATACGTCCGGCTTCCGACGCCGCTTTGAGCGCGGCGTTGATCGCCTCCACTGTTGCCGACTTTTCCAGATTCACGTTCAGATCGACCACCGACACCGTGCTGGTCGGAACGCGGATGGCGAGGCCGTGCAGTTTGCCCTTTAGCTCGGGGATGACTTCGCCAATCGCTTTGGCCGCGCCGGTCGAGGTGGGGATCATGTTCATCGCGGCCGCCCGCGCCCGCCGCGCGTCTTCATGCACGATGTCGTTGACCTTCTGGTCGTTGGTGTAGGCGTGCACGGTGGTCATGAATCCGTTGACCACGCCAAAGTTGTCGAGCAGCACTTTAGAAATCGGCGCCAGACAGTTGGTGGTGCAGCTCGCGTTGCTGATGAGGCTGTGCCCGGCCGGATTGTACTTGTCTTCGTTCACGCCCAGCACGACGGTGAGGTCCACGTTCTTCGCCGGCGCACTGATGATGACCTTCTTCACGCTGTCGCGCTTGTGGCCGGCGGCCTTCTCGCCGTCGGTGAAGAAACCGGTGCTTTCGATGACGACCTCGGCGCCCACGGCGCCCCACGGAATCTCGGCGGGGTTGCGCTGCGAGAAGATCTTCGTCGTGCGTCCATCCACTTTGAATTCGCCCTCGCCCAGTTCCACGCTGCGTTCGAAGCGCCCGTAGTTCGAGTCGTAACGCAAAAGATGCGCATTCATGGCGGCTGGGGCCAGATCGTTGACAGCGACGACTTCAATGTCATCCCAGTGCTGCTCGGCGATGGCACGGAAGGTGATGCGCCCGATGCGGCCAAAGCCGTTGATGCCTACGCGAACTGCCATGTTTGAATTCCTCCAGCGATGAGTTGCCGAGCTTCCTCCACGTCAGGCCGACGCGCGAGCAAGGAGCAGCGATGCTGGCAAATCCGATGCCGCCAGCCGTACAGCTATTTTAGTGGAAAGCGGCTGAGCCGATCCCCTTGCATCCCCTCCGAAGCCACCTCATCGACCTTCCAGGTCTCGCCAAATGGAATCACGATGAAGGGCGTGTCGTCCAGCCGCTGCGCCTTTTCGGGAATCGCCTTGGTCAGGGTTACCACTTTGTATTTCGTAACGGAGACGCCGTCGATGTTGAGCGCCGGGGTCTGTGTCTTCTCTTCAACCTTGTCCACGTTGAAGCTAAGGGCTTTGAAATTGGTAATCTTCTCCTGGTTCTCCGGAAACTTGGCAGCGGCGATCATCCTATCGATGTGGCCCACCGACCGCGCCGTGGCCAATGACTTCATCGTTGCTATGTCATCGGCCTGCTGAGCCCGGATGTAACGCAAGACGACCGAGGGGGCTTGTTTCCGCTGGTATTCCAGATACGATTTGAGTCCCATCCCCAGCGCGCCCAGCACAATCAGTGCGACGACGATTCCAACCACCGGAATGCTGTTCTTGGCTTCCTTGGTGGCGGCTTTGCGCCGAGCTTTCAGTTCCTCGGGGGTCAACATCGGCAACTCGTGTCGGTGAGATGAGCGTTAATTATTGCGCAGCGCGCGGCTTAAGCCAACCCTGCCGCCGCAGCCAATCCTCGCAACGGGACGGCCAGCTCGTCACCGGTGACTCGGTGGCGCGCAAGCCGTAGCCGTGCCCGCCGGACTCGTAGATGTGCAGCTCGCTGCGCACGCCGGCTTGCTTGAGCGCCGCAAAAAGCAGTACGCTCGACATCGGCGTGACCGGATCATCGAACGCGTGCGCCAGGAACATCGAAGGTGTTTCCTTGTTGACGCCGGCCTCGGGAATGAGCTGCCCGCTTTGCGCATCCGCAAAGTACGCCGGATAGATGAGGGCGCACAAGTCCGGTCGGCATGAGACCTTGTCGGCCTCGTCGGTCGGCTCGTAGGTTCGCGCGGCGTGCTTCAACGTCGCCATGCCCGCCGTCATCCCGCCGGCCGAGAAGCCCAGCAGCCCGATGCGCTGCGGGTCGAGTCCCCAGTCGTGGGCCCGGCTGCGCACCAGGCTCGCCGCGCGCTGCGCATCCTGGACCGGTGCCAACCACTTCGGATTCCGGGCGGCCGTGGGCACACGGTACTTCAGGACGATCCCCGCGATGCCAATGCTGTTCAACCACTCCGCGACCTCAGTGCCCTCGAGGTCGAACGCGAGAATGTTGAATCCCCCACCGGGACAGATGATGAAGGCCGCGCCGGTCCGCTTCTCTTTGGGCGGCAGAAAGACGCTCAGGGTCGGCGTCGTCACATTGCCGAGGCGGATCACCGGCTTGCCGGCGACCGGCCGGTCCGAGGGCTTGGTGAGGTCGGCCTCCGGGCCGGTGGACGCCAGCGGATCGCCGGGCGGCTTCCCGCTCCAGAGCGGGACGACGTGCGGATGCGCAGCGGCCAGCGCAACGGCCGACCAACTGGTCAGAACAAATCCGAGCACGAAAAGAGAGGTTTTCATACTGGTGGAGACGGTGGGAATCGAACCCACGTCCGCGAAGCTCCAGACGCCAGACGCTACAGGCTTAGCGTCGTGATTGTGGCCGGCTTGCGCCGGCCGATCTCGCCGCGGCGGAGGTTCACGCGCTTGCCTCCAGGCAGCCAGCCGAAGGGTCTCGCGGCGTCAAGCTCGGCGACCTGACGCAGCCAGCCAACCTGTGTGACACCTCATCCCCGTCGGGTCGGCCGCAACGGGGGAGGCGCGTCGCTAATTAAGCGGCGAGTGCGAGCTGAGGCTCAGCATTTGTGTTGGTGCCCCGTTTAACGAGTCTGAGCAACTCGGCCTGCTTCCAGCGCCCGATTTCTCCACGTCGAAACCTGTCGTCCCCTTTTGTTTGAGATGTTGTCGGAGCGAGCAATCGATGATCTACCGATCCCGCGCCCCCAGTGCCCGCGCGATTTCGCGTTCCGTTTCGCGTCGAGCCAGTGTGTCGCGTTTGTCGTGCAGCTTCTTCCCCCGCGCCACGCCGAGTTCGAGTTTGGCATGGCCGCGCTTGAAATATAGCCGGAGCGGCACTACCGTCAAGCCCTGCTGCTGGGTCTTCCAGATGAGTGCGACAATCTCGCGCTTGTGCAACAGCAGTTTGCGCTTGCGCGTGGGTTCCAGGTTGTAGCGGTTACCCTGTTCGTACGGGGCGATATGCATCCCGAGCAGCCAGGCTTCGCCCTGATCGATCCGCGCATACGCTTCCGCCAAACTAACCCGCCCCTGGCGCGCCGATTTCACCTCGGTACCGGACAGCACCAGGCCGGCTTCGACCGTGTCCTCGATGAAGTACTCGTGCCGTGCTTTCCGGTTGACCGCGATGGTTCGGTTCGTTTGGGCCGTAGCCTCGGCCGCGGCGGATTTGACGACCATGGCTGTTCACTTTGCCGCGCGTCGGCCCCGGCGGGGCGGTTCGGGCACGGAGAGTTGCGTGCGCAGGACGAGCAGGGATTGTTCCGCCAGTGCCGCCGTCGTGGTGTCCGAATCTTTGCAGGCGCGTTGCAGCGCGGGAATCGCGCGCGCATCACCCATCTGGCCCAGGGCTTCGACCGCGCACCGGCGCACGTTGTCCTTCTCGTCGAACACAGTCCGCACCACGGGGATGACGCCTTTCGCATCGCCGAGTTTGCCCAGCGCGGTGGCGGCGTGCATGCGCACGCTCCACTCCGGGTCGCGCAGCGATTCAATCAGCGGATCCAGCGCCTTCTTTTCCTTCATATTGCCAAGCCCCTGGGCGGCCGTCATCCGCACCACCCAGTCGGAGTCTTTGAGCGCGGCGATCAGCGGCGCTACCGAGTCCTTCGAGCCGATGCCGGCAATCGCCTTCACCGCGCTGAAGCGGACGTCTTGATTCGGATCATGCAGCAGTTTCTGTAACGCCTTGGCCGCGTCGTTCGAACCAATTTCACCGAGCGCCAAAGCGGCATAGCGCCGCACGCGTACGTTTTCGTCCTGCAACGCGATCAGCAGCGGCTTGATGGCGCTCGCGTCCTTGAGGTTGCCCAGGGCTTCCGCGACCCAGCGCCGCACAACGTAGTTATCGTGAGTCAGCGCCCTGGTGAGCGCCGGCACTGACTTGATGCCGATTTTCACCAGCGCCTCCGCACATTCCTTGCGGACATCCGCGCTCGGCGATTCCAGCTTGTTGATGAGCTTGGTGATGGCGCTGGCGTCTTTGAGCTTGCCGATGGCCTGCGCCGCGAAGCGCGAGAGATCGACGTTGTCGCTGGCCAACATCAGGATCAGGCAGGGAGTCGCCTTGGTGCTGCCGATTTCACCCAGTGCCACCACCATGGCCTTTTGGACTTCGGGGGTTTCGTTGGGTAGCCGCTCAATCAGGTCGGGCGCCACGTCGCGCCGTCCGATGTGGCCCAGCACTTCCGCCGCCCAACGTCGCACATTATCATCATCCTGCGCGAGTGCACGTTGGAGGGCCTTAACGGCGGGCGGGCCAATCTGAGCCAGACTCTTCGCCGCCATGCGTTGCACATTGAGACTGGTATCGGCCAGGGCAACCACCAGCGGTTTGACGCACCGTTCGTCCTTCACCTCGCCCATAGCCAGCGCCACCGCCATCCGCACCTGAAACGTCATGCCTTCTTCCAGCGCACGCGTCAGCGGGCGCACGGCGTGGACCTTTAGCGCAACGATATGATCCAGAATGGGCCGTTGGGCCGATTCGCTCTTACCGTCGAGCTTACGAATTAGCGCCGAACCCTTCTTTTCCTGCGGCGTCATTTTTCGGGCTTTGCGCATAGCACTCCTGAGTACGGCTTGAACTGAAAAGCCTGGGCCCGCTTTGTAACGGGACCCAGGCTTGCAAGGATCATTTCATATTCGTGCAGTATAACCCGGCCCGCTGCCCCTTAAGCGGCGACGGCCACGCCTTTGTCGTCTGCGCCGGTCACCACGGGCAGCGGTGCCAACGTATACTCCTCCAGTGGCAGTTCGGGGAGGCCCTCCACCTCGATTTCGACATTCGCATGCTGCTTCAGGCCGGTGCCAGCCGGAATGAGTCGCCCGATGATGACGTTTTCCTTCAGACCGGCAAGCCCGTCGAACTTGCTCTTGGTGGCGGCCTCCGTCAGCACCTTGGTGGTCTTCTGGAAGCTGGCCGCCGACAGGAAACTATCGGTCTGGAGCGCGGCCTCGGTGATGCCGAGCAGGCGCCATTCCGCCGTCGCCTCTTTGCCCCCGGTTTCGCGTATGCGCGCGTTTTCGCGGTCGTAGTCGAAGCGATCTACGGTCTGGCCCGGCAAGTAGTCGGTGTCGCCGCTCTCCTTGATGAGACGCTTGCGGAGCATCTGGCGCACGATGATCTCGACGTGCTTGTCGTTGATGGTCACGCCCTGCGATTTGTACACCTTCTGGATTTCCGCCACCAGATAGGCCTGGACGTCGCGCAAGCCGCGTTGAAGCAGCACGTCCTGCGGCCACATCGGCCCCTCGGTGAGGCGCTGGCCGGCATCGACCGCATCGCCCTTCTTGACTTCCAGTTGACCGCGATACGGAACCAGGTACTCTTTGCAGATCGTCACTTTGCGAACCCCGGACTTCACCAGTTCCTGAATGATCTTCTCGGTCAGCTCGCTGCCTTTCACCAGCAGCACCTTTTCAGTGCGCGCCTGAATTACATCGGCAGCAACCTTCTCGCCCTTGACGAGGTCGTTGCCCTCGAGGTGCTGCTCGGAGTGGACGATAACCTGGCGGACTCCGCCGGTTTCGATTTCCACGACGGTGCCGGCCACCGCGGAGGTGATGGCTTCGCCCTTGGGCTTGCGCGCCTCGAACAGCTCCTGAACGCGCAGCAGCCCGCGCACAGGATCCTCCAGCACCTTCAGCATCTTCTGCACGTTGCGCTTGTGCTCGGTTACGCTTCCGGTCCCGATCGTCACCGCGCCGGAGGAGATGTCGGAATGGAGGCGTTGTAACGTCTGCTGGCGACGCTTGCGGACGTTGGCCACGCCTGGCAGGTCGCCACCACCAGCCACGCCCCCGAGGTGGAACGTGCGCATGGTAAGCTGCGTGCCCGGCTCGCCGATCGATTGCGCGGCGATGATGCCTACCGCTTCGCCGATCTCAACCGGCCGCCCGGTCGCCAGATCCCGACCGTAACACTTCGCGCAAATGCCATAACCGGCCTCGCAGGTCAACGGGCTGCGCACCTTGATCTTCTCGACCGCCGCCGCCTTGATTGCCTCCGCCTGCTCGTCGGAAATCTCGACGCCGGCTTTCGCCAGCGTCTTCTTGGTCACGGGGTGCTTGACGTTTTCCAGCGGCACGCGGCCGGCAACCCTCTCCGCTAGCGCTACTTCGTCCGCGTTCTTCGGCGCCAGCATCAGAATCCCGTTGTTGGTGCCGCAGTCCTCGGAGCGGATAATGACATCCTGCGACACGTCAACCAGCCGGCGCGTCAGGTAGCCGGCGTCGGCGGTGCGCAACGCCGTATCGGCCAAACCTTTGCGGGCGCCGTGGGTGGAAATGAAATACTCCAGCAGGTTCAGGCCTTCGTGGAAGTTATGGCGAATCGGGAGGTCTTCGATGAACCGCCCCGATGGGTCGGACATCAGGCCGCGCATGCCGACGATCTGCGTGATCTGGCGCCAGTTGCCGCGCGCCCCAGAATTGGCCATCATGAACAGCGGGTTGAAGCGGGCCACCTGTCCCTTAATCGAGTCGATGACCTGTTCGGACGCGCGGATCCAGTGATCCACAATTTTCCGTTCGCGCTCGCCTTCGCTAATGATCAAATCTTCGTAGTCCCGATTGGTCTGCTCGACCTTGCGCTCGGTTTCCTTGACGATCGCGTCGCGACCGCATTCCACTTCCATATCCATCGCCGAAATGGTCAAGCCAGAGCGCGTGCCGTAGCGGAAGCCCAGCGCCTTAACCTCGTCCAGGAAGCGGACGGTGCGCTCATTGCCGCAGGCCTTGAACACTTCCAGCACCAACTCACGCAGGCGCGGCTTATCGACCACGTCATTGAGGAAGCCGACCTTCAGGGCCATCACTTCGTTGAAAATGATGCGGCCGGCGGTGGTTTCCAGATACACAAAGTCGCGTTGGGTCTGGCGGCGGGACTTCTCGACCAGGGCCACCCGGTTCTTGCTGGCTTCGTCGAGCGGATGCGGCCACTCGGTGCCGCTGAGTTCCCATTTGTCCTTGACGACTTTCAAGGAGCGCGGCACGCGCACCACGACTGGCACGTGCAGGTCGAGCGGACTGCGCACGTCCTCGGCGGCGGTGACGACATCGGCCATGGAGTTGAACACCCGGTGCAGCCCGGTCGGATAAGGATTCTCGGTGAGTTGGCTCAGGTAGTAGCAGCCGAGCACGATGTCGTACTCGGGGCTCATGACCGGGCGGCCGTTCGCCGGCGAAAACAGATTGTTGGTCGAGAGCATGAGCAACAGCGCTTCAGCCTGTGCCTCCGGGAAAAGCGGCACGTGGACCGCCATCTGGTCGCCGTCGAAGTCGGCGTTGTAGGCCGGGCAGACCAGCGGATGCACTTGAATGGCCTTGCCATCGACCAGCACCGGCACGAAGGCCTGAATGCCCAGCCGATGCAGGGTCGGCGCGCGGTTGAGCAACACCGGATGCTCATGCACGACTTCTTCCAGCGCGTCCCACACTTCGTCGCGCATGCGATCGACCAGCCGCTTGGCCGTCTTGATGTTGGCGGTCAGACCCTTCTCGACGATGCGCTTCATCACGAACGGTTTGAACAGTTCGATCGCCATTTCTTTGGGCAGGCCGCACTGGTGGAGTTGCAGATGCGGGCCGACCACGATCACCGAGCGACCGGAGTAATCCACCCGCTTGCCGAGCAGGTTCTTGCGGAAGCGGCCTTCCTTGCCCTTGAGCAGATCGCTGAGCGACTTGAGCGGACGTCCGTTGCTGCCGGTCACCGGACGCTGCCGCCGCGTGTTGTCGATGAGCGCGTCCACCGCCTCCTGCAGCAGCCGCTTCTCATGATTAATGATCGACTCCGGCGCTTTGATCTCGATGATGCGCTTCAGTCGGTTGTTGCGATTGATAATGCGGCGGTACAGGTCGTTCAAATCGGAGGTGGCGAAACGTCCGCCATCCAGTTGCACCATGGGGCGCAATTCCGGCGGCATCACGGGAATGGTGTCGAGGATCATCCACTCCGGGCGATTCTTGGATTTGCGGAACGACTCGACCACTTCGAGCCGCTTGATCGAGCGAGCGCGCTTGGCGCCGGCGGTTTCGATGATCGTGACTCGTAACTCGCGCGCCAACTTTTCGAGATCGATATCGGCGAGCAGGTCTTTCACCGCGTTCGCGCCCATGCCGGCGACAAACAGCTTGTCGTATCCCTTGCCCAGCTTCTTGGCCACCGCCTCCATCAGTTTCTGGAGGCCGCGAAACTCCTGGTCGGTCAACAATTTGCGCTTCTCGACCTCGGACAGCTTCTGGAAAGACTCGTTGAGCTCCTTTTCGCTATCGACCGCATTCGACTTCTGCGTTTGGACTTCGCCTTCCACTTCCTTCGCCTTTTTATGCACCTCATCGGCGCCGACCGCGGCGGGGTCTTTGGCCTGTTTGGCTTCGAGTTCGGCCAGCTCTTTGCGGAGCACGGCCTCGCGGGCGACCGCGCCTTCCTTGATCTCCGCGAGGTGCTGGTCGATGGCGCCGCGAATCTTCGACAGGTTGCGGGTAATCGCGCCGGTGTCGGCCTTGGTCACGACATAGCTGGCAAAGTAGAGAATCTTCTCCAGGTTGCGGGGCGACATGTCCAGCACGAGGCTCATCGGGCTGGGCACGCCTTTGACGTACCAGAGGTGGGCGACCGGGGCCGCCAGTTCGATGTGGCCCATGCGCCGCCGGCGCACGCGCGCGCGGGTGACTTCCACGCTGCAACGGTCGCAAATCACGCCCTTGAACTTGACTTTCTTGTACTTGCCGCAGTAGCACTCCCAGTCCTTCGTAGGCCCGAAGATGCGCTCGCAGAACAGGCCGTCGCGCTCGGGCTTGAAAGTGCGGTAGTTGATGGTTTCCGGTTTCTTCACTTCGCCACGCGACCATGCTCGAATGTCCTGCGGCGAGGCGATGCCCACCCGCAGCTTATCGAAATGACTCTCCGAGACCGGGGGCGGGGCAAAGCGCGCGGCGGTCTTGGCGAGCGCAGCCGCTTCAAAACTCTCGTCTACGAAAGGCGGGAGTTCCACCGCTGCGGGCACGACCTTCTTTTCGGACTTCTTCGGCTTGGTTTCGGTTTTCTTCATGATTAATACCTCCGGGCCGGCTCGGGCTCTTCCTCGTTGTCGCGCAGTTCCATGACGTGACCGTCTTCCGATTCCACCGTCACGCGCAGTCCGAGGCTCTGCAGTTCCTTGACGAGAATCTTGAAGGACTCCGGCACGCCGGGCTCAAGATTGGCGTCGCCCTTGACGACGGATTCGTAAGTCTTCACGCGCCCGGACACGTCGTCGGACTTGATGGTGAGGATTTCCTGCAACGTGTGGGCGGCGCCGTAGGCTTCGAGCGCCCACACCTCCATCTCGCCGAAGCGCTGTCCGCCGAACTGCGCCTTGCCGCCGAGCGGCTGTTGCGTGACCAGCGAATAAGGGCCGGTGCTGCGGGCATGAATCTTGTCCTCGACCAGGTGCGCCAGTTTCATCATGTAAACCTGGCCCACGGCAATCCGCTGATTGAAAGCTTCGCCGGTGCGTCCGTCGATCAAAGTGCTCTTCCCCGAGGTCGGATCAAAGCCGCACCGCTGATCGGCAATCTTCGTCAATTCCTCACAGATTCGGCTCACCCGCTGCTGCTTGGTCTTAAGCCCGTCCCAGTCTTCGTCACTGATGTTCACCTGACAGCCGAGCCGTTCGATCTCGTCCTCGCCCGCTGCCTGTAACGCCACGCGCACCGCCTCGAGCACCGACTCGAAGCTGGCGGTCTCGTCGAGCTCCTCGAGTTCGAGTTCCAACTCGCTGGTTACGTAATGACGCAGGGTCGTCGTGCGCATGCTGACGGCCACCTCCTTGAGCTTGTCGATGATCTCGTGCAGCTTGTAACCCTGAAAAATCGGCGTGGGAAAGGCCCGTCCCAAATATCGGCCGACCAGGCCGAGGTGCATTTCCAGAATCTGGCCGATGTTCATGCGCGAGGGCACCCCGAGCGGGTTGAGAATGATGTCCACGGGCGTCCCGTCCGGCAGGTAAGGCATGTCGGCCTCGGGGAGGATGCGTGACACCACTCCTTTGTTGCCGTGGCGGCCCGCCATCTTGTCGCCCTCCATGATCTTTCGGCGTTGCGCCACGAAGGCTCGCACCATCTGGTTCGAGGACGGCTTGAGTTCGTCGCCGGGAATCCGTTGCAGGGAACGGCCGCACAGTTCGCATTCGGGACGGTCCGTATTTGCGACGAAGTCATAATCCTTGCGACACTTCTCGCACCGATAGCGGTTGCGCGAAAACACGCGCACGTCCACCACGGTCCCGCCTTCGCCGTGGGGCAATTTGAGCGAAGCATCGCGCATCTCTTCGGCCTTCTTGCCGAAAATCGCGATCACCAGCCGCTCTTCCGCCGTCAATTCCCCCTGGCTCTTGGGGGCCACCTTGCCGACCAGAATATCATCCTGTTCGACTTCCGCGCCAATGCGCACGACGCCGTGCTCGTCGAGGTTGCGCAGCTGTTCTTCGCCGACATTGGGAATGTCGCGCGTGATTTCTTCCGGCCCCAGTTTGGTTTCGCGCGATTCCACCTCGTACTTCTCGATGTGAATCGAGGTCAGCACGTCGTCGCGCGCGATTCGCTCGCTGAGAATGATCGCGTCTTCGTAGTTGTAGCCCTCCCACAACATGAAGGCCACGGTCAAGTTGCGGCCCAGCGCCAACTCGCCGTTTTGCGTGGCGGGACCGTCGACAATGGGATCGCCGGCGCGCACGCGTTGACCCCGGCGGACCAGCGGTCGCTGGTGAATGCAGGTGGCCTGGTTCGAGCGCAGGAAGGTGCGCAATGGATAGGTGAACTTCTCGGTGCCGTCGTGGCTTTCGACCGTCACGCGCGTGGATTCGACTTCGGTGATGACGCCGTTGACCTCGGCAATGACGGCCGCGCCCGAATCGGTCGCCGCCCGACCTTCCAGGCCGGTCTTCACTATCGGCGACTCCGGTCGCACCAGCGGCACCGCCTGCCGCTGCATGTTCGAGCCCATCAGCGCGCGGTTGGCATCGTCGTTTTCCAGGAACGGAATCAGCGAGGTGGCGATGCTGAATACCTGCTCCGCCGCCACGTCGATCAAATCGACCTCTTCCCGCTTGACCGTAGGATGGAGTGTGGCGTGGCGGACGGCCACGCGATCGTCCACGATGCGGCCGGTCTCGTCGAGCACCGTCGTCGCGGGCGCGATGCGGTAGCCCTCGTCCGATTCCTCCAGGTCCGCGGTGAGATAGATGATCTCATCGGTCGCGCGGCCCTTTACCACTTTGCGATAGGGCGCTTCGATGAAACCGTACTGATCGATTCGGGCGTGCGTTGCCAGCGAACCAATCAGCCCGATGTTCGGGCCTTCGGGGGTTTCAATCGGGCACACGCGGCCGTAATGCGAGTGATGCACATCGCGCACTTCGAGCTTGGCGCTCTGCCGCGACAGGCCGCCCGGGCCCAGCACCGAAATGCGGCGCTTGTGCGTGAGTTCGGCCAGCGGATTGGTTTGATCCATGAACTGCGAAAGCTGACCGGAGGCGAAGAAGCTTCGCACGGCCGCGGTGATCGGCTTGATGCTGATGACGGCCTGCGCGGTCACCTGATCGCGGTCGAGCGAGGTGAGCCGCTCGCGCGCCACGCGTTCCATCCGCAACATGCCCGACCGCAACTGCTTTTGCAGCAGCTCGCCGATGGAGCGCACCCGCTTGTTGCGCAGGTGGTCGATGTCGTCGGTCTCGCCTTCGCCGCGCTCGAGTTTGATGAAGTAGTTCATCATGCCGACCAGGTCGGTCAGCGACATCGTGTATCGATCAACCGGGAGGTCCAAGCCCAACTTGTGGTTCAACTTGTAACGACCGACACGACCCAGGTCGTAGCGCTTGGGCTCCAGGAAGTACGAGCGCAGCAACGAACGCGCGCTTTCGAGCGTGGGCGGATCGCCGGGCCGCAAGGTCTTGTGAACTTCGGTCATGGCGGTGTCTTCGTCGCGGGCGCGGTCCGCTTCCAGCGTGCGGCCGACGTAACGCGGCACTTCCCACACCTCGAGGGCGTCGAGCTTAAGCGCCTCGATGCGGGGCGCAACCTCCTCGTCGATGCGGGCCGACTCGCGGATAAATACCCGGCGCGTATCGGGGTCGCTGAGCGACGCCGTGGTCCACTTGCCCACGAGTTGCTCGGCCTTGGGCTTGGCCAGCGTCACCCGCTCGCCGAATACTTGCAGAATCTGCGCACTGCTACCACACCGCAACCGCCGCGGCATCACGGCTATCTTCTCCTCCGGCATGTTGGCGACGATGCGCTTGGTCAACTCCGCATCAATGGTCGCGCCCGCTTCGGCCAGCACTTCTCCCGTCGTCAGGTCGATCAGCGGCTGCGCCAGCACGCGACCCTTGAGCCGTGGCGAGCGGGCCATCAAGTATTCCGGCGCTTCACGTTCGGTGGTCTCAGCGTCGAGGCCACTCACCGCGCGCAGCAGCGTAGTGAATGGCATCTTGCGCGACGGGCCCACCTTGGCGGTAACCAGGTCGGTTGGATCGGATTCGACCTCCAGCCAGGCGCCTTCCAGGGGGATCACCTGCGCGGTGTAAAGTAAGCGGCCGGAGAAGTCGATCTGGTCATGGAAGTAGGCCCCGGGCGACCGGGAAAGCTGGCTGACCACGACGCGCTCGGCGCCGTTGATGACAAAAGTGCCGCGCTCGGTCATGCACGGGATTTCGCCCAGGTACACTTCGGATTCCTTCAGTTCGCCGGTCTCTTTGTTGACCAGCCGCACCTTGACCTTGAGCGGCATCTCGTAGGTCATGGTGCGGTCGCGGCATTCGTAATGGTCGTACTTGGGCTCGCCGAGAAAATACTCCAGGAACTCCATCGACATCGTGCCGGTGAAGTCCTCGATCGGCGAAAAGCTGTCGAACAATTCACGCAAACCGGTGGTGATAAACCACTCGTAGGAACGAAGCTGAACTTCTACCAGGTTCGGAATTTCGATCGGTCGGGCGGGCCGCGCTTCCGCGCGACGCGCTGCGCTACGACGACGGACAGGGATTCGAGCCAAAGAGTCCTCCTGCTGAGGTAGATCGATCGTACGAGGGATGACGAACGCACCGGCAGACCGGCAAGTTCAGTCGGTCACCCCGGTGAACCAGCGAAAAGCCGCCACCGCCAAGCTCCCGTTTTCGAGGGAAGCTTTGCGGTGGTCGGCGTTGACTGAGGTTGGACGATTCGGTTACGCGTTGGCGTGCCCAGAAGCGCTCCGGTTGGTTACTTGACTTCGACCGAGGCGCCCGCCGCTTCCAGTTTTTCTTTGATGGTGGCTGCCTCTTGCTTGGAAACGGCCTCGCGCACTTTGGCGGGGACCGCTTCGACCAGATCCTTGGCCTCTTTCAATCCGAGGTTCGGGACCACTTCGCGCACGGCCTTGATGACCTGAATCTTTTGCGCGCCGGAACTGGTCAGCACGACATCGAATTCGGTCTGCTCTTCGACTGGCGCGGCCGGGCCGGCCGCCGCCGGGGCCGCGGCCACCGCCGCCGCCATCGGGCTGACGCCCCATTTGTCCTGCATGGTCTTGACCAGCTCGTTCAATTCGAGGACATTCATGACCTCGATGGCCCCGATTACTTCTTCGATCTTTGACACGACGTACTCCTGAGATATCCCGGTCGATTAAGCCGCTCGGCACGGGTGACGACTGGCGCCACACGCCGACGAGGAGAATGAACTATACGGAGGCACTCCCGGCCTGCTGTTCGGCATACGCCTGCAGCACGCCCAGCAGCCGTTGCGGAATGCTGTGGAGCGTGGACACGAGATTGGTCACCGGCGAGTGAATCGTGGCGACCACCTGGCCCAACATTTCCTGACGACCGGGCAGCTTGGCGATTTCGGCAATCTGCTCGGCGACAAAATACGAACCGGCGATGGTGCCCCACTTGAGGTTGAGCTTATCCAGTTCCTTCGCCTTTTCAGTGATCAGCTTGGCGGCGGCGGCGGCCTCGCCATAGGCGAACACCACCCCAATCGGCCCGGACACGTCGTTCGCCGCGCGCTCAGCGTAGGTGCCGGCCGCTGCGCGTCGCAGCAATGTGTTCTTTACGACCTTGTATTCGAGCCCGGCCTCGCGCAAAGCGCGGCGCAGCTTGTGCATGTCCTGCGCCTTCAAACCGCGATACTCGGTAATGAGCACAGCGGTGGCCCGGTCGATGCGATCGCGCAGGTCGTCAATGGCTTGTGATTTCTGGGGGGTTGGCATAACTCAATGCTCCGTGATTAGCGGATACCGGCCATGATTTTCGTCGGGTCGATTTTGATGCCCGGTCCCATGGTCGAGGTCACCGTGATGCTCTTCAAGTAATGGCCCTTCGCCGCTGCTGGCTTGGCCTTGACCAGCGCCTCCATCAGCGACGAGAAGTTTTCCGTTAACTGGGTCTGATCGAATGAGGCCTTACCGATGATGCTGTGGACGACGCCGGTCTTATCGGCGCGGTATTCGATCTTGCCCTTTTTCAACTGCTCCACTGTGCGTTTCATGTCTTCGGCGGTGGCCGCCACCGTGCCGGACTTGGCATTGGGCAAACGCGAGGTAAGCTTCCGTCCCAACTTGCTGACCTGGCGCATCAAGTCCTGTGCGGCCACCAGGACATCGAACTCCATCCAGCCGCCGTCGATCTGCTCGATCAACTCGACGCCGCCAACGGTGTTGGCGCCGCCTTCCTCCGCCGCGCGCGCAAGTTCGCCGGCCGCGATGACCGCGACGTTGGGCGTCTTGCCGGTACCGTGCGGCAGCACCGTGGTGCCGCGCACCATCTGGTCGCCCTTGCGCACGTCAATGCCGAGCCGGCAGTGCACCTCGACCGTCTCATTGAATTTCGCGGTCGCGGCCTGCTTGACCAATGCGATGGCCTGGTCGGCTTCGTACAGCTCTTCGCGGCCAATGGCGCGCGTGGCGGCGGTGTAGCGCTTTCCGTGTCTTGACATCTGAATTCCTCCAGTCCCTTAGTCGACTAGTCGACGATTTCAATGCCCATGCTGCGGGCGGTGCCAGCGATGATGTTCATGGCCGCGGGCACGTCGTTGGCGTTCAGGTCTTTCAGCTTCTGTTTGGCAATCTCTTCGAGCTTGGCCCGGGTGATCTGGGCGACCTTGTTCTTGTTCGGCACCCCGGAGCCCTTTTCGACACCGGCCGCCTGCTTGAGCAGCGCCGCCGCCGGCGGGGTCTTCGTCACATAGGTGAAGGTGCGATCGTGATAGATCGTTATTTCGACCGGCACGATCATGCCGATTTGCGAAGCGGTTCGTTCGTTGTACGATTTCACGAACTCCATGATGTTGACGCCGTGCTGGCCGAGCGCCGGGCCCACCGGCGGCGCCGGGTTGGCCTGACCGGCCGGAATCTGGAGCTTGACCATTGCAACGACTTTCTTTGCCATGTGAACTACACCTTTACAGTTTCTCGACTTGCGCGAAGTCGAGTTCAACCGGGGTCTCGCGTCCGAAGATCGAGATCATCACCGTGAGCTTTTCGCCGCGCGGATTTACATCTTCTATGCGACCGGTCGATTCCTCGAACGGTCCGCTGGTCACTCGAATCTGTTCGCCCTTGTGCCAGGCCGCCTTCGCCCGCGGGGTGGCCTCGCCAATGCTCTTCAGAATGTTTTCGACTTCGTGTGACTCGAGCGGCCGCGGCTTTTGGCTGTGGCCGACGAAACCCGTCACCCCAACGGTGTCGCGAATGAAATGCCAGGTCGTATCGTCCAGCGCCATCTCGACCAGCACGTAGCCCGGAAATACTTTTCGTTTGATGATGCGTTTCTTGCCGGCGCGCATTTTCACTTCCTCTTCCATGGGGACGAGGACTCGCGCGATCCGGTCATCCAGGCCAACCGACTTGACCCGGCGTTCGATGTTCGCCTTGATCTTGTCTTCCTGCCCGGCAAAAGTGTGAATGGCGTACCACTGCTTCAGCATGAATTTCTTCTCAACCCGCCTACTGGTAGAGCTTCAAGACCTTGTCGAATAGGAACCCGAACGCCAGGTCGTACACGAACACGGTCACCGAAAACAAAAACATCACGCTCAACACCAGCATGGTGTTTTTGCGAACCTCTTCCCGCGACGGCCACGTCACTCGCTTCAACTCCGAGGCCACCTCCTGGCCGAAGGTGGAAAAATTGCGCTGGTAGACGAACACGCCGACCGATCCCCCCAGCAGGATGATCGCCCACGTTAGCGCCGGCTGGCCGTAGAAGTCCCACCAGTCGGCGCCCGGCAAGAACCGAAAGATCCCGGCCAGAATTCCGGCAATCACTCCGCCACCAAAGGCCAGCTTGCGGATGTCGTCGATCGTGTCTTCACCGAACGGCTTGAAGGCGAAGAACGACTTCTTGTCCAGTTCGGTATTCTTGTTGTTGGGTTCTCGCAACGAAAAAGTCCTCTGCATGATGGCCTGGCAGGGGCGGCCGGAATCGAACCGACGACCTGCGGTTTTGGAGACCGCCGCTCTACCAATTGAGCTACGCCCCTACGCCCTACGTGCCGCCTCCCTTAGCGGGTTTCGTTGTGGGCCGTGTGTTTGCGGCATCGCGGACAGAATTTCTTGAACGCCAACCGCGGCTTTTGGCCGCCACTTGCGCCCTTGCGTTTCATGCCGCTCTTCTGCTTGGAGTAGTTTCGTTCCTTGCACACCGAGCAGGCCATCGTGACAATCGTGGACAACGCTGTTTCCCCTCTTGCGGCGCCCCACCGAACTGGGCACGAATTGTTTAGATTAACGAATCAACCGCCTGCTGTCAAGCAAATCGCCGGCCTGAATCCGAACTCAGGCTGGAGCCCACGACCGGGATCGAACCGGTGACCTCGTCCTTACCAAGGACGTGCTCTGCCAACTGAGCTACGTGGGCATCGTCAGGTGTAGTTGGTGGAGGGAACTGGATTCGAACCAGTGAAGGCATTGCCAGCGGATTTACAGTCCGCCCCCTTTGGCCAGCTCGGGCATCCCTCCTCAAGTTGGAGCCGACGGTCGGAATCGAACCGACAACCTACGGATTACAAATCCGTTGCTCTACCGACTGAGCTACGTCGGCGTCGACCTGACGCGCGGGTTTCCCGTGCAGTACCTCGGCGGCGCACAGTGTAACCCGCTCAACTCATCGTGAAGCGTTGGATCGGAAATCCGCCAGCGCTAGGAGTCGGTGCCGCAAGGGTGCGGCCCTCATCGCGCTGACAGCTCCCGCACCGCATCCACCAACTCCAACACATTCTCGGGCGGAGTGCCTGGCAAAATGCCGTGTCCGAGGTTGAAGAGGTGACCGGGTCGGCCACCAACGCCGGCGAGCAACCGTTGCGTCTGTCGTCGGATTTCGCGCGGGCTGGCGAACAGCAGCACGGGGTCGAGGTTTCCCATCACGGCCACGTCGCCGAGGCGTTTCCATGCTTCGACCAGGTCCACCCGCCAATCGAGGCCGATTACGTCGCCCCCCGCCTCCTTCATCAACTCCAGCAGTGCGGCGGTGTCGGTGCCGAAGTGAATGACCGGCGTGCCCGGCCTCACTCCGGCGATCACTGCGCGTGAATGGGGCAGCACAAACTCGCGATAATCGGCCGGCGACAGACAACCGACCCAGGAATCGAACAGTTGCACGGCCTGCGCGCCGGCGGCGATCTGCGCGTTCACATAGCCGACGAGCGCGCGCGTCAGCTTCTCCATCAGCGCGTGCCACGAACCGGAGTCGCGGTACATCAGCGTTTTCGTATGAATGAAGCTGCGCGAGCCCGCGCCTTCGATCAAGTAACTCGCCAGTGTAAACGGCGCGCCAGCAAACCCGAGCAGCGGAATGGACGGCTTTAGTGCGCGACGCGTCATACGCACGGCGTCATACACGTAGCTCAGCGCAGCGGTGTCCACCTCCGGGAGCGCGTCCACGTCGGCGCCGGTCCGCACCGGGCGATGGATGACGGGGCCTTCGCCCTTTGCGTACTCCAGTCCCACCCCCATCGGAATGAGAATCAGCAGGAGATCGCTGAAGATGATGGCCGCATCGGGCTGCAGTCGATCGACCGCCATCAGCGTCACTTCGGCGGCCAGTGCCGGGTTGGTGCAGAGTTCGAGGAACGGGTGGCGCGCGCGGAGTTCCCGATATTCACGTTGATAACGCCCCGCCTGCCGCATCAACCACACTGGCGTGTACGAAGTTGGCTGACGTCGGCAGGCGCGCATGAAGACCGAGTCCCGCCACGGCTCGGCCGTGCGCTCACTCCAACGCGCATCGACACGCCGCCAGGAATTGGTATCCACGCCGCACTCGCTGCTCGACCGCTTCTTCTCGATCAGCGCCGCGCTGATGCGCGCTACTTCGCGGACGAGATCGCCCATCTTCGGATGCTCGACTTCGTGCTCGACGCTCACCCCGGCCGCGCGGATTGCCTCGGTGGTGGTTGGCCCGATGGAACCGATCGCTACCTGACGGAAAGCGGCGCACAGTGCCTCCGCCACTCCCGCGTCGGCGGCGACAGCGAATAGGTTCCGCACCTGCTGCGCGCTGGTGAAGAGCGCCACGTCCACGCGGCCCGCGTCAATCTCTGTGATCGCGATCCGGAGGGGAGTCAGGTCTTCCGGTAGCGCCCACCGGTAAACGGGAACGGCGGTCACCCTGGCGCCGCGAGCGCGCAAGCCCTCGATCAGCTCCGGGTTCGTCGCGCCGTATTCCTGGACGAAGACGCGTCGGCCGGTGACCGGATACTGGCCATCCAGCAGGGTTAGCAGTTCGCGCCATGTGTTGGGTTCGGGGACGGTGAAGTTCGGCGCTAAGCCCAGTTCGCGCAGCGCAACCACCGGCTTGGGGCCACGGGCCACGAGCGTCGTCGCGCGCAGCGCTTCGACGAATCGCTGGCGTGGATGTTCGGTCTCAATCACTTTGGTCAGCGCGCGCGTGCCGACGCCGGTCAACAACACCAGCAGATCCACTTCGCCCGCGAACAGGCGCTCGGCGAAGGCCAGCGCGACGGGATTCTCCTCGAGCGGCACTTCGCGCAGCGAGGGCGCGATCAGCGGCTCGCCGCCGAAGTGGCGGATGAGGTTGGCCAGTTCGTCGGCCCGGCGGCTTTCGAAGGCGGCCACGCGCACGCCCTGGAAGTTTCCTGTCATGCGCGAAAGTTTGGCGCGCGTGCCGGCACCGTCGGTGACATCCTGCTGCGCATGTTGCTGCTGTCTCAAATCAAGGGCAAGCGCGTAGTGGATGCCGGCAATCAGCGCGTCGGCCGGGTACAGGACGTCATCGCCGCCGGCGACGAACCGTTTCCCCACGTAACCGGACTGGTGCTCGGCCGCCGGGGACGCCGGTTCCTGGTCGACTGGGAAGAGGTCGAGTCGCTGGCGCCCGTCATCCGCTTGAAGCGCGTCTGGTCCGACGCCGACGCCACGCCGCCCGCCGAAACCGCGCTCCACCTCGCACGCGACGTGATGGACCAGCAGATCTTCGACACGCGACAAATCAAGCTCGTGCGCGTCAACGACGTTACGCTCGTCCCCGGTGACGGCACGCTGCTGGTCGCCGGCGTCGACGCCAGTCTGCGTGGCCTGTTGCGCCGGGTGCGATTGGAACGAGTGGGTGCGGCGGTGGCGCGCGCGCTGCGGCGGCGGCTGCCGCGGCACCTCATCGGCTGGAATCAGGTCGAAGTGCTGCAAACCGAACAGGGCGGCGTGGTGAAACTCAAGGTGCCGTTGGAGCGACTGAAACGGTTGCATCCGCGCGACCTGGCGGCGCTGGTCAACCAGATGGACCCGGCCGAGCGCGCGGAGGTGTTCCAATCGCTCGACGTCGAGACCGCTGCCGAAGCGCTGCCGGAAGTCGAACCAGAGGTCCAGGTCTCAATCATCGCCAGTCTCGAGGACGAGCACGCCGCCGACATTCTCTCGGAGATGGAACCCGACGAGGCGGCCGATCTGCTGGGCGACTTGCCGGCCGAACTGAGCGAAGACCTGCTCGAAAAGATGGACGAGACGGAGGCCGGTGAAGTCAAGGAACTGCTGGGTTATGCCGACGACACGGCCGGGGGAATCATGACCAATTGGTTCGCGGCCGTTCCGGTGACATTGACCGCCCGCGAGGTGATTCATTCGCTGCGCGTCCAGGGGCCGATCGATCACGGCATGTACTATGTCTACGTGCTGAACGAGCGCGAGCAACTGCTCGGCGTTTTTACGCTCGGCACCCTGATCACGGCGCTGCCCGAGGCCGAGGTGGCCCAATTCATGCAAGCCGACCCGATTCGCGTGCGCGCCGACGCCAGCGTCGCCGAGGTGGCGCAAGTGCTGGCCCGCTACAATCTGCTGGCGGTGCCGGTGACTGCCCACGACGACGTCTTGCTCGGCATCGCGACCATCGACGATGTGATCGATCTGGTGCTGCCGGCGGAGGCCAAGCAGTCGTTGCCGCGCATTTTCGGCAGCTCGACCGGGGCGGTGCGCGCGAGGGCAGAAAAATGAAATGTCAAGTTTTGATTAAACCGGCTTGACACGCGCTCGGCGTCGAGTATAGTTTCCGGGTCGCACGGCGCAAGTCGGCGGCATATTTCAATCTCTTGCTCGTTGTTCGTTCCCGTGCAGTCTGGACGGCGCCCTCGGCTTGTGATGCGAGTTGGGCGATTCTCTCCAGTTCGTGCTCGCTGAGGACAACCGACAAGATCGTGGAGAGATTCCTCACAATGCCAAAAGGTAAAGTCAAATGGTTCAATGAGACCAAGGGTTTTGGTTTCATTGAAAACGAAGAGGGCGGCAAAGATGTGTTCGTCCACTTCTCGGAGATCAAGGGTTTTGGTTTCCGCACGCTGAAGGAAGGCCAGGACGTTCAGTTCGACATCGTGTCGGAACCGAAGGGCCCCAAAGCCGCCAACGTCGCACCGGTCTAAGCAGCAACCACCTCGATAACTCGGAACCCCGGTGTGCATCACGCGCCGGGGTTTTGTTTTTTTGCGATGAGCCACACTGCCGCCATGCCGCGCCAGCTCATCATCACCGCCGACGACTTCGGACGGTCGGCTTCCGTGAACGCAGCCGTGATCCGCGCCCATCGCGAAGGCTGCCTCACCGCGGCCAGTCTCATGGTGGCCGGCGAAGCTTTTGCGGAGGCCGTTGCGCTGGCGAAGGCGACGCCCACTCTGCAAGTTGGATTGCACGTTGTTTGTATCGACGGCGCTGCAACGCTGCCAGCGACGGAGCTGCCGGACCTGGTCGATGGGCGCGGCTGGTTTCCCGCCCAACCGGTAGCCCTCGGAACGAAGTGCTACTTCAGCCGCCGAGCGCAGGCGCAACTTCAACGCGAGTTGCGCGCGCAGTTTGCGCGTTTCGCGGCCACCGGCCTGCCGCTCTCCCACGTGGACGGCCATTGGCACTTTCACCTGCACCCAACGGTCTTCCCCATGGTCGTCGCGCTGGCCGAAGAGTTCGGCGCGCCGCGTCTGCGCGTGCCGCGTGACGACTTCTGGTCGAGAGTCCGCCGTGACCGCAAGCGACTATTGTGGAAACTCGTCACCGCGCTTGAGTTCGCCTGGCTCAACCGCCGGGCCGCTCGATACCTCGCAACGCGCAACTCACCACTCATCACTCCCGACCAGTGCTTCGGCCTCTTCGACACCGGCGGCATGGACGAAGCCGCCTTGCGCGCCGCGCTGGCAAGAGCGCAGGACGGCCTCGTAGAAATCTACCTCCACCCCGACCTCGTCAACACCGCCGCCGCCCCCAACGGCCCCCGGGAGTTGGAGGCGCTGCTGCGGGTGATGCTGTAAAGATCGCGTGCTCGCCGATTGGTCCTAGCCCGCATTATGCATGAATGTGATATCGCGATGCTAACAGATTTGGGGGATGAGGGGATGGACGGATGGAGATGGGGAGATGTTTGAGATTCCTAATGTAATCTCGCTCCAGCTCATCCATTTCAGCAACTTCGTCAAGTTCGAATTCGTCAGCGGTTATCCGAACTTCTCCCTTCTGGTCGTTCTCCTTAAGCAACTGGACAATCTACTTCAAGTCGTCCTTGAACAGACGCACAATTACATATTTCTTTCGTTGATATCTCGTGTTCTTGCGCAGAGCCTACACCTCCGCCAGCCCTGCATTGAACGTCCCCCGCGCAATCGTGCGCCCGGTCGCGTCGCGGAGTTCCATCGCGTCGAGGCCGTTCACCACGATGACGTTGTTCCAGGTGAAGGCGTTGGTCGAGCCGGGCGCGGCGCTGTAGGCTTGCGTCAATTCGGTCGGGCCTTCTTTCAGGAACACGACGGCGGCGTTGGGCAGCGACGGGTCTTCGACCCACGTCTTCTCCTGCCCGGGGGCGAGCGCGCGACGGTTGAAGTCGAAGCGCGGCAGGGTAATGCCGCCGACCGGGAAGATGGGCGGCAGGCTTTGCGCGATCGGCTGGTTGGGGAAGCGCGTCTCGATGACGGCGTGATAGAGCAGCAGCCGCGCAATGACCGACGCGTCTTCGCGCTCGTCTTCGGCCACGTCGCCGAACAAGTCTTCGCGCTCCTCGCGCGCCAGATTCAGGTCGCCCTGCGCGCCCGCGACCTCGAGCAGCTTCGCGTGCAGCGCATCGTGCCGGGCTTGCAGCTCGGCCAGCGTCATGGTGCCGATCAGCAGCGGCGCGCTGAGCTGTTCGTTCACCCGCTTCCAGTGGTCGAGGAAGCGGTGCAGGATATTCAGGTACTCGCCGATCGACACTTTGCCGATATTGGGCGCCGTGCGGCCCAGCGGCGTGCGCGGCATGAGCGCGCGCACCATCGCCTTGTACTGGTTGAGCCAGAACCACAGGCCGGTGTCATCGTCGGGGGTCAGGCCGAAGAGCGCGTCGCGCTCGGCCATCCGCAGGGGCAGGGTGGTCGCCACCAGTTGCAGAATCTCGTCGCCCTTGGCGATATACGTGGTGCGGTCGGCCTGAAACTGCGTCAGCCCATACGTGCCCAGCAGCGTAATCGGGCCGCCGGGCAGCGCGTCGGCCTGCGTCCAGTGCGCGACATGGTCGTCCAGCAACTGCGTGCGTTCGGCTTCGGTCAGTCTGGGCATGAGGACCTCCTGATGGATTGCGGATTGCGGAATCCGGATTGCGGAATCATTGCCATCCGACGCGTGAATCATGGCGCGGGTCGCGTGCGATTGCAAGTCCAGCATTTGGGGACGCGCGGCGCAAGCATGCGGAAGCGCCGTCAGCGCGTGGGGACGCGCGGCGCAGGCATGCGGAAGCGCCGTCAGCGTGTGGGTACGCGCGGGGATCGCGTCGGTCGGCGCGGTCAGCGCGTGGGTCCGCGCGCGGATCGCATGCATCGGCGTCTTCAACACGTACGTTTACACATTCAACACCTATGCTTTCATAATCAGGACGTACTTATGAGTCTACAGACCGTATATCGGCTCAAGCAGACCGTGTGCTCACATATTCAGGCCGGATGTAGGCATCGGCAACTCGTGGGTCGGCATCGGCAGACGCTACTGGTGGTGAACTACTGGGTGACGACGTGCATTAAAGCGAATATCGCTGGGAGGCAATGCGAGGCCAGCGCCAGTCCCGTAGGGACGAATGAAGCCTGCTGTTGAGAGGCTCTCCACTTTGCTGGGAATGACAGACGCCGCGAACGGGTGTTACCGAGCCGCTGGGGCGCTCAACACCAGCCTGCATTCTACCGCTCCAACCTCAGCGCCCGTCCCGCCAGCGCGCCCGTGTGTTCATCCTCGCGGACGACTTCGATGCCGTTGACGAAGACGTGCGCGAAGCCGGTGGCGTAGTGGTGCGGGTCTTTGAAGGTGGCCACCTCCTGCACGGTGTTGGGATCGAAGACAATCAGGTCGGCCCACGCGCCCTCGCGAACCACGCCCCGATCGCGCAGGCGGTAGCTGGTCGCGGGCAGTGAAGTCATTTTCCGAATCGCGTCCTCCAGCCGCAGCAGTTTCAGTTCGCGGACGTAGCGCGCCAGCACGCGTGCGTTGTTGCCGTAGCCGCGCGGGTGCGGGAGCGTCTCGTTGATTTCGCGTACGCCACTGTCGCTGGCAATCATCGTGTGCGGATGGCGCAGAAACTTTTGCAGGTCGTCCTCGTTCATGCTGTGAAACACGCCCTGCCCGCCGCCGTTGCGCTCCATCTCCAGCACCCATTCAATCTGATCGTCGAGCGAATCCGAGCCGCGCTTCAACTTGGCCGCCTCGGGGACGGTCTTGCCGTTGAGCGATTTGTCCGGCGGGTACGACGCGATCATCGCATACGCGTAGCCGTCGGGTCGACCGGCCTTCATCGCAGCGACGATCTTCGCCTTCTCGACCGGATTGTCGATTCGCTCGCGGAACTTGGCCGCGCCGCCCTCGCGCGCCGACGAGGGAATCAGCGTGCCCAGGCTGGTGCTCGACGCCGTGTACGCGTATTGGTCGTGCGTCACATCGAGCCCGTCGGCGCGCGCCTGTTCGATGGCGGCCAGCACTTCGTCGGCCCGGCCCCAGGCGTCGCGGCCGCTGAGCTTAAGATGGCTGACGTCCGCGCGCAACCCGCCCTCGCGCGCGATGCGAAACAGCTCGCTCAGCGCGTCGAGGATGTTGCGCCCTTCGTTGCGCATGTGGCTGGCGTAAATGCCGTCGTGCGCGGCCGCCACCTTCGCCAGTTCGATGATCTCTTCCGTCTGCGAAAACGTGCCGGGCAGATAGATAAGCCCCGTGCTCAAGCCCACCGCGCCGTCGCGCATCGCGCGCTCAACGAGTTGCTTCATCTTTTCGAGTTCCTCGTCGGTCGGCGCGCGGTCGAACGAACCACCCATCGCGTCCGAGCGCACGGTGTTATGGCCGATGAGCGTGGCGACATTCACCGACACCTTGCCCTCGACTTGCTGGAGGAACGCGCCAACGTCCAGCCGCGAGCCGCCGCAATTGCCGGTGACAAGGCTGGTAACGCCCATGCGCACGAAGTTCTCGGCGCGCGGCAACTGCACGACGTTTTCGGCGTGGGTGTGAACGTCGATGAAGCCCGGCGCGACGACCAGGCCAGTGGCGTCCAAGGTCTCCTTCGCCGCACCGGTGAGCTTGCCGATCGCCACGATGCGGCCGCCCCGCACTGCCACGTCGGCGAAGTACGCTGGATTGCCGGTGCCATCGGCGATTCGACCACCGCGGACGAGCAAATCGTACGGCTCCGCGGCGCACGCAACTCCGAACGCAATGGCGATCAGCACCAGGGCAATTCGATTCATGAGGCAACTCCATTCGCCAGCCGCGCAACGACGGCGGGCAATTCGTTCAGTGCAGCGATCGTGTCGAACCGCACATTGCCGCGCGGCGCTTCGGCGTCTTTCAGGTTGAGCCACACGGCGTGGAGCCCGGCCTCGAGCGCGCCTCGCACGTCGCGGTTGAAGCTGTTGCCGATCATGACGCACTCGTCAGGCGCGCAATTCACGAGGCGCAACGCGTGCTCGAACAGGGCGCGCCGGGGTTTGCCGACGCCGACTTCGCCGGAGATGACGATCGGGTCGAACCACTCGCGCAACTCCGCGGCCTCGAGCTTGTGGCGCTGCACATCCGGCGCGCCGTTGGTAATCATGCCGAGTCGAAATCGCGGCTTGAGCACCGCCAGCACGTCAAGCGCGCCGGGCAGAAACTCGATGGTCGCACGCAGGCGCTGGCGGAAGTGCTCGGCCAGCGCGCGCGCCAACCCCTCGTCGTCCACACCGCAAAGCTGCAAGGCGTTGCGCCACGCCGCTACTCGCAGCGTCGGCGACTGCTCGCGGAGCTTGCGCAGCAGTGGCGCCTCGCCCACCGCGAAATCGCCCCACATCATCTCCCACGAACTGATGCCGATCATGCGTCCCCAGCCCTCGGGCTCGTCCACCGTGCGCCACAGGGAGCCTGCGCTCTGGTTGATGTGCGTGTACAGCGTGCTTCGATCGACGGCGCCGACGCGCTGCGCAGCCAACTCGCAAGTCGCGTCGAATGCGCCGAGTGCAACGGATTCCTCATAGAGAAGCGTGTCGTCGAGGTCGAAAAAAAGCGTGCGAATCACGCGGCCGCGAGCCTCCTACCCCGCCGGCATGCGGGCGCCACGGATTCCCAGCTCGAAGCGAACGATCCGATGCTGTTCGGCCTCGGTGACCAGCAGACTCGTGCCGGTGAAAACCAAATCGGTGGGTTGCTGCCCGCCCACCGCCAGCCGCCGCGCCAACCGCCCTTCCTTGTTGATGGCGACCACCTCGCCTGTGCCGAAATGCGCCACCCACAGATTGCCGATCGCATCGAAGCGAATCCCATCGGGGCCGCCTTCGGTCGCGTCGAGTTCGGCGAAGTCGCTGCGGTCGCCGGCGGAGCCGTCCGGCTTCAGCGACCAGCGGATGATCTTGCCGGTGGCCGTTTCAGCAACGAATAATGACTTGCCGTCGAGTCCCAGCGCCAAGCCGTTTGGAAAGCGCAATCCGTCGGCAAACAAGTCCACCTTGCCGCCGGGCTGGATGAGATACACGCGACCGGACGCATTCGCTTTCGACGAGTTGACGGGATCAGCGAAGTAAATCCGACCGTCGCGATGAGCGACCACGTCGCCCGGCGCTTTGAAGCGATCGCCCTGGAATTCCGTCGCCAGCAATTTGAAGAAGCCGTCGCCGCGCAACTCCAGCACCGCCTTGAGGCCCGCATCGGTGACAGCAAAGTTGCCATTGCCCAGCGGGGTAACCCCGGCCGGGCTTCCGCTGGTGTAAATGTTCTGCAGCAAGTTTCCGCGTTCGTCCGCTTCCAGCACGGCGTCTTTCGCAGCGAAGAATACATGGCCGCGACGATCCACCGCCGGACCTTGCGGGAATCCGGCATTCGGAAAGAACTCGACGAACGGTGGTGATTCGAGTGGAATCCTCGTCCCCTGCCCGGCTCCCAGACCGGCGACCAGCCACAAACCGATCGCCACGAACCCCAGTGTTTTGCGCAAGGAGAACTCCTGAACAAGTAGTGATTACGTGTTTGCCGAGCGCCGTTCCTTTCCTCGCCCACGCGTAGTTGCGTACACGTCCCTAACGGTTACACTCAACCCATCTCGTCTCATGGGGGTTTCCCGCATGCCTCCCTCCAATCGGCGTCATTTCCTAACGACCGCAGTGTCCACCGGCGCGCTGCTCGGACTCGGTGACACGGCGTTCCTCAAACGAATGCAACCGGTTTCGCGCGCCGAGGCGCAACTGCCCGCCGATCTGGTGCGGCTCGACACGAGCATCGAGCCGCTGGTGCGCCTGCTCGAAGAGACACCGCGTGAGCGCGTGCTCGAAGAAGTCGCCGCGCGCATCAAGCGCGGCACGACCTACAAGGAAGTGTTGGCGGCATTGCAACTCGCCGGCGTGCGCAACATCCAGCCCCGCCCTGGAGTGGGGTTCAAGTTCCACAGCGTGCTGGTCGTCAACTCGGCGCACCTCGCGTCGCTCGCGTCGCCGGATTCGGAGCGGTGGCTGCCCATCTTCTGGGCCATCGACGATGGCGGGCTGCTTCATGATGAGCTCGCCAGCGCTCAAGAACAGGGCGTCCCACACCGATTGCGCCGCGACGCCGCGGTTGAGCAATTCAACGACGAGCGCGCTCGCGTCGGCGTCGGAGCCCAGCCGCGACCGTGAGAGAGCGAGGGACGAGTAATGGAAGTGGGCGGAGATACAAGGACCGGCGGTAACGCAACCGTTCCCCTCGCTCCCTGACCGTGTATGATGCCAAGACAAGGTTTACACTTCCGCCAAGACATGGTTTACAGTCGGAGGGGAGTGGAAAGGAGGGTGTCGAGGTGATGACGATGCCATTTAGAGAAGTGTCGAAGCTGCAGCAG
>Ga0247727_10002431_pt1 | contig 42626 bp, 23 predicted proteins | sample WisWelCaveWW1625_FD_202498 | JGI IMG/M metagenome (GOLD analysis project Ga0247727, IMG submission 202498) | Biofilm microbial communities from Wishing Well Cave, Virginia, United States - WW16-25 | ecosystem: Environmental > Aquatic > Deep subsurface > Groundwater > Cave microbial mat | place...
GTATTTGCCATTGATACCGGCGGCGAGATACTGCTCCGTCATCGCATCCGCCACCGACACGAATTGCGTCGTCCACTCCCCGGCCACCTGCTCCACCCAGCGAAACAACCAGTTCCCGACTGGATTCTGCTGCGGATAAAACGACGGCCCATGAATTGTGTGCACCACCACCGGCACCCGCGCCCGATGCGCCGCCAACCGGCCCACGAATCCGGCCTTCCCGCTGTGCGTGTGCACCACCCGGTACCGCTTCTGTGCAAACAACCGTCGCAATCCCCGGTACGCCCGCACATCGTGCCACGGATTCGGCTCGCGCCTCAGACCATCCACCACAATCACCGGCACACCCGCCGCCCGCGCTTGTTCCAACAGCGAACCCTCCGGTCCCGTCTGCGGTCCGATCACCAAATCCACATCGTGCCCCAGCCGCCGCAATCCGATGCACGACGCCACCGTGTTCTCCTGCGCGCCGCCGACGATCAACCGTGTGATGACATGACAAATCTTCATAGCTCGTAAACCGCCGCGTTACGCGTCCGGTAAACTTCCCGCATTCCGGCGGGCAGCGGCTCGACCTCTAGCCCGCGCGGATAACCGTAGTGATCGTGCAGCCGATACAACTCCGAGAAATTGATGTACACGTGCGTGACTCCGTTGGTGGCCGGGAACCGATCAAACGCCGTGCACCACACAACGTCGTGTCGCGCGTAATAGGCGCGCGCTTCACCGAAGTACAACACCTTCGCGGTTGCCGGCAAGTTCTCGTTCATCCACAAAATCGGCTCCAACGCGCCGTTGCCGACGCGCGCCACAAACTCGTCGCGTGACGTCTGCCCCAGCGCATGTTGCAGAAAGCTGGTCTGCGCCGGTACCCGCTCCGGCCGTTCGCTATCCACCATGGTGTTCATCGCCAACGTCACCAACGCCACGCCCAGAACAACACTAACAGCAGCCCGCACCATCCAATCCCGGCACGCATACGCGCCCACCAACGCCGCGAGCGGAAACACCGGGAACAAGAACCGCCACGGCCGAAACGTCAGCGCCCACCACGCTACGTACCCGGCCACCAACAGCCACCCGGCCCGCCTCACAGACGCGTCCACGTTACGTCGCAGCAACACCAGCGGCGCCAGCATCAACAGCAGTGGCACCGCGCGCGGCTCCCGCGCCGAGTACTCCCACGCCAACCGGCCGAAATCCGCCAGCCCGGCCAAATCAAAGCTCGGGTAATGCTTCTCCGCGAAAATCGCCGCTTGCGCCGCACTCCAGTGCAGACTCGGCATCATATTAGATAATAGCGGGTACACCGGATTACCGGTCAGCAGCCAGTTCTTCAGCAACCACGGTGCAACGCCGACCAACGACAAAAGCCCCAACGCCACCGGCAACCGCAACGACCGCGTTTCCATCGCAAGGAACAGCATTGCCGGCAACACCACCACCGCCACGGCCGGCCACTTCGTCGCCACCGCCGCCCCACCGGCCAACGCCGCCAACCAAACCCAGCGCCGGTCATTCTCGCGCCACCACGCCAGCAGGCCGCCGAATGCCAGCGTCCCAAAAAATGTCGTCGCCAGATCAACCCGGGCCGTCTGACTCAAATCCTGCACGAACGGCAGGCAATAGAAGATCGCCGCCGCGGTCGCCCCCGCGCGCCGGGACCACAGTTTGCCGGCGATCACGAACACCGTCGCCGCCGTCAGCAGACCAAACGTCCAGTGCAGCAACTTCGCCGCCTCAGCGGAACCGGCCAGCAAGTATAGCATCTCCGTCAGTTGCGGCATGTTCGAGTAAAAGTTGTGCGGCAAAAATGCGATATGCCCAATCCGCCGGTAGTCCGCCAGAGCCCCGAGATGATACTCCAACTCGTCGTACTCAAACGGCGGCGCCAACGTCCCGGCCAGATTCAACACCGCCGCCACGACCACGCAAGCCACCATCGCCTTCGCCCAGCCGTCCAACTTCTCTGCTGGCGCCGAGGCGCGACGGAAGAACTGCCGGGGTTGCGGCAGCAGCCAGCAAAGCAGACCGCAAAATGCCCACGGCACCGCGGTCATGGAAAACACGCCCAGACACAACACCGCCACCGCTACGACCCACAATCCCACCGCCAAGGCAAACAACGCGCTGAGTTTGTCCCGTCCCGGCACGATCACCGCGCCGACCGCGAACGCCGTCGCCAGGATTCCGGCCACACGCAGGAAACCGTCGAGGCTGCCGGCAACGAACTCACCGAAGCACGGTCCGATCTTCAACACCGGCAGCGTTGCGCCAACAATTCGGAAAAACTCCACCGGCAAGAAGAGCATCCCGGTGGGAATCAGAAACGCCAGAGCGATGCCCCACGCCCAACCGCCGGCGAGGACGCGCGTGAAGTCAGCGGAGAATCTCGGCGTTGATTCGTCGCGCGCGGCGTCGTTCATGCGCCGAGCATTCTACCGCACCGACCGCAAACGGCAAGCAGGCTGGTCTAGGCAAGCGCGATTCACCATCGGCGCTCGCGCGCCCGGCATAGCAATCGGCAACATCGGCCGGCTCGTACTCAGTGATGCCGGCGCACGCACGACCGAGGTTGGCTGGTTGCAGAAATCCCGGCGAATCACGACGCGTTCTACGCACACGACACCGGCTTCGGGCGGCAACCGCGACCACTGTGTTCCCGGCACCCACAACCAACCGTAGTCGTCTTTCCTCACCCACCGGCCAAAATGATAACAAGCCCACGCCCACGGCTCGTCACTCGTCCAATACCAGCCGGCCTCGCTCCACATCCAGCGACCGTCCGCGTACGGTTTCCAATCGCCGGCCACCCGCGTCGGATACCAGCACCAACCGTAGCCCGGCACCTCGACCCAATTGCCGAGCGCGCCGAGCGGTTCGTAGAAATCACTCACGGACGCGACCACATAACCGTCAGCCCGCGTGGATTGAAGGGTTGCCGGGCACAGAAGTATCAACGCTGCCAAGCCGAAGATGCGCGTTTTCATACCGGTTTGGACGGCGACGCGCCCGCGGCTATTCAGGTGAACTGGACCGGCTTCCCACCGTGCCCGCGTAGAAACGCCTCGTAGCTCATTCGCTTCCCGCCGGCAGGTTGGACTTCGAGCAACCGCAGGCTCCCGTCGCCGGCCACTTCGGCCCTCCACACCTTCAGCATCAGATCCCCGACCATGGTGAACGTCCCCGGCCACGGATCGAACGCGCGGACACGACGTTCGATTTCCACGGCCGGCTGCGTCCAATCAATCCGGCCATCTTCCTTCGAGAGTTTCCGGGCATACGTCACTTGCGTTTCATCCTGCCGGCGGCGCGGCATTGGATCGAGCGCGATCGTCTCCACTAACAACTCGGCGCCGAGCTTCGCGAGCCGGTCGTGCAGTGTCGCGCTCGTGTCATCGGCGTGGATCGGTTCCGGTCGTTGCAGGATGATGTCGCCGTGATCGAGTTGCTCGTCCACGAACATCGTCGTCACGCCCGTCTCGCGGTCGCCGGCCAGGATCGCGTGTTGGATCGGCGAAGCGCCGCGCCACCGTGGCAGAAGCGAAGTATGGACGTTGATGCAAGCGCCCAGTTCGAGTACCGGCTTCGGCAAAAGTTGTCCGTAGGCAACAACGACGATCAGATCAGGCCGGGCCTCGCGGATTTGGTCAATCGCGTCCCGCACCTTAACCGGCTGCAGAACCGGTAAGCCGAGTTTGCCGGCCACTTCCTTGACCGGCGGTGGCGTGGATTTGAGGTCCCGGCCTTTTGGCCGGTCAGGCTGTGTGACAACGGCCACGACTTGCCCGGCCACGGCTTCGAGACACGGACAAGCCAGTGCGGCCGAACCCATGAAGATGATGCGCATCGCGCCCAGCGGTAACAGGCCGGCGCGCCGATTTCAAGCTCACGTGTTCAGCGCTTCGATGCGCCGACGACCGCGGGAGCTTCGACGGCATGGAGTTCCTGCGTGCGACCGAGGATCGCGCTGAGAATGTCGTGCGCGACTTCGATTGGCGACTGCAACGCGTCCACGTCCACGCGCAAATCCGCCAGGTAGAAATCAATGACCGGCTTGGATTCCTTGTCGTAAACCTCGAGGCGATGCCGGATCGTCTCGTCGTTGGCGTCGTCGAGCCGGTTGTCTTTCAGCGCGCGCGCTTTGAGGCGGCGGACGACCTCGGTGCGATTGCGGCCGGTGCGGAGGGAAACGAGTTTGACGACTTCGAGGCTGGGTTCCAGCATTTCGGCTTGAGGAATGTTGCGCGGGATGCCGTCGAGAACCAGCGTGTCGGTGTCGGGTTTGAGAGAGCCGGTCTTCACGAGTTTCTCCATGTGCTCGCGCCAGAGCCGCGCGGTGAAGTCGTCGGGAACCAACTCGCCACGGCTGGAATACTTCAGAAAAATCTTGCCGACCTCGCTGTTGAGGTCAATGGCGCGAAACACTTCGCCGCACGCGATGTGGACGAAGCCGGGCAGTGTGCCGAGAAGTTTGCCCTGCGTGCCCTTGCCGCTGCCGGGCGAACCGAAGAGGAGGACTGCTTTGAATTTCTTCGCCATGACTCACCTCGATGGTTAGTTCAACAACTGATACCAATTATTGCGCCGGTGCGGCTCGAATCCGATCTCGCGAATCAATCGCTGCATCGTCGCTTCGTTGATGCGGAAGCACGCGCCGGCTTGCGACACGACGTTCTCTTCCATCATCACACTGCCAAAATCATTTGCGCCGTATTTCAAAGCAACCTGCCCGATTTGCGGGCCTTGTGTGACCCAACTCGATTGCACGTTGTCGAAATTATCGAGGAAGATTCGTGCCAGTGCCTGCATCCGCAGATACTCGTGCGCCCCGGCCGCCGGCACGCGCAGTCTTGTGTGTTCATTTTGGAACGTCCAACAGATGAACGCCGTAAATCCATTCGTCCGGTCCTGCAAGTCACGCAGCCGCACCAGATGCTCGATGCGATCTTCAATCGTCTCGACGTGGCCGAACATCATCGTCGCTGACGAGTTCAATCCCATCCCATGCGCGATTTCCATTACGCGCAGCCATTCGTCGCTCATACACTTCAATGGCGCGATCCGTTTCCGCACGCGGTCCACCAGAATCTCGCCGCCACCACCCGGTATCGAACCCAGCCCGGCATCCTTGAACCGCCGGATGACTTCTTCGACCGGCATCTTGAATACATTGGCGAAGTGATTGAACTCCGGAGGCGAAAATCCGTGGATGTTCACCTGCGGAAAATTGCGGCGGATGTACTGCAGCAAGTCGAGGTAGTAGTCAATGCCGAGCTTCGGATGATGTCCACCCTGCATCAGAATCTGCACGCCATCAATCGCCACGAGTTCCTTGATCTTCTCGCCAATCTGCTCGGGCGTCAGCACGTAGGAGTCGTCGTCCTTCTCTTCGCGCATGAACGCGCAGAACGTGCAATACACATCGCAAACATTCGTGTAGTTGATGTTCCGGTCAATGATGTAGGTCACCACGTTATCCGGATGCTTGCGCTGCCGGACCGCATCCGCCAACGCGCCCAACTCCGGCAGCGTCGCCTGCCGGTACAGCCGCACCGCCTCGTCCGGCACGATGCGCTCACCGGCCAGCACCTTGTCCTGAATCGTGTCAACTGACGTATCGTAAATCATGGCTACCGGTAATAATCCCCATCTCTTTCAAATACTGCTGAAACCGCCGAATCCCTTTCTTCTCTCCCGCGCCGAGATCGTACCACACGTGCCGCGCAAGATAATCCCGCCGAAACTCCGGCGTCGCCACGTCCGTGTCGCGCACGATGTCTTCGATGTGCGCCAACCCGGCCGCCTTTGCTTCTCGTAGGAGCGACATTCCTGTCGCGACCTCGTGCTTGGGCACGTCCCGCCGCACCGCCCAAACCGCAAACACAAACGGCAACCCCGTCAGTTCGACCCACGCCGTGCCCAGATCGAGAAAGCCGGCCGCGGTGTCCGGATTTCGCGTCGCGTACCAGATCGCCTGGTCGCCAATCAACATCATCGCTTCGTGCTCGCTCAGTTTCCCGCCCGGCGGCCGTGGATAAAACTCGGGCTCGAGGTTGTATCCGTACTTCAGAATCACGCGCAACAGCCAAGCCGAAGTCCGCGACGCGGGATCAACCGCAATGCGCTTCAATTTGTCGAGCGGCTCGCGGTGCGCCAAAAACACGCTGCGCACCGAACCGCGTGCCGCAATTGCGATTCCGTCAATCACGTCATATTCGTCGTGCAACAACACTTCGGCGACCGGCACAATCCCCACATCGAATTGTCCGTGGTGCAACGCGTCCGCAAGCTGCGACGGCTCGCACAATGTCACGCGATCCTCGATCCCATACGTCAGCGGCCGGACATTTAAATACGGAATCGAGCCGATCCGCCAACTCACGCCGCACCGCCTTCGTTGCTCGCACCGACAAACGCTTCACCCGGTAGGGCGCGACCGCCGGGCGCGCCGTCGTCTTCATCCTTCATCCTTCCGCCTTCCTCCTTCGCCGCGACCAGCCGGTAAAGCGAATCCCGCTGCACCGGATCGCGCCCGGTTTCGCGAATGGCGCGCACCAATTCCTCTCGCGCCATTTCCTGCGGCGTCTTCGCGCCGGCCATGTGATAAATTTTTTCCTCGATCACCGTGCCGTCGAGGTCATCCACACCATAGCTCAATGCGACCTGCGCGAGCTTCATCCCCATTAAAATCCAGTACGCCTTAATGTGGTCCACGTTGTCGAGGTAGATGCGAGCAATCGCCAACGTCTTCAACATATCGTACCCGCTTGGCCCGGTCAGGTGCGCCAGCTTGGTGTTTTCCGGATGGAACGCGAGAGTCACGAATGCCGTGAACCCTTTCGTCTCGTCCTGCAGTTCCCGGAGCCGCCGCATGTGATCCACCCGGTGTTGCTCCTTCTCCACATGCCCAATCAGCATCGTGCACGTCGAACGCCCACCCATCTTGTGCCACATGCGATGGATGTCGAGCCACTCCTCCGCCGACTCTTTCGCGTGACAGATCTCCTTGCGCACTTCCGGGTCAAAGATCTCCGCCCCGCCGCCGGTCAGTGAACCCAGCCCGGCCTCCCGCAATGCCGCCAACGTCTCCGGCACGCTCCGCTTCCCGACCCACGACAAATGCAGAATCTCAATCGCCGTGAACGCTTTCAAATGCAGATTCGGATCGAGCTTCTTCAGTTCACGCAACATCTCGATGTAGTAGTCCCACTTAAACGACGGATGCAATCCGCCAACGATGTGAATCTCCGTAATACCAAGCTTCAACGCCTCCCGCGCCTTCTCGATCATGTCCGGTAAGTTGTATTCGTACGCGCCGGCATCACGTCGCCGCCGGTAAAACGCACAGAAATCGCAGTCGAGGATGCAGATGTTCGAGTAGTTGATGTGCCGGTTGAGAATGTAGTATGCCGCGTTGCCGTTCTTGCGTTCGCGCACGAGATTGGCCAGCGCGCCAATCGTCGCCAGATCGTTTGATTGAAACAACCGCAGACAATCGGCGTCGCTGATGCGTTGTCCCGCCTCAACCTTCTCGCCAACGTCGCGCAATTCGGATTGTTGAATCAGTCTGTTCATCCCAACGCCACCGCCACGAGAAACACCACGCTGATGATCGCATTCATGCGGAAGAACGCCGCGTTCAGGCTGACCGGGTCCTGTTTCCTCGCCAGAAAATGCTGCCAAATCAAGCAGACCACAATCACCATCAACCCCACGTAGTATGGCAGTCGCAACTCCGAAATCAACCCGAAAGCCAGCAGCGCGACCGCCATCACGGCATGTGCCGCCCGCGCCACCCGCAACGCCGCCGGTATGCCCAGCCTTGCCGGCAAGGAACGCAATCCCGCTTGCCGGTCAGACTCCACGTCTTGCGTCGCGTAAATGATGTCGAACCCCACCAGCCAAAACACCACCGCCACCGCCAGCACGATCGGCGGCATATCGATCTCGCCTCGTACCGCCAGCCACGCCCCCACCGGGGCCAACGCCAGCGACAGTCCAAGAAAGAAATGCGAGAGATTCGTGAACCGCTTCGTAAACGAATAGAAAAGCACCACCACCAACGCCACCGGCGACAAGTGGAAGCAAATCGAATTGATAAAGTAAGTCACCGCGATCAGCCCGGCCGCACTTACGCCGACCAAAACCCACGCCGCCGGCACTGAAATCCTACCGGCCGGCAAGTGCCGCTGCGCCGTCCGCGGATTCTGCGCGTCGTACTTTTGGTCCACGATCCGATTAAACCCCATCGCCGCCGTCCGCGCGCAAACCATCGCCGCCAGAATCAGCAAAAACGTCCGCCACCCCGGCCATCCGTGCGTCGCGCGCGCCGCCACCACCATCGCCGCCAACGCAAACGGCAATGCAAACACCGTGTGCGAGAACCGGACAAACTCGAAGTATTTGCGCATCGCGCACTTTTTAGCATAGTCTCCCCGGCATGTCTCGCAGCTACGCCATCATCGGCACCGGTGCGCTCGGCGGCTACTACGGCGCTCGCCTCCATCATGCCGGCTGCGACGTGCATTTCCTCCTCCACTCCGACTACGACCACGTCCGGCAACACGGACTAATTTGCGAATCCAAAGACGGCGATTTCTCCATCCTGAAGCCCAACGCGTATCGGAATGCCAACGACATGCCACGTTGCGACGTTGTTTGCGTTTGCCTTAAGACGACGCAGAATCATTTGCTCCCGAAGGTGATTCCGCCGGTCATCAAAGATACCGGCGTCGTTCTTGTCATGCAGAATGGACTTGGCGTCGAGGACGAGATCGCCGGCATCGTTGGGCCAGAACGCGTGATGGGCTGTCTCTGCTTCATCTGCTCGTACAAGCTCGGCCCCGGTCACATTCAACACACAGATTACGGCCTCATCGCGCTCGGTGAATTTGCGACACGAGGGGTCAGCGACCGGATGCGCGCCATTGGCGACGATTTCAAGCATGCCGGCATCCCTGTGCAATTCGCCGAGGATTTGCGCGTGGTCCGTTGGCAGAAACTCGTCTGGAACATTCCCTACAACGGCCTGACAACTATTCTCCAAACCGACACCGCCGCACTGATGTCGGACCCGCACACGCGCCAATTCGTCGAGCGCATCATGTGGGAAGTCGTCGCCGACGCGCGTACGTGCGGCGTGCCGGTCGGCGATGAAATTGTCGACCGGATGCTGCGAAGCACAGAGGGTAAGCTCTCCTACCGGCCGAGCATGAAGATTGATTTCGATGAACACCGGCGGATGGAGGTCGAAACCATGTTTGGCAATCCACTGCGCGCCGCGCAAGCGGCTGGTGCAATCTCGCCATTCGTCGAGGCGCTCTACAATCAGCTCAAGTTCCTCGACGCCCGGATCTGAGGCACGTCCACAATCCGCACGCCGGTCGGAGGATTCTCGACTGCCACAACAAGCGCGTTGACCATCTGCGCCAGCGTCACCAAACCAAGCCGACGCGCGGCATCCCACGTGGCCGGCAGGCGTTCGCACAACCAGTAAACCGGCACAAGCGCATACGGCCACCAGTGACCGGGTCCGAGCACGTACCACGGCCGCAGGAACGTCGCATTCATCCCGGTCGCACGAATCATCGCCTCGCCCTCGGCGCGAACCGCGACGTATTCTCTCATTGTTGGCGCCGGCTGCGCGACGCTGAGGTAAACGAAGTGCGCGATGCCGGCTTCCGTTGCCGCCGCGACGGACGCGTGCACCGACACGAGATCAATTCGGCGAAACTGCGCCGCCTTGGCCGGACTCGGATGGGCGACACCGATAAGTTGCACGAATGTGTCCGCCGGTTGAATCTTGCCGTCAAACGATTCCTTGTTCAGCGCGTCGCCAGCAACAGCTTCGCAGCCGGCAGATAGCTTACCCTCGGAGCCGGCACGCACAAGCGCCCGGACAGTGTGACCGCGTTGCAGAAGTTGCGTGATGAGCGGGCGACCCATGTAGCCCGAGCCGCCGGTGACGAAAACTACTCGGCGCTCTGCCACCGCTTCACCAATTTGTGTTCGATGTCGAGATGATCGAGCACGCGTGCGACGACGGTGTCCACCAGATCCATGATCGTCTGCGGCTTGTTGTAGAACGCTGGGCTGGCCGGGATGATCGTCGCGCCGGCCTCGGTGAGGGTCGCCATGTTGCGAAGATGAATCAAATTGTACGGCGCCTCACGCGGGACGAAAATCAGCTTGCGGCGCTCCTTGAGGAACACGTCGGCGGCGCGGGCCACGGTGCTGTCGGAGAAACCGTTGGCGACGCGCCCGATCGTCCCCATCGAGGCCGGGATGACGACCATCGCGCCAAACTTCGCCGAACCGCTGACGAACGGTACGAACATCGAATCGCGTTCGTCGTACCGGATCACGCGCGCGTCGAGTTTCACTTCGCCTTTCGGCAACTCGATTTGCGCCACCTCGCGCGCGTGCTTCGTCGAGATGAAATGAATCTCGTGCTGACCGGCATCGAGATTATCGAGCAAGCATTGCGTATAGATCGCGCCGCTGGCCCCGGTCATGGCGACGACGAGCTTCATGCCTTTAGCGCCTCCGCCGCGGCAGCGAGCGTCTGTTCAATGTCTTCGTCCGTGTGCGCGGTTGACATGAAGCCGACCTCGAACTGCGACGGCGCGAAGTACACGCCGCGTTCGAGCATCGCATGGAAGTAGCGCGCGTAGCGTTTCGTGTCCGCTGTTTTGGCTGTTGCGTAGTCGGTGACTTTCGTTGTCGTGAAGAACGAGCAAAAGATCGAGCCGACACGCGCCTGATAATTGGTTTCACTCAGTTTACGCATACCCCGGCAGAGTTCCGCGGTGCGTTGTTCGAGCTTGGCATACACATCGGCGGACAATTCCTCCAACGTAGCGATGCCCGCCGCCATCGCGATAGGATTACCGGACAGTGTGCCGGCTTGGTACACGGGGCCAGTCGGAGCGAGCATGTCCATGATGTCGGCGCGACCGCCGAACGCGCCGACCGGCAAACCGCCGCCGACGATCTTGCCGAGCGTCGTGAGATCGGATTGGAGGCCGTACACTTCCTGTGCACCGCCTTTTGCGACGCGAAAACCGCTGATCACTTCGTCGAAGATCAGCAATGCGCCGTTGTCGCGCGTAAGCGACCGGAGTTTCTGAAGGAATTCCGGTCGGAGTAGAATCAAACCCATGTTGGCCGGTATCGGCTCGATGATGACGCCGGCAATCTCATCCCACCGGACGCGATCAAGTGCCGTGATGTCGTTGAGCGGCAGTGTCAGCGTGTTGCGCGCGAAATCCGCCGGCACGCCCGCGCTATCCGGTATGTCGAATGTCGCGCCACCGCTACCGGCCTTTACGAGCAGCGCGTCGGCGTGACCGTGATAACAGCCCTCAAACTTCACGATTTTGTCACGCTTCGTGAAACCGCGCACCAACCGGATCGCCGACATCGTCGCCTCCGTGCCGGAGTTGACAAAGCGTAGTTTCTCGATGGATGGAAATGCTTCGCGGACAAGCTGCGCGAGCTGGACTTCGCGGGGGTTTGGCGTGCCGAAGCTCGTGCCGTCGCGTGCGGCATCTTGAACAGCCCGGACAACCTTCGGGTGTGCATGGCCGAGAATCATTGGCCCCCACGACCCGACGTAGTCGATGTACTCGTTGTTGTCCACGTCCCAAAGCCGGGAACCCTTGGCGCGTTGCGTGAAAAACGGCGTGCCGCCGACGCCGCGAAACGCGCGCACCGGTGAGTTCACGCCCCCCGGCAGAAGTTGTTCCGCTTCGCGCCAGAGTTTGTCGGAATATTCACGGTGACGTTCGGTCATATCGGACAGTTTAGCACCTGAAATTGTAGCCGCGAAACATTTTCGCGGCGACCGTGTCGGGCGCGGAGCATTGCCGCGAATGAGATTCGCGGCTACAATCGGACCGTGCACAAGCACCTCACGCGAATTCCTGTCTGGATACCGCTTGATAGGACAGTGATCTACTACGTCACTTGTTGCACGGCTCGGCGCCAACGATGTCTCGCCTGTCCCAAAGCGCATGAGGCCATTCGGATGGCTTGGCAGCGGATCGAGCACTGGAAGGTTGGGAGCTATGTGATAATGCCCGACCACATACATTTCTTTGTCATGCCGGCCGACCGTCAAGTTGATCTTTCGAAGTACAGCCAGTCGTTTCGCTCACTGGTCACGCGTCAACTCCGGCCTCTCGGATTTCCGTACCCGCTTTGGCAACGCGAGTTCTTCGATCACTTACTCCGGTCTGATGAGAGCTATGAGCAGAAGTGGCAGTACGTCCGACTCAATCCCGTCCGTGCCGGATTAGTGAAATCTCCCGAAGAGTGGCCATACGCTGGCGAGGTTCACGCTCTAGAGTTGTAGCCGTGAAACATTTTCGCGGCGGACACGTTGAGCAGGCCGCGAATGCGATTCGCGGCTACAAACGGCGGCGGAGTTGTGCTAGCCTGCCCACACTCATGTCCGACCCCATTGTCAGCGTCGAGAATCTGCGCAAGGAATTCGACGGCACCGTCGCGGTGGCCGGGGTGTCGTTTGAGGTGCAGCGCGGCGAGATCGTTGGTTTGCTCGGAGCCAATGGCGCCGGCAAGACGACAACGATTCAGGTGTTGCTGGGACTGACGAAGGCGACGTCGGGTCGGGTCCGCGTGTTTGGCAAGGATTTCGAACACCATCGCGTCGAGATTCTGCAGCGGTGTAACTTTTCGTCGGCATACACCGGGTTGCCGTCGAACCTGAAGGTGTGGGAAAATCTACTCATTTTCTCGAAGCTCTACGGGGTTGAGGGTCACCGGCAGAAGACCGATGAATTGCTCGAGCTATTCGAGATCACGCATCTCCGGTCCAAGATTACCGGCCACCTGTCATCGGGCGAGTCCACGCGCGTGAACTTGTGCAAGTCGCTACTCAACAATCCGGAGTTGCTGTTGCTGGACGAACCGACGGCGAGCCTCGACCCGGATATCGCCGACAAAGTGCGCAAGCTGCTGCGTCGCATCCAGCGCGAGCGCGACACGACCATGATTTACACATCGCACAATATGCGCGACGTCGAGGAAGTGTGTGACCGGGTGCTGTTCATGAACAAGGGACGTATCATCGCCGAGGGTTCGCCGCAACAGGTCAAGGATCAGTTCAAGCAGACGTCGCTCGAAGATGTGTTCATCAGTGTCGCGCGCGGCGGCGATGTGATGGCGAAGGAAACGACATGAGTTGGAAACGCATCAGCGCCCTCGTGTTGCGATACTCGTTTCTCTACACGCGAAGTGTGCCGCGTGTGGCCGAGATGTTCTTCTGGCCGGTGATGGACCTGCTGGTGTGGGGATTCATCACGGTGTATCTCACGAGCTTGAATAATCGCGTACCGACGACCGTCACGTTTTTTCTCGGCTCGATGATTTTCTGGGACATCCTCTACCGGGCGCAACAAGCGGTCACGATTTCGTTTCTCGAAGACATCTGGGCGCGCAACCTCCTCAACATCTTCGTCACGCCGGTTCGCGTCGGTGAATTCATCGCGGCAACGTATGTCGTCGGCTTCGTGAAGATTCTCATCACGGTCGCCATTCTGGCCGGGTTGGCGTTGTGGTTCTACTCGTGGAACCTGTTCCAGATGGGGTTCGCGCTGATACCGTTGTTCGCCAATCTGTTGCTCATGGGTTGGGCCGTCGGCATGATTACGACGGGACTTATCTTGCGCTGGGGACAATCCGCCGAAGCGCTCGCGTGGGGTATTCCATTTCTCATCCAGCCGGCCGCCGCCGTGTTCTACCCGCTCAGCGTTTTGCCGGGATGGGTGCAGGTGATCGCGCGTGGAATACCGGCGACGTACGTGTTCGAAGGAATGCGCGACGTGCTGGCCGGCAAAGGCTTGTCCAGCTACTATCTCGGATGGGCGTTCGGACTCAACATCGTGTATCTCATCGGCGCGGGCTTGTTCTTCAATTGGATGTTCGACATCGCACGCACCAAAGGCCTCCTCGCCAAACTCGGCACGCAATAACCATCGGCATAGATGGACACAACAAATCGCCGCCAGTCTATACCGAAGACCTAACCGGCCATTTCTTCAACATGAGTTCGCTTACGATGATGGATGCCGGTCCCAATATGATGCCTGAAACCGTATAGGCAATCATCCCTTCCGGGAGATCTAGAACTCCAAAGAAAAAGAGTGAAAACGTGCTGGCTATGACGACAAACATCACACTTAACAAGACCAAGACAGAACGGAACTTGCCCCCGCGCTTGCGAAGTGTCCATTCTTTCGATGCCAAGTATATCGTGGTAACGACGTAGACAAGAGCTCCGCCAGAAAACAGCGTCCATTCCTTTGACAAGTGAAGAACATCTTGTAAGACGAAAATCAAACCGACCCCAATAACGCCAATGAAAGCGGCGGTCGCAATTAGAAGAGAGCGATCGGCTATTCTCGATGCGAATTTAGTGGGGTTGGGCAAGAGTTCATTTCCCCGAAACTCAACGTTGCATAGCTAGTTCTGCACAGTGCCAATGAATATCACCGCTCGATGTAGCGCTGCGCGATGGGGACGCGGCGGCCGATGCCGAAGGCTTTGGTGGTGACGCGGAGGCACGGCGGGGCTTGTTTGCGCTTGTACTCGTTGAGATCAATCTTGCGGACAATGCCGCGAACAAGTTCCTCGTCGTAGCCGGTCTCGGCGATGATCTCGGCGGCGGATTTTGATTCTTCAACGTAACGCTTCAGGATTGCGTCGAGTACATCGTATGGCGGCAACGAATCCTGGTCGGTCTGGTTCGGACGCAATTCGGCAGACGGCGGTTTGGTGATGCTAGCCGGTGGAATGACTAGCCGGTCGCGGTTGATGAAGTGCGCGAGCTCGTAGATCATTGTCTTGGGAACGTCGGCGATGACGCCGAGGCCGCCGTTCATGTCGCCGTACAGCGTGCAGTAACCGACGGCGAGTTCGCTCTTGTTGCCGGTCGTGAGCAGCATGTGACCGAACTTGTTGGAGATCGCCATCAAGATCGTGCCGCGGATGCGCGCCTGCATGTTTTCCTCGGTCGTGTCTTCCGGCAAGCCCTTGAACAATTCCTTGAAGCTGCCCTTGAGCGTCTGAAACGCTTCCTGAATCGGCACGACCTCCCACCGGATGCCGAGGTTGCCGGCCAAGTCGCGCGCGTCATCAAGGCTGCCTTTCGACGAGAATTGCGACGGCATGGAGACGCCCATCACGTTCTCCTGGCCGAGCGCCTCGGCGGCGATGCAAGCGGTCACCGCAGAATCAATTCCGCCGGACAGACCGAGCACGACGGACTTGAAACCGCACTTGCGAACGTAGTCGCGCAATCCGAGAACGAGCGCGTCGTGGAGCGAGGCCATGACGGAAGATGGTTGATGGTTGATGGTTGATGGGGAGTCGAGGTCAACAATCAGTAGGTCTTCCCGGAACGACGCTCCTTGCGCGAGAAGGTTGCCGGCGGCGTCGAAGACCATGCTGTTGCCGTCGAAGATGAGTTCGTCGTTGCCGCCGACGAGATTGCAGTAGGCCAGCGGCACCCGGTATTTCATGGCGACGCCACGTAGCATCTCGTGACGTAGCGATTCCTTGCCGAGATGATACGGCGAAGCGGAAATGTTCAGAAGCAGATCGGCGCCCGCTTTCATCAATTCACCGACCGGGTCGCGCGGATAGAGATGGACCTGTCCGTATTGTTTGTCGTTCCAGATGTCTTCGCAGATCGTCAACGCCAGCCGGCGGTTGTCGAGGCCGGCCACCTCGTTCGAACGCGCGGGCTGGAAATACCGGTCTTCGTCGAAGACGTCGTATGTCGGTAGCAGCGACTTGTACCGGCGCGCTTCGATCCGGCCGTGCCGGCACAGCGCGATGGCGTTGAGGTGATCGCGGCCAGGGCGTTGCGGGTTGATGTCCACGTAACCGACGAGCAACGCAGTGTCGCCGGTGGCCGCGGCCACTTCATCGAGCGCGGCGAGATTGTCCTGCACGAAGCGGCGTTTGGTGAGCAAATCGCGCGGCGGATAGCCGGTGATGGCGAGTTCCGGAGTCAGAACGATGCCGGCTCCTTGGGCCACGGCGCGCCGGTAGAAGTCGAGAATCTTGCCGGCATTGCCGCGCAGATCGCCGACGGTGGTGTCGATTTGGGCGAGCGCCAGCTTCATCGTACCGGAAGTCTAAGCCGTGACGCACCGGCCAGCAACCCCAAAGCGTCCGTCTTGCGCTCGGCCCGATTCAGCGTTATGCTGGGCGGCGGAACGAGAAGCAATGCCGAGAGACCTCGACCAACATCTGCGTCAAAGCCTCGCCTACATGCACTTGCCCGCGATGGCGTCGCATAGCACGTGGACGCCGAACACCGATGTGTACGAGACGCCCGAACATTTGTACGTGAAGATGGAAATTGCCGGCATCGAACGCGAGGACCTCGAGATTACGCTCAATGACCGGCTGCTGGTGGTGCGCGGCTACCGCAAAGACCCGTGCCGGCAACACAGGTGTTCGTTTCGCCAGATGGAAATCGATTACGGCTATTTCGAGCGGCGCATCGTCATCCCCCGTTCGGTGGACGGGAGCCACACCCGGGCACAGTTCAGCAACGGGTTCCTGCGCATCGAGTTGCCGAAATCACCGCAATCAGAACACGCGACGGTGACGGTGATCATCGAGCAAGCCGGCTAGACGCCGGCACGCCGGTCGCACTCAACACAGGTCGAATCGCATGGCGGACGAACCGCAGGCTGTGGAAGTGAACAAGCCGTTGCTCGCGGCGCAGGACATCCCGGCGCAATTGCCGATCCTGCCGTTGAGCGATGTCGTCGTGTTCCCGCACATGATCGCGCCGCTGCTGGTTTCCAGCGCGCAATCGATTCGCTTGATCGACGACGTGGTGGCCGGCAACCGGCTCATTGGCGCGACGGTGCAGATCCATCCCGATCAGGAACACCCGCGCGGCGAACATCTCCGCAAGGTCGGCTGCATCGCGCGCGTTGCCCGGATGTTGAAGTTCCCGGACGAGACCGTGCGCGTCCTCATCCACGGCCTCAAACGGATGCGAATCGAAACGGTGACCGATGAATCGCCGTACCTCACCGCGACCATCACGCCGCTGGAAGACGAGAACCATCCGGGCCTCGAACAAGCCGCCTTGGTGCGCAACGTTTCCGCCCAGTTTCAGGAGATCATTGGGCTGTCTCCTGCCTTGCCGGATGAGTTGAAGGTCGCCGCGGTGAACATCGATGAGCCGAGCCGGTTGGCGGATCTCATCGCCGCCCACCTGAACCTCTCCATCGAAGAGAAGCAGGGATTGCTCGAGACCACGGACCTGCGTGTCCGGTTGAGCTTGCTGACGACACTATTGAACCGTGAACTCGAGGTCCTGCGCCTCGGCACCGAAATCCAAACGAAGGTCAACACGGCCTTCACCAAGAGTCAACGCGACTACTTCCTGCGCGAGCAACTCAAGGCGATTCAAAAGGAACTCGGCGAAGGCGGCGAAACCAACACCGAAATCGCGGAACTGCGAGACAAGGTCGACAAAGCGCGGATGCCGGCCGACGTGAAGAAGATTGCCATCAAAGAAATTGACCGGCTGGCAACGATCCCGGCCGCATCTGCCGAATACACGGTGGCCCGCACGTACCTCGACTGGCTCATCGCCGTGCCGTGGTCGAAATCCACCGAGGACAAACTCGACGTCGCGCGAGCGAAACGAATTCTCAACGAGGATCACTACGATCTCGAACGCGTCAAAAAGCGGATCCTCGAATACCTCAGCGTCATCAAGCTCAGGGGCGATACCGGCAAGGGACCGATTCTTTGCTTCGTCGGCCCGCCCGGCGTGGGCAAGACTTCTCTGGGCATGAGCATCGCGCGCGCGCTCGGCCGGAAGTTTGTCCGGCTCTCGCTCGGCGGCGTGCGCGACGAAGCGGAGATTCGCGGTCACCGGCGCACTTACATCGGAGCGTTGCCGGGCCGCATCATTCAGGGGCTGCGGCGGGCGGAGAGCAACAACCCGGTCTTCATGCTCGATGAGATCGACAAGCTCGGAAACGATTTCCGCGGCGACCCCAGTTCGGCGTTGCTGGAAGTGCTCGACCCCCAGCAGAACAACAGTTTCTCCGACCATTACCTCGAATTGCCATTCGATCTCTCGCGCGTGATGTTTATCACGACCGCGAACCTGCTGGAACCGGTCCCGCCGGCCTTGCGCGACCGGATGGAGATCATTGAATTGCCCGGTTACACCGAGCAGGAAAAGACCCACATCGCGACGCGCTTTCTTTTGCCGCGTCAACTCAGCGAGCACGGACTAAAACCCAACCAACTCCGGGTGGACAAGGCGGCGCTCGAATCCATCATTCGCCACTACACGCGCGAGGCCGGCGTGCGCAACCTCGAACGGCAGCTTGCCGCGCTATGCCGGGGGACCGCGCGCCGCATCGTGGAGGGCCGTTCAAAATCCGTCGCCATCACGAAGCGGAACCTGAAGGAGTTTCTCGGGCCGGTCGAATATCTCCACGATGAGGCCGAGCGCGCGACCGAACCCGGCGTCACGATCGGGCTGGCATGGACACCGGCCGGCGGCGACATCCTGTTCATCGAAGCGACCCAGATGCCCGGCAAGGGAGGCTTGATCTTGACCGGCTCACTCGGCGACGTGATGCGCGAGAGCGCCCAAGCGGCGTTGAGCTTTATCCGCGCGCATACCGGGAATCTCGATCTCGACGCGAAAACTTTTGAGAGGACTGACATTCACGTTCACGTGCCGGCGGGAGCAATTCCGAAGGACGGGCCGTCGGCGGGGTTGGCCATGGCGGTCGCCCTCGCTTCCCTCTTGCTGCGCCGGCCCGTCAAACCGGCCGTGGCGGTGACCGGCGAAATTACGTTGCGCGGAAAAATCCTGCCGGTCGGCGGGATCAAGGAGAAGGTGCTGGCGGCGGCGCGCTCCGGTGTGAAGATTGTGGTCTTGCCGGAACAGAATCGCAAGGATCTGGCGGAAGTACCGGCGGAAATCCGCAAGAAGATGCGCTTTCGATTCGTGAAGACGATCGCCGAAGCGCTGAAGATCGCGATCTAGGGAATGATGATGCGGTAGTAGCGGGCCGGCAATCCCACCGCGGAGCCGTCCAGCTTGTTGGTCGTCGTCGTCACCGCAGTAACATCGCCCGGCAAGTCCGACCACCCGCTCGATAGATCGTCCCGGTACTGCACCCGATAGGTTTTGCCGGCCACCGAGTTCCACTCGACGAGGAATCCGCCGCCATCGAGAGTTGTGCGCGTGACGCGCAGGAACACGGCGGCGTCGTTGGGATTCGTACCGGCCAGAGCTTCGGCGCCGTCACCGGCTCCGTCGCCGTCAGAGTCGGCTTTCGTCTTGTCGGTGGTAAATCCACTTGGGTTGGGCGTCGTGAGAACGTTGTCTGTGCCGGTATCCTCTTCAACGTTGGACAATCCATCGCCATCGGTGTCGACGATTTGCGTGAGGGTGACGGCCGTGGTGGCGTTGCTGCCGAAGCGCGTGTCGTTGATTGTGAGTTGGAATGTGAGAACGGCGTTGGTGTCAACGGCCGAGGTGAACGTGGCGGTGGCGGTGTTGGAGTTGACGAGTGTGACTGCAGGGCCGGTCAGTTGAATCCAATTGTAGGTGAGCGGCAGTCCACTCGGCGAGGTCGAGGTGGTGCCGATGAGTGTAGCCGGGTAACCCGACTCGACGGTGGCCGGGCTGGCACTGGCGCTGGCGACCGGCAAGTCGAGCGCGATATCGCGGGTGTTGAGCGCGAGGAAATTTGTCAGGAAGCCACTGCTGTTGCCGGCGAGGGGAACAAACGCTGTCATCGCGCCGCCATCGGCGTTGGCGAATGCGGCGGCGGCGACGTAGAGTTGTTGCGGGAACGCGCCGAAGCGGTTGGTGAGATCGATCGTACCTTCGAGAACGCCGTTGCCGAGGGCGCCATTGTTATTTAGGCCGGACGTCATGGATTGGAAGTACGGGAATTCGCTATGGAAAGTTTCGGTAGTACCGAACCAACCTTGGAACGCACTGTCGTTTTCGTCGGCTAGGAAGCAGTTCCACTGCATGACTTTGTTGGTGGTCGCCTTGGCCCAATTGGGCGCTCGGTTGGTGCTGAGGACATTATTGACGTAGACGAAGTTATCGCCGGTCTCGCCGGCATCTTGTGTGGCGACGTACAAATACATGCCGCGGATGGCGGCGTAGAGTTTCAGCCCGTTCTCCGCCCTGAGCCACGACGAGCTGTCCAGCAGCCCGTCAATCTTGAACGGATGACTGAGGTCCAACTGAAACTGGTCGATTTGAGTCCCGGCACTGTCAATCTGGCGAAGCTTAAATTTTGTGCCATCAATGTCCACCACCGAGATGCTGTTCACGGCGGTCACGAGTGCAGTCGAGTAACTCTTGCGATTGGTGGGCGTACTCAGAGACGCGCCGCCGGCACCCGAGATGATGTGATAGGTGCCGTTGATGGCGTTGATGCGCTCGTAGAAGTGATTGTGACCATCGAAGACGAATTGGACGCCGGCGGCTTCGACAATGGGCATGAGGTTCGTCTTGACGGCTTCGTTGTCGCCGTGAACACCGCCGTCGCTCGTGTACGGCGGATGATGAAAATAGACGAACTTCCAGGGCTTGGTCGTATTCGCAAGATCATTCGAGAGCCACGTCTTGATCGCGGCCACGCGCGGACCGTCGGCGGCGACGGATGCGAAGTTAGAGCACGTGTTGGAGTCGAACGTCACGAAGTGTGCATTGGCGTAATCGAACGAGTAATTTCGTTCGAGCATATTGGCCACCGTCGTGGGGCCATTCGTCGGTACATAAAAGTTGTCCAGGTACGGTTGACCGACGTTGCTGCCGTCGCCGACATCGTGATTGCCGATTCCCGGGAACACGGGCGAACGTCGGAGTGTCCGCCCATAGAGTGAGAACCAATACGGGTCGTACAACGAGCCTTCACCGGCATAATAGATATTGTCTCCCAGCGTGATGTAGAAGTCCAAGTCCGTGACGCTATTGACCCGGGCGGCGATGTTGGACATGCCGGAGGTCCCCTGTCCCCAGTCACCGAACGCGATGAATCGGAACGACTGGCTGGCGGTGCGCTTCGTCCGGAAATACTCTCCGGCCGCCAACGTGACCCCGCCGCTTTGGACGCGGTAATAATAGTTTGTGCCCGGCAGGAGGCCCGAGATGTTCATGACGTGGTTCGTGACGAGCGTTGCGTTTGAGACGGTCCCGGCGGAGTACCCGGTATCCAAACCGTAGTCCACGGCGCTGTCGCTGGCCGTGCTGGTTTTCCAAACGACGGTCACCTCATTACTCTCCGGCATTTGAATATAGGGGCCACGGATCAGCGGTCCCGTCGACGACAATTCTATGATCAGGGAAAGGTCAGAGCTATTTGTCGAAACGTTGTTGCCGACCACGGCCAGCGTGTTGGTCCCGTTGATCAAGACGCTGGGGCTAAGAGAAAGGAACTCCTTCGGTTGAGCCGGGCTACCCCGTGTAGCCTCGTGATTGCCCGTTGCCGTGGTCGTATTGCTGATGGGGTGAGCCCCGTTGTTTGTGCGCGAAGCGACCTCCGCTCCATTGATGTAGGCGATGAAGCCGTCGTCGTAGTCTGCCCCCAGCGTCAGCGTCGTAACCGCGTTCGTATCGGGAACAAAGAAGGTCTTGCGGATGAACACCGTGACATAACCGCCGACGGAATTGGTCATATCGCCCAGCAGAGTTGCGTCGTCGCCGTCGCCGTAACCAAAGCCGCTCGGCCCGGTCGGCCACGCAGAATCATCGAAGCCGTTGGTGGCCCAAGTCGCCCCGGGCGCTGGCATGTTGGTTCCCTTGTAGTACCGCCATGTGTCGCCTTCCCAGATGATCCGTTCCGCGCGCGAGACGGCCGGCATCAAGAGCGCCAGACAAAGCGCGGCGAAAAGAAGTCGGCGATTCCCGTGAGTTCCCATCGTGGGTCACCCGGACGTGGGCCGGTCAGCCGCGCCCGGCACGATTGCGCCGGCGGTACCAGCGGATGACGAAGGCGCCGGCGGAAAGCAACATGAGGATGCTCGGTTCAGGAATGGTCGTGATCTGGTGGAACGAGCCGCTGCCGAGAATCAGGACGTTGTCGCCGGGGTTGAGCGTGCCGAAGGAGACGCCGGTGACGCCATTGCTGTACTTGAAGTAGAATTCGACGTTGTTGCTGATGATCAGCAGCGAGCCGGGATTCAACGTGAAGTAATCCACGTAGAGGCCGGCGGTGTGGTTGTCGTTGCTGTCAATCGTGCCAAACGTGTCGATGAGTTCGAGCGTCGAAGTGATCACGCCGCTGCCAATCGTGAGCGAGCCGATGGCGAAGTTGTTGCTGTAGCCCAAGACGGTGCTCGTCGTGGCCGGCAAGAATCCGAAGGCGTTGGTCTGGGACGGCGTGCCGATCGCCACGAGGTTCGAGCCGAGCAGATCGATACCGGCCACGTAGAACGCCTGCGTGTAACCGCCGGAGCCGTTGAAGATGAATTCGCCGCCGGGGTGCGTGGAGTATTGATTCGACAGGCGGCTTTGGTTGACGAAGTTGCTCTTGAACATCATCACGTCCCCGGCCGTGGTGGTGATGTATCCGTTGGACGCCACCGTGTACGTGGCATTGAAGACGTTCGTGCTCGGATCCATGATCCACGCGCCCTTGTTGAAGACCTGACCGGAGAATGTGCCCACGCTGTTGAGGAATGTCACGGTGCCGGCATTGGTGAAGATCGCGCCCGACGTCATCGCCAAGCGGCCGCTGCTGGCGCCCAACACGCCGTTGGTCTGGTTGAAGACGGAGCCGGTTAGCACCAGTGGCGCCGATACCGACGTGGCGAGCCCGGTGCCGGAGTTGAAGATGCTGACGGAGGTGATGGTGCCGAAGCCGGAGAACCGCGAGCCGAACCGGTTGGTGAGGTCACCGCTGCGGAGAATACCGCCATTCATGATGATCGTACCGCCGTTGACGACGACCGCGTTGCTGGCCGTGCCGAATATCATCTGGCTGCCGCCTTCGACGACGAGCGTGCCGTTTTGCCGAATATCGACAACGTCGGTATCCCCGGCCTGCGAGTTGATGAACCGCAGGATCCCGTCGCCGCCCGCGAGAGTGTTCGTCGAGCGGATGGTGCCGAGGTTGACCAGCTCATTCGTCAAGGCCACGGTGCCGAAGCCCTGGATCAAGCCCGGCAGGCTGATGCTTTCAAAGGCGTTGGTGACGGACGTGTTGGCCGTGAGCGTGCCGCCGTTGATAAGAATCGTGCCGCTGTTGTAGATGTAGTTGAGATTCGTGACGGTCGGCGTGATCTCGGCGGTCCGGATGAGCGCCAGAGTATCATTCGTGGAGCGAACGATCATCGTTCCGTAATTCGCCAATCCTCTGTTGGCGGTGGCAAAGCCGGTATCCAGCGACAACACCCCGTTGCTGGCAATCACAGTGCCCAAGTTCACGATCGCCTTGTCAACACCCTGCCCGGCGTTGAGGCCGTACGCTCCGCCGCCGATGATCGTGCCGCTTCCTTCAATGATGCCGGCCGCGGCGTTGGTAAACGAGTCACCGAAGAAGACGTTGGTATGGCCGCCCGTTCGCAGCGTGCCGCCTCGCATGTTGACGGTGCCGGCATTCACCCAGGCATTACTGACGTTCCATTGCAGCGTCGCATTATTCGCCACCGCCATGACCCCGAAATTAGTTTGGAAAATCGAGCTCGTCATCACGAACAATCCGTTCGTGGCGCGAATGGTGCCGCCGGACGCGTTGACGATCTGGTGCGTCAACGTACCGTAGCCTTCGATGATGCCGCCGCCGGTATTGGTCAACACAGAACTACCGGTGAGCACACCGTTGTGAATCGTAATCGTGCCGGTATTGAGAATGGGCAATACTCCGCTGCGCACGAGGTTCAACGTGTTGTTCGACTCGATAATCATCCAGCCGAGGTTCTGGATGCCGCCGCCGGTCGTCGCGCCGCCCGTATCGATGGTCAATGTCGCCGCCGCTGAACTGTTGGGATTTGTGGCGATGAGGTAGCCGAGGTTCGCGAAGGACTTGTCAAAGCCGGCCCCCGAGCCGCCATAGGCGCCGCCGCCGAGGATGGTGCCGAAGCCGTTGATCGTGCCGGTATTGGAGAAGACGGCGCTCGTCGCCGTATTGGTGAAGCCGCCGGTCCGCAGCGTGCCGCCGCGCATGTTGATGTAGTTGGCGTTCGCCCACGAATTGGATGAGTTGGATTGCAGCGTGCCGGAATTCTGGATGTCGATTGTGCCGGCATTGGCCAAGCCGTCGACACTGTTGAACACCAACACGCCATTGGTGGCGCTGATGATACCCACCGCATCGTTCTGAACAAAGTTGTTGATCGCCAGTCCGCCAAAGCCGTTGATCGTGGCGCGGTTGGTGATGACGCCGCTCGACGAGCCGAGGGCGATGGTGCCGCCCGAGCTGCCGACGGCGCCGATGGTGCCAAGGTTGACGAGCCACGGATTCTCCACGACGAGTGTGGCTCCGCTGCCGGCCCGAACCTGACCGCCAACTGAATTTGTGCCGCCGAGCAAGGCAACGTCGAGGATCCCACCGGCGACTGTGGCCTGAACGGTGCCGAGGTTCACGATGTTCGGCTGCACGGTGCCGACGCCGCTGACGAACGCGCTGGCGAGGTTGGTGATCGTGCCCGGCAGGCCGTTGGAGATGATCAGCGTGCCGCCGAGCATGGAGATCGAACCGCCGTTGTTGAACGTCGTCTGCGCGCCGCCGCCGAGCACGACGTTGAGGACCGCGCCGTTGCTTGCGCCGATTGTGGCGGAGTTGAGGTCGCTCAAGCCGACGGAAAATACATTCAGCCCGCTGACCGGATTGGCGGCGAGGACGGTGCCGTTGTTGACGACGGTCTGCGTGACGTTGCCGACGCCTTTGATCGTGCCGGTGCTCTGGTTGGTAATCGTACCGGTGCCGAGGCCATTGAAGAGCAGCGTGCCGCCGGCAAGCGCGATGGTGCCTTGATTGATCAACGGCTGGCCGGCGCCACCGGGGATGGTGGCATCAAGCGTCGCGTTGGTGGACAACGTGCCGAGGGTGGCCGTCGAACCGTTCGTGAAGCTGGCGAGGCTCACCGTCAGCGTGCCGTTGCTGGCCAACACCGCACCGCTGTTGGCGACGCCGCCACCGGAGATCGTGCCAAAACCGAAGATCGTGTTCGTGTTGGCAATCACACCAGCTTGAAGTCCGCCGCCACGCATCACGATCGCGCCGCCGTTGGTGAACGACGTGCTGATCGCGCCGGTGGAATTCGTCAGCACCAGCGTGCCGCCGGTTTCCATCGCCAGCGTGCCGGTCTGCGAGAACAAGCCGCTTTGGTCAATCGTCAGCGTGCCGTTCGTGGCGATGATCGAGCCGGTATTGGTCACGCCGCCGAAGAACGTGCCGGAACCAAAAATCCGCCCGCTGTTGACGATGAAGCGCGCGCTGTCGTTCGTGCCGCCCGACGCCAGCGCAAAGGTGCCACCGAAGAGATTGATCGAGCCGACGTTGGCCGGATTGGCGCCGCTGGTGTTCCAGGCGTTGACGCTGCGGTTCATCGTGAACGTCGCGCCGTTGGCGACGCGGATTTCGCCGTTGGCCGAGTTGCTCAATCCGCCGTTGGCGAATGCATTGCCAGAGTTGAAGTACAACGTCCCGTTGGTGGCAATGACGGAACCGCCCGAGATGATGATCTCTTCGCCGCCCGCCGTGCCGTTGTTGGTCGACGTCATGAGTTGGCCGAAGCCGGTCACGGAGCCGGTGGCGGTGATGCGTACTTGAGTTATGCCGTTCGTCGCAAAAATCGAACCCCCGAAAAGTTCGGTCTGGCCACTAACAAACAGCGTCCCGGAGTTGGCGCGAAGATCCAATGTCGCGCCGTTCTGCACTTGGAACGTGCCGCTCATCGTGAGCGACGCCGTGTTGGCGACAATCAGCGTGCCATTCGTGGCGACGACCGTGCCGAGGTTCAAGAGTTGCGGATTGATGGAGCCGGCCCCGCTGATCACGCCACCGACCGCATTGGAGAGCGTCGCGACGGAATTGCCGGTGCCGAGTTGGACCGGGGTCGCCGCCGTGCCGATGCCGGAATTCGTGAACGCCGCGATGGTGCCGCCGGCCAGGACGATGACGCCGTTGTTGACGGCGGGTGCGCCGGAGTTGAGCCAGGCGTTGGTGCTGCGGGCGATGCCGAAGGTCGAAGCGCTGGCGACGTTGACGGTCGCACCGGCCGCGTTGTTGAAGCCGGCGCCGAAGCCGGCGCCCGAGTCCACAATCAACGTGCCGTTCGTCGCCTGAATCAGACCTTGATTGACGATGTTGAAATTCACGCCGCTGCCACCGACGACGTTGTCCGCGGCCCGAACGATACCGGCACCACGGATGACACCAGTCGTCGTGTTGGTGAGAATCTGCAGGATGTAGAAGGCGAGGTTGCCGGAGCCGTCGGCGATCATCGTGCCGTTGTTGAGGAATGGCGAAGGAATGTTTGTGATTTGCAGGAACGCGCCCGCGGCGGTGCCGCCGATGAGTGTGCCGTCATTGGAGGTGAAGCCGGTGGAATCAATGCGCAACACGCCGTTGCTGGCCTTGATGGTGCCGGCGGCCTGGTTGAGGATCACTGACGTAATCGTGCCCTGGCCGGTGATGGTTCCCTTGTTCGTGATCGTGCCGCCCACGAGATTGCCGCCCCCGCCGGTATTGCCGACGTTGACTGTGCCGTTCGTGTTGAGCCAGGCCGGGACGACGTTGAGGGTGCTGGCATTCGCGATGTTGAACGTGCCGAGGTTCATCACCTGCTCGCCGGCCAGCGGCGTGTTGGTCGAGACGTTGAGCGTGCCATTCGTCGCCAGGACGACGCCGTTCGTGTCGTTCCAAAGCGCGGGCGCGAAATCGCCGGGGCCGGTAATGCTGCCTTGATTGGTGACCACGCTGCCGGACATGCGGAAGCCGCCGCTGTTGAGGGCGATGGTGCCGGTGTTGACGAGAACGGTGTTGGTGAGCAGGACGGTCGAGGTCGCGTTGAAGTTGCTGATGACGCCCTGGTTCAGATCGTTTTGCAGGCCGACTCCGAAGACGCCGTTGCTGGCCATGATGCGGCCGCCGGTCAAGTTGGCGATGGCGAGCGTCTGGTTCGTGTTGCCGTAGATCAAGCCGGTGAGGTTGGTCACGACCGATCCGACGGTGACGAAGCCGCCCTGCGCCGCGATGGTACCGTTGTTGACCAAGCCCGCACCGCCGCTGACCGACAACTGCAACGTGGCCGCGCCGCCGAGCGTGTTGTTGGCGCCGAGCAGACCGGTGTTGGTGACGCCGACATTGGCTACGAGGTTGCTGAGGCCGGAGATGGGCGCTTGCGCGATAAACGACGCGGCCGCGCCGGCGTTGACGATCGGGAACGTGGAGACGTCACCGACGCCGGCAATGATGTTGAAGTTGGTGATCGTACCGGAGCCGCCGTTGAACAGGATGGTGCCGCCGGACAATGAGATCGTACCGAGGTTGATCAGGACAGTCTGGCCCCCCGGCTCGACGAGGTTGAGAATCGAGTTGGTGCCGATCGTGCCCAAGGTGGAAGTTGCGTTGTTGGTCGTGCTAGCAGTACGCACGGTCAATGTGCCGACGCTCGTAAGGTTCGTCGCGTTGGCGAACAACCGGCCGCCGTTGGTCTGGATGACGACGCTGTCAATTGTGCCCCAGCCTTGAATAAGGCCGTTGCCGATGTTGAGGAAGCTGGCGGCGTTGCTGACGATGCCATCGGAGGCGAGGTTGAGGACGCCGCCTTGTAACGAAATCGTGCCGAGGTTCGCGATGGAGTTGCCGCTGCCGGACCAGGCGTTCTGGCTGCGGTTGATGGTGAGAGTCGTGTTGGAGGCGATGAGGATGTTGCCGGAGGCGCCGTTGCTGAAGCCGCCGTTGGAGAATGCGTTGCCGGTGCTGATGAACAGCGTGCCGGCCGCGGCGCTGCCGAAGTTGGTGGCGATGATGCTGCCGTTGTTGACCAAGTTGCCATTGGCGCCGCCGACCGAGTTGGTCACGCCCAACGTGATGGTGCCTTGGCCGGTAATAGTGCCGAGATTGACGAGCGAGTTGCCATTCTGCCCGATGTTGGTGCCTTGGAAGGTGGCGACGGCATTCACGCCACCGATGGTGATGCGGCCGGTCGCGGTGTTGAGCATGCCGGTCGTCGAGAGCAGATTGAACACGGCCCCGTTGTTGGTGACGAGGAGCGTGCCGCGATTTTCCAGTTGCGCACGCCATGTGTTGGTCGCAGTGCCGGTGCCCTGCGCAATGATCGTACCGGCATTGATGACAAGACGAGTCGAGCTGGCGCCGCTTCCGTCCTGCGTGACGAAGGTACCGTCATTGAGCAAGATCGTGCCGGAGTTCATGACCTGCTGGGAATCGAGGGTGGCACCGTTCCAAGCGGTCGTGTCGCGACGGATGGCGAACGTTGTTCCGTTGCTGACAACAATTGTGCCAGAGGTCGAATTGGAAAGCGGGCCGTTGAAGGTGTTGCCTGTGTAGATGGTCATGCTGCCCGCGCCGCCGGAGATGGCGAGAATTGTGCCGTTGTTGATGACGCCGGCATTGTTTTGACCGGAGCCGAAACCAAACTGGAGCGTGCCGCGGCCGGTGATCACTCCTGTGGAGGAATTTGTGAATGTCCGGCCGTCAATTGCCGCCGTGTTTGCAAACGTAAACGTGCTGCCGCCGCCGCTGGTGTTGCCGAGCAGGATCGTGCCATCGCTGTTGAGGAAACTTGTCGAAACGGTCAGCGTGTTGGCCAGCCCGCCGCCGCCCTGACCGATGCGCCACGTGCCGCCGACGCCGTTGGACATGACGCCGCCGCCGAGGTCGGTGTTGCTGGAGATCAACATCGTGCCGCCGCTCTTGGCCAGCCAGGTGCCGTTATTTCCAAACACCTGGCCGACAACCAACGTACCGTTGGAGGCGACAACGAAGCCGCTATTGGACGTGTTGAACACCGCGATGGCCAGAGTGCCATTGCCTTGGATGGTGCCGAAATTCGCAAGCGTCCGCGTGACATTGATACCGCCGTCGTCCTGCGCGGTCACCGAACCACCGTTCAAGATGAACACACCGGCGTTCTTGGCGTCGCCACCATTGTTCCACGAATTGCTCGAGCGCTGAATAATCAGCAAGCCGTTGGTGTTCACGATCACCACGCCGCTCACCCTGTTGCTGAAACCACTATTTGTGAAGGCGTCGGCCGAGTTAATTCTCATCGTCCCCGCATTGATGATAATCGTGCCGCTGTTCTCGAAGGCAAAGTTGTTTGCACCGAAGTTGCCGGTAAAGTTGCCGGTCCCCACGCCATTCTTGATGATGATGCTGTTGTTGAGGAAGCGGCCGCCGTTCTGTGCGTAGTTAAGATCGTCGGTCAATCCAGAGGCGGCAGTCAGCTGAATCGTGCCGTCGTTCTGAGACGCGGCATTGAAATTGAGGAACAAGCTCGCGCCATTGCTCAAGATGAGGGTGCCGCTCGTCAGGTCGAACGACTGGTTGGCGTTGCTTCCCAATGTCGAATTGTTGCCGTTGAGAATCAGCGTCGCCTTGTTGCCGAGGCGCAGACCGAAAGTAGACGAGATTGCGCCGCTGGTGATGATCGTGAGGTTCGAACTGCTCGCGCCATTGCCGGAGATGATGCGAAGGTAATTGAGGCCGGTGCCGCTGGCGTTCGTGATGGTCGTATCTTGGAGGAAGACGTTGGTGATGTTGATGTCACCTTGACCGGAGGCTGGGACAGAGCCTGCGCTCCAACGAGCGGTGGTCGCCCAGTTCGTGGTCACCGGACCGCTACCGACCGTGCCGAAGGAGTTGTTGTTGTTCCACTCGTTAACAGCGAAAGCGGGGAAAGCAAACAGGAACGTCGAGCACGCCACAAGCGTGTACGCCGCCGCCTTCTGCAGTAGCAGATTACGCGACATCAACATGGAGAACAGTTCTTAGAAACCCGTCGTCGTTTTCGACTGAATTCGGACCTTGTGAAACCCTTTACCTCACCGCGCGACAATATATGTGTGTGGCCCAGTGGGTGTCAACCCTAATATGCCGCGAATTGAGCACGAAACAGACGCTAATGTCGTGCCGACCGGGCGGTCAGGGTAAGACCGTAACTCGGTAAAAACGCTTGAGAAGAGCTGCAGCTCCCGAGTCGGTGGCAGAGAGGAGCCCGCCGGTGCCAGAGATGGCGCCATATCCCGGGAGCGTAAGCCACGTACCTACAACTATATCGTCACGGAATTCAACACTGTACTTCATGCCATTGATTGTTCGGAACTGTACGGAAATGTCCGGCCCCGACGGTGCCACCGAGTCGATTCGGAGTAGATTGGAAGAATTCGTTGGGCTCGTTCCTGCAAGGTACTCCTGTTCGTTCGCTAGGCCGTCCCCATCCGGATCGCATGCCGCGCAGGAGTCCGGGGTGGGTGTAGGGAAGAAGTACTGCCGCCATGAATCCGAGATCCCATCGCCGACAGAATCCGGTCCGAAGCTGACTTGCGTCGTCCCGCCGGAATGCGAGAGCTTCACGTGGACGAAGCCGGTATTGGCATCGTATCGCCAGCCGAAAGTGGCCGCGGCAAAATCTGTCGCGTTAGTGAACGCCGGCATTCGGACGCCGTCGCGCTCGACTCCCGCCGGCGCGGAGCCATGAACACGCAGCAGAACCGGTCGCGCCGTCGAGGTCAATGAGAGCGTGACGACCGTGCCGTTAGATTGGCATTGCAGACTCGTACCGTCGTAAACAGTGAAGCTCGAGTTGGCCGCCGGGTAAACGAGAAACTCCAGCGAGCTATCCATCGTGACGAGATTTGGATTGCTCACGTACGCGGCGTCGCAGAGGGTTTGGACGTTTGTGGAGATCATCGGCACGATCGCGCCGTCGCGCACGAACAGCGGCATGTGCAATGGGTTGGAATTGTTCCACACCACGTTCGAGCCGCCGATGTAGCGTTGGTTGGTGAAATAATCGAACCATGCGCCGGCCGGCATGTAGACGTTGCGGGTCGTGGCGTTGGCGGCGTTGACCGGCGAGACGAGCAGTTCGTTGCCGAACAGGTAGGTGTGATTGATGCCGTATACGCCCGGGTCGGATTGGTTGAGCAAAACGAGCGGGCGAATAATCGGCAGTCCATTGGTACTCGCTTCCATCGCGTAGGAGTAAATGTACGGGAACAAGGCTGTGTGCAACTTGGCGTAGTTGATGTAATTGGTCAGCGTCAACGCGCCGTAGCCCCACGGATACTGTTCGAGGTTGCCGGTGTTGACGTTGCGATGCACCTGCATCAACGGCGTGAACGCTCCAAACTGCGTCCACCGCCGGAACAAATCCCCTTTGTCGCTCTCGAAGTCTGAATTCTGATACGCGCCGATGTCGTGATTCCACGTGGAATAGCCGCACATCGCCGCCGAGCCGCCGGCCACGATCACGCTCTGCAAGCCGTTGTCCTGCGAATAGTTCGGCTTGTTGTCCCCGGCCCAATAGCCGGGATACGCCTGGCTGCCGGTGAAGCCACTCCGCGCGAACAAAATTCCGTTCGTGCCGAGCACATTCCAGATCGTCTTGTGATATTCCGTCGCGTAGCCGTTCTGCATTTCCTGCCCGGTCTTGTCGTTGAAATAAACCGCGGTCTTTGGAATGTATGAGCCTGGCGGATTACCGGACTCGCCGTCGTCCGTTTTGAATCCGCCGATGACGTTGAACCCGCCGCTTTGGCTCACGGCGACGAGATTGCTGAGTTGTTTCTGTGCCCACAACGCGGCGTTGGGGTTCGTGTAATCCACCGGACTGCCGGTGCCCTTCCACCAATTCGTCACCAGCGGTGGCCCGCCGACGGACGCACGCACAAAATAATTGCTCGCCGTGCCCTCCGCGTAATTCGCCGCCGCCCCGGTATTCTGGCCGCCGACGCCGTCGTTGACGGAACTCGTGTTGATGAACGGTGTCATCCAGCAGATCGCGTAGAATCCATTCGTGCGCAGGAACGTCATCATGTCCGTGACCGTCGCGAAGCCGGCGTAGTTCGTCCCCTCGTACGTGCCGCTGTTGCCCCACTGCGTCATGTTCCAAGTGAAATCGTTGTAGCCGACCTCCCACGGCGAATCGAAAACCAGCACCGAACCCGGTATGCCTTTTTCGCGGTACTTGCTGATCGTGTACCGGACTTCGCCGCCGGTATGCCAGATGTCGCTCGACATCCACGGCGCGAACGCCCACGGTGGGGACATCTTCGGCCGGCCCGTGTAACCGGTAAACCGCGAGAGCACATCCGTAAGGTTTGGCCCGACGACGATGTTGAACTTCAACGTTCCGAAAAGATGATCCACGAAATACCGGTCGTTGGCTGCCGCGCGCAGATCGAAGAAACTTTCCGCGCCCGAATCGAGATGGAAGCCGTATCCGCGCGTGCTGATGAACCACGGCATCACCTTGTACGACTTGTCGCCCTTCGTGCCGGGCGGGTCGTCGGTGATGATGCGCGTGCGCTTGCCGGCCTGGTCGAGCGAATTGAATTTCTCGCCCAAGCCATAGAAATGTTCATTCGTATCGGACACCGCCGCCACAGCGGTGGACTTCGGCGTCGGGCCGCCCCAGTCCAGCACTTCGTACCGGACCACGTGATCGTGCGGAAACGTCAACCGCGAGACGACGCTGGTATTGCCGAAGGTCTGCCGGACCTGGATGCCGCTGAGCATGTTCGAAACGGAAAGCACCGGTCCGATGATGTAGGAGTTGCCGTTCACGAAGGCCCAAGAAGGCAGGAACACATTGGTCGCGCCGAGTTCTGTCCCATCGAACGCCTGCCGGAAGATTTCGATGTGGCCGGAGTCGCTGTAAATCCGTGCGTGAACTTGGTCGGAGCCGCTGCCCTGGCCGGTGAGTACTACTGAGCCGCTCGGCTGCGCCGGCCATTGCACGTCGTACTCGAACGGATTCGCCTGCGCGTCGGCCTCCAATTCATACTTGGTGTTGTTGCCGCCGACGTAGGTTGCGATGTGATCGCTGTAGGGAACGCGGAGGTAATACTGGACGGTGTCACCGGCTGTGAAAACGTTCGCGGGGATCGAGTTGGAATAGTACTTGTTGTTTCCGCGTTCGTACCAGAAGAACATGGGAACCGTATTCCACGAGTTGCTCGCCACGTGCTTGTAAAGGATGGCGCTGCCGGTCTGGAGTTGATTGCCGGGATTGCCGCCGCCTTGGAACTGGTTGCCGGTGTAGAGGAACACCGCCTCGTTCGAAGCCATTCCGCCGAGCGGACTGCGCATGGTGATGTTGGTCTCGAAACTATCCGGGATATGCCACGCGTTGCCGAGGATCGGCTGAAAATTGGCGTTGGTCGTGAGAATCACGCGGTCGATGCGCATGCCGTCCTCGCGCATCCAAAGGCGAAACGTGTGATAGCCGGTCGAGCCGACGGAGACTGTCGCGAGGTTGCCGACGTTGTTGCGGTTCGTCCAAACCCAACTGTTCCAACGATCCTGCCAAGTCACGTGGGCGGCCGAATTGGTTGCGCCCGGTGTGGTGAAGTCCAGCCCCGCATGAACCGAGTCGTCGTTCTGGCTCGTGCCGTAGCCGCGAATCCAGACGTAATGCGTTTGCGCGTGGGCGAAGCTGACGGCGTACTGCAATTCGGGGCCGGTACCGACCCACGCCACGTTGAGATTCGTACCGATGTTGGGCGTGGCTTCCAGGTAGCCGGCCCCGCTGAATCCCGCCACCGAATTTGACAGCGCCCAAGTATGAGTCGTGCCGGCGAAGTTGTTGGAGAACGCCCCCGCCTCAATGTCCACCACACCGCCGTTCTCTGTGAACAGCGGTGCCGCCATCGACGCCGGCAGTGACAAGACGACGGCGACAACAGAGCTAAAGAGAGTTTTGAGTACTTTCACGTTCATGAAATCAGCGACCTCGTTTCAGCAATTCCCCAGCCTATCCATCACTCGCCTATTCTACGGCGTACTCTCCGTCTTGTCCATCGCAGCCGGCGCGCGACCTCTTTACAATTTCGCTCGTTTGAGGCAATCTGCCGCATGCTTCGTTATCTCGGTTCCGGCGTCCGCCGCTTCGGGCTTTACCCCATCCCGCCGCATCAACGCGCCGACTGGGAATTCTTTGCCGTTATCCGTGGACGCTGTGCCAGCTTGCTTTCCAACACCAAGGCCCCCGTTCTCCGTGAATGCCATCTTTGGGTTTTTCCACCGGAGACCGCCCACGGCTGGTTCGCCCCCGGCACGAGTTGCTGTCACGTCGCCGTTTTCCATTTCGCGCACGTACCGCCGTTGGTGGATCGTATCGCCCGGCAGCACGGCCACCTCGACGCCCCACTTACCGCCGCGCAAGCCAGACGTCTTGCATCGCTGGAACGCGATCTACGCCGACCGTTCGAGTACGTCACTGAGAGAAGCCAGCTCCTCTTCGAGAAGGCGGCGCTCGAACTTGCGCTCCTTGCGCTCGCGCCCATTTCGTTCGCCACCGACGAAACGCAGTCCGACTTGGCGGTCCGCAAGGTCGAGGCCTGTCTGCGGTGGTACTCCGATCACATGTCCGAGCAGCCGAAGTTGGAACACGTCGCCCAAGCCGTCCACGTCTCGCCCAGCCACCTGCGCCGGTTGTTCTGGCAGGCACGTCGCGAAAATCCGCTGTGCGCGTTCACCAAACTACGACTCGAACGCGCAATGGAGCTACTCTCGCATTCGTCGCTGAAGCTTGATGCGATCGCCTCCAAGTGCGGGTTCTCCAGCGCGGCTGACTTCTGTCGCGTCTTCAAGAATTACAACAACGTCACACCGGACGCTTGGCGTCGCTCCAAACCCGGCCCCTACACGGAACCAGCCGCTACGGGCTGACGACTTTCACTTTGTAGTACCGCCTCGCGCTTACGGCCGACGCGTCCGGGTAGTTCGTCGTCGTGCCGGTCGCCGCAATCGTCCCGCTCAACAACGTGAATGGGCCGGCAGGATCTGTCGCAACATAGACCTGATAGCTCTTGCCGGGAACAGCGGTCCACGTGATCACGCGGGCGGAGGAGATATTCACAACACGGAAAACAGACGCAGCGCTGCGCGGGTTCGTGCCGGCGGTAAACTCGCCGATGTTGTCGAGGCCATCGCCATCGGGATCGCCGGCCACGCCGTGCTCGGGCGTGGCGATCACGGCGGCGGTGTTCATGTTCGCGTGGCCGAGGATGCCGTCGTCCCATGGGATCAGACTGTGCGCGACCTCCCAACCGTCCGGCAGGCCGTCGCCGTCGGTATCGGCTTTGTTCGGGTCGGTCTCCTTCCATTTCTCACCGGCGTCGTAGATGCGATTGTTGTTCGTGTCGCCTTCGATGCGACCGTCGCGCACCGTGCCATCTTCGAAACCATCGGTGAGTCCGTCGCTGTCGCTGTCGGGATTCACGCTGACCAGCCGGGAGGCCGACAGGTTTTTTGTCCCGTCGTTGTACGTTACCTGTATCGTGCGCACTCCGGTCGTGGGATCGCCCCAAACGTACCGGATTTCGCTCATGTAGTCGCCGGGGTTTTCGTCCTGGAAGAAATATTGCGCGCGCGGCTGTGTCACGCCATCAACCTGGATCGTAAAGTTGGTCACGTTGGCGACAAGCGTGTCGCTGAAGCGAACCGCGATGGTGTAGAACAACGTCGGCCAGATGTCGATCTTTTGTCCATCGGCACCGGGGAATGCCACGTACACTTTTTCCGGATCGGCGCCGAAATCGCCGAGCGTGAGGTCGTAGGAGCGACGAATGCTGTTGTCGTTGAGATCGCGCGCCCACGCGTTGGCCGAGATGCCGACGTCACCGCCCATCACGTCCACGGCATCGTTATTGTTGTCCGGCACGGCGTCGAATGTGCAATCGCTACCGGCATCGTTGCCACTGCTGCGGAACGACGCGAGCGAAACCGTGACACGTTGCGGCGAGACAAGATCGAGGTCGTGCTTATTGATGCGGGCTTCGATGACGTTATTGGCGGCACTCACGGTAATGGCGGCGTCGGCGGCCGGCGGCGCATACCAACCGGCGCCATTCCATAATCGAATCTTCGGCACGCCGGCGACGGTGTAAAACATGATCTCGCGTGTTGCGAATTGATTCGTGGTCTCCAAACTGATCGAGCCGACCGGCTTCGATGCGTCGCCGATCCAGTTTGCGCCGGCGCTGAGATGCGAATTCCAGGCAATGCCGATGGCCGGCAACGAAGCATCGGTGATGTCTTGCATGCGGATGAGGAAATACGCGTAGGTGTCATCGGCGGTGATGCGAACCTGCGTGATATCCTGGTTCATCGACGCGCCATTGAACCCACGGTAATCGGCGGAGTCGCCGGTATAGATCCACTCGTCGTTGCTGACGGTCCATTGGTGAACCAGTGCCGGCGGCGTGCCCGTCCAATCGCCCGGGAAGCCGTCCACCTTGACGCGCGTGGTTTTGTCGAAGATGAGCAAGTCCCAGAACTTCAAACTCGGCACCGCGAATTGCACGAAGTAACCGGAGGCGTCGGTGCCTTCGGTGAACGTGAGTTCTTGCGGCCGGCCCAGTCCATCGTCCGGCGTGGCGAGATAAAGATGCTGCACTTTCTTGTCGACGTAGTACTTCAGCGAAATGTTTTGCTGGAATTGTGGATTGCCGCTGAGATTCCGCCACTGGTCGTCCACGCCGTAGAGATTGATGAGGCTCAACACGTCGTATTCATCGCGCCAGAGTTTCGCGACCGTCCAGATCGTACCGGATTGCGCGTCCTTGCTGAGCGTGTGCGTGGTGCTCAACACGTTCGCGCCGTCAGTCCCATCCTGAATGCCGCCGAGCGTGTTGAAGACGAGCAGGTTCTCGTACCGGACGGCGAAGTCGTAGTAGTCGCGCATCACGCGCGGCAGCGTGGCCGGCATGGGCAGTCGTGCCGGCCAGTAGTAATGCGACAACATCTGGCCGTCCTCGCCGAGTTCCACGTGATAGGCGCCGTTGCCGAAGACGCAGGCGTCCATCAACCGGATGGACGCTTCGTTGAGTTCGTTCGTTTGCCGGGGATTGCCAAATGCGTCCTGCAACGTTTTGAAATTCATGTACGCCGCTAGCACGACCGATTTGCCGCCGCCGGCCGTCTTCGCGCGCTGGATGAGCGTGCGAAGGTCGTTGTAACGATCCGAGCCCCAGACTTCCTGATAGTAAATGTCCGTCGCGGACGGCGCGACGTTGTCGAGGTAGCCGCCGTACACATCATTTTCCGTGACGGTGGCGGTCGGGTTGACCGTTTGCAGCGCGGCTTTGCAGTTGCCGATGAAATTCGGAAACGCGGTCCACTCCGGGATGCCTTGGTCGGAGTTGTATTTGTACTTCCACGCGCCGCCGAGGTTGTCGAGGTGGACGCCCTCGAAGCCGAGTTTCAGCATCGCGTCTTTGAACTGATTGAATATCCAGTTCTGCCAATCCGGATTCGACACGTCCATGACCCAGATCGTGCTGAACTGATCGTAAACGTCCTTGACCTCCGTCTGCCACGGGCCGTCGAATGCCGCCCACGTGATGTGCTCGGGGCCGAGGTTGTTGCCACTGTCGCCGTACATCAAATCATAGAATATCGGCGAGATGCCGCGGTCCTTGGCCGCGTTGATCTTGTTGGTGATGGTCTTGATTGAGTTGTCCCGGTAGCCCCAGTCGCGAAAATTGTCGGCGAGGTTGCCGGCGCAATCATACGGCAGCAGCCGGTCGTGTGTGTACAGCCAATCGTAGAATTGCACGACGTTGATGTGGTACTTGCTGAGCGCCGCCGTCCTCGCCTGGCTGTCCGCTTGTTGCTCGCCGGGATAGAAGTCGGTATGGAAGCCATACCGGGGAAACGGCGTCCACGAACTGCTCACGTCGATCGCGCTCGACCGGCTGTCGCGCGGCACGCCGTTCGTCAGAAAATCCACATCCACGCTGTAGCCGCGAAAATCATCCGTCCACGTTTGCCAGTCGAACGTCACTGTGCCCGAGACATTGGTCGTGAAGGTCGCGACCTCCTGAAACAGCCGGCGAATCTTCACCCGCACCTGTCCGCTGCCGGCCAGCTCGACAAATATTCGCGCCGTCTCGCCGGGGTTGTACCGGGCCTTGTCGGTGTACACGTCGCGAATGATGGTGTTCACTTTCACGTAGTAGTTCTGCGAATAGTTGGTGTCCCAGTACGGGTCGCCCACCGCGCCGGTCGCCTGCAGCGCAAACTCGATGCGCGCGCCTTCCGGGAACTGGCCGAGCTTCACATGCCAGAGATCGTTCGCGTTGCTCACGCCATTTGTCGTGAGATCCACCCACGTCCAATCCACACCGTTGGTCGTGTAAATTGCGCGCACTAAAGTGGCTGCGCCTTTCGGGCCGGTCTCAGTGTTGATCCAAAGGTCCTCGCCAGGATCGAGGTCGCCCGCGGCTGGGTAGGTGTACGTGTAGCCACCCCACGTCACCGGACTCAGCGGTTTGACGTTTGCCCGGTAGTACGCGCTGCTGTTGTTGTCCGTCACCGTCCCGCTGGAGAATGTCGCGTTGCAGGCGTACTGCACTGTCGTGCCGGGCGCGAACTTGCCGAGATTGATGTGCCACAGGTTGCCGGAACTGCTCGTGCCGTTCGCCGTCAACGCGGTTGTCGTCCAATTCGTGCCGGCGTTGGTGCTCCAAACGACCCGTGCCGATGTAGCCGCGCTGAGCGGTCGCGTTTCCGTGTTGATCCACAGATCATCGGTGGAAGCGAGGTCGCCGTTGGCCGGATAGTGAGACGTGCCGCCGATCCACGGCGCGGAACTCGAACTGTTGACGATGGCGTGATAGTCCGCGCCGAAATTGTTCTCCCACTGCGAACCGTTCGAGCCGCGCACCTCGACGGCGTAGCGCACCGTCGTGCCGGCGGCGAACTGACCGATGTTCACGCGCCACAATTCGTTCGTGGTCGTCGGCCCGGCCCGCTGCATATCGGCGTTGCTCCAACTCACGCCGTCGTTGGTGCTGTACGCAGTTTGCGCGTACGTCGCCGCGCCGACTGGCGTCGTCTCGATGAACACGGTGATGTCGTTGGTCGAGTTGATCTGGCCGTTGACCGGATCGTGCCGGACGTTGCCGATCCAGGCGACCGGCTTCGCGCCGTTGACCGAGGTTTGAAACGCCCCGCCGTTCGGATCCCAGAGCGTACCGGCGGCGCCAAAGTTCGCCTGGGCCCGGTACTGCACGCACGCGCCGAACCCAAACTTGCCGAGGTTGTACTGCCACCGGTCGTTCAGCCCGGCCGTGCCGATCTTCGGCATCGCCACTTGGGTCCAGTTCGTGCCGCAATCGCCGCTGTACTGCAACGCCACCGCGCCGGCCGCGTTGATTGGATACGTCTCCGTGGTGACGATCAGATCGTCTTGCGGATCAACCTCGCCGTTGACCGGCGTTTGCGACGTGTTGCCGATCCAGTACGCGCTGTTGACCGTGAACCAGTAATTGCCGCCGCCGTTGGTGTCCCACAACGAGCCGCCGGTTCCGTTGCGGACCTCGACAGCATATTGAACTTTCGTGCCGGGCGTGAACTTGCCGAGGTTGACGTGCCACCAATCATCGGCCCCGAGCGTGCCGGCTTTCTGCATCTCGACGGAAAACCAGTTCGTCCCGTTGTCGCTGCTGAACACGACGCGCGCCGAAACCGCCGAGCCTTGCGTATACGATTCGATGTTCACCCAGACATCGTCGGCGGAAGTGATCTGGCCATCGCGCGGGCAATTGTAAACGTTGCCGACCCACGTCAGCGCGGCGTTCGCCTGCGCGACGAAGGCAAGCCCGAACAGGAGGCTGAGAGCAGTTTTCATGGCCCGTCGGATGCGATCCAACTTTACTTTACCGCGCCGCGCCCGCAAGGTCTATGGCATTAGTGCCATGACACGTATCAATTTGGAAACGCCATGAAGAAGCGCCGGCACGTGTTGGTCGCGCTGTGGTGGTGGGATGACCGGCTGCTGCGCGGCATCGCCACCTACGCGCACGAAGCCGGCTGGATTCTCAATGCGCAGATGCGCCACCGGTTTTGGGACCGACGCAAACGATCCATCGATGGCCTCATCACCCTCGCCACCAACCGACCCTTCATTCGCTCGTTCAAGGCGCCGGCTGTGGACCTCAGCAATTACCGCGATGATTTCGGTTGCCCAAAGGTCATCGCCGACGATGCCGCCATCGGTGCCGCCGCCGCCGAGCATTTCGTCCGTCGCGGCATTCAAGACATCGGCTTCGTCGAACTCATGAACGGCACGAGCGCGACCGAGAATGACCGGCGCGAAAGCCTGCAACGTGCCGTTCACGCGATGGGCCGTCGCTTCCATCGTCTCCGGTGGAAAAACCTCCACGCGCAGCTACGCCGGTTGCCCCAGCCGGTCGGGCTCATGGCCGTCAACGACGACACGATGATCGACGTCATGGAAGATTGCCTCAAACGCGGCTACGAGATCCCGGACCAAGTCGCGCTACTCGGTGTGGACGATGTGGAATCCGTCTGCCTGCAAGCGCCGGTGCCTCTCTCCAGCGTCAATCTGGATTTCGAACGACGCGGTTACGAAGCCGCCCGGCTGCTCGACCGGCTCATGGACGGCAAACCGTCGCCGAAAAAGCCGCTCGTCGTGCCGATCCGCGGCGTGACCGCGCGCCGTTCCACCGAAGTGCTTGCGGTGAGCAACCCGCATGTCGTCGCCGCGCTCCGCTTCATCCGCGAACACTTCCACGAACCTCTCAAGGTCCGCGACGTGATGAAACAACTCCACGTCTCCCGGCAAGCCATGCAAAACTATTTCCAACAGCACGTCGGCCATTCGATGCTCGATGAAATTACACGGCTGCGCGTCGAAGAAGCGAAACAGTTGTTGCGAAAAACAAACCTGAAGATCGAAGTCGTCGCCGAACGCAGCGGGTTCACCGACCGGCTCCATTTCCACCGCGCCTTCACCAAACTGACCGGCACTCCGCCCGCTCGCTGGCGGCAAGAACAGCGAATCTAATCCATCGCCAACCGGCAGTAAAATCCGTTCGGGCCGATCGCCGCGCGGTTGTGCGTGACCTTCACTCGCAACGTGTTCGCGCCCGCCCGGACATCCACGTCCACAAAATCTTCGTCGCGCTCAGCGCTCCGGTGCCCCTGCCAATCGAACACCTGCTCGCCGTTCAACCACACGGTCATCCCATCGCCGCTCCCCAACCACAGCCGCGCCTTACCGGCTTTCGGCAAAATGAAATTCGCCGTCGCCTCGGATTGCTTCCCCAAGTCCACATACCCATCATCTCGCGTCGTCAGGTTCCAATCCGGCAACTTCGCTAACGTGATCGTCTGTCCCCCGGCATTCACGGAATAACTTCCGACCGGCAACTTCTCCGGCACCATCACATAAAACGCCGCGCGCTCGCCCTTCTGCGTCCGTCCCGGCAACACTTCGAAACCTTCCGGCGCCTCCAACGTCGCTTCGCCCGGTGCGCGCAAGAAAATCTTCTCGTACTTCTGACCGCGCAGAATGCGTTGCGTCGGCACGATCCCTCGCTCGTCGGTCGCCCCGGCCAGCGTGATGGCCGGCTTCGCTTCCGGCAACGCCGTGAAGAACTTCTCCGCGCCATTGCGGGCAAAGACCGGCATCTCCGCCAATGCCGGTCGCACAACCAGATTCGTCGGGCCGGCCACGTTCTCCTTCGTCCACACATTCACCCATTCGCCGGCCGGCAGATAAACTTTCCGTTCGTCAAACTCGCTCAAGATCGGCGCGACCAACAAATCCGCGCCGAGCAAAAACTCATCGTCGAGGTTCCACGTGCCGGCATCGTCCGGAAACTCGTAGAGCAACGGCCGCCACACCGGCACGCCATCGTCCCGGGCTTGCTTCGCCGCCGCGAGAATGTAGTCGCGCAGCCGCCACCGCAAATCGAAATAGTACTTCGCGACACGCACGGTCTCGTCGTCGTAGACCCACGGCTCGCGCGGTGTCGTGCCGTGCAATTGAAAGATGGGCGACAACGCACCGAGTTGCAGCCACCGGATGTACAGGTTCTTCGTCGGCGTGCCGGCGTAGCCCCCGGCATCGTGGCCCCAATAAAAAAATCCCGACAACGCCGCGCTCAACCCGGCACGAACAACACGCGGCAAATCATTCCACGTACACGCCTGATCGCCGCCCCAGAACGTCGCGTTGCCGGTGCACGTCGCCGTGCCGGAACGCGCGAAGGTCATTCCCTTCTTCCCGGCCGACTCGAAGGCGTCGAGCGCCGCGCGCTGATAATAATAGGGATGCAAGTTGTGGAACCACGGATCCGGCGCGCGCTCGCCGCCGTCGGTCTTGAATCCATCCACGCCAATCGCGACCAATTCCTCGTGCATCTTCGTCCACCATTGCCGCGCGGCCTCTTTGCGGAAATCGATTTTTACCGCGTTCTCGAGCCAATCCACGCGCAGCTCGCTGCCGTCGGCGTTGAGCACGAGCCAATCGTTCGATTTCGCGATGGGATACGTGCTCGCGGTGTCCCAAATGCTCGGCGTCTCCCAGCACACCACCCGGTACCCGCGCCCGTGGAGCTTCTCGAT
>Ga0247727_10002432_pt1 | contig 42619 bp, 43 predicted proteins | sample WisWelCaveWW1625_FD_202498 | JGI IMG/M metagenome (GOLD analysis project Ga0247727, IMG submission 202498) | Biofilm microbial communities from Wishing Well Cave, Virginia, United States - WW16-25 | ecosystem: Environmental > Aquatic > Deep subsurface > Groundwater > Cave microbial mat | place...
AGCCACCAGGTCCGGCGGCGCCGCATCGCGCGGTATGCCCGTTATCGGAATCGCCAGGTCGGGACCCATCAGCACCCGCTGAGCCACCTGCTCAGCATTAGGGATATTAAGTTGGAGTCACACTAGCTTAGAGGCATCATGGGCGGCCGAACAGGCCGCTGCACCTGACGGCACCGGCGCCCGCTCGCGCGTGCGCCTCGCGCCATGTGTATGCTCACGGCGCGTGCCGCAGGTGAGCGGCAACGCGTTAGGCGGCGCCCGCTATTGACTAAGTACATACAGAATATGTACCTTCTGGCGTGGCCGAACTCCGCTTCGAGTGGGACCCCGACAAGAGTGCCGCCAATGCGCGGAAGCACGGGGTCGCCTTCGAGGAGGCTGAGAGCGTGTTCGCCGACGAGCAGGCGCTGCTCATTGACGATCCGGAACACCCACAGGCCGAGGAGCGGTTCGTTCTCTTGGGCTTGAGTGCTAGGCTCCGCGTGCTCGTGGTGGTCCACTGCTATCGGGAGGACGACGCGGTCATTCGCATCATCGCAGCGCGGAAGGCCACCAAACCGGAGCGGCAGCGGTACAACGAGAGGTGGCGACGATGAGAAAGCAGTATGACTTCTCCAAGGCGCGGCGGAACCCCTACGCCAAGCGACTCAAGCAGTCGGTGACCATCCGGCTCGATGCGGCAGCACTCAAGTACTTCAAGGACCTGGCAGGGGAGACCGGCATTCCGTACCAGACGCTGATCAACCTCTACCTGCGGGACTGCGCGGCGTCGGGGCGGAAGCTAGCCATGGAATGGCGCCCCTCGCGCCAAGGCGCCGCATAACCCGGAATTGGAGCCGTCGGGCGTTCATGGGCCGAGCGCTCGTGCGCTGGCTGGCGCCCACGCGGCCGAGAAGGAAGAATCGAGCTTGTGTGTTGGGCAAGTGGTCGCCCGCGGCTCAATTCCATCTCGTTAGCCCGCTATCGAATGAAAACGTGCGCCATCCTCGCTCTCTGCGTACTGGGGTTGTCGGCGTGTCGAGAGCAGGCGCAGCAGGAAACCGCTGGCATACGGAGACTCCGCGCTCAAGCGCGCGATTCTTTCGACGTTGACGCGACGGGACTCTTTATTCTGCCGGATTCTGGTGGCTGGATCGTAAACGGAGTCGCGGTAGACTCGAGCAGAATCCCAACGCTAATAGCGGAGATCTTTGCCCCGAGGCAGTTTGCACAGCGAGTAGTGTTCGTGTGGCATAATCCACGTCGCCCCTGGCACGATGAGGAGATTATCGAACGCGCCGCTTTGGCGGCTGGAGGACGCGCCTTCGATGCAGAGCTCAGCGGCTTTGAACCGTGGATGCACCCTGACTCGGCCATTGTGGTGGGCCGTCCTCGTGCTCGATGAGCAACCGGGAAGATAGGTAACAGAGTAAACCGGGATGATGGGTGACACCTCACCGGGGTGGAGGAAGAGCAGAAAGAGATCCGTCCCGGATGATCATGTCTCGTTCATCGACTTTGGCGAGGAGGACGGTTCCGAAGGAGATGGACCAGATCCCGTCGTCGGTTTCTTCCAGGCCGACGTGATGCTGTTTCAGGGCATTGGCGATGAAGAGCAGTTTGTGTTTGATCCGGAAGGTACCGGCGTTGGTAACGCGCTTCCACGATGAAGTGGCCCGGATACTCGAGCGGAGGCAGGCGCTCGGGATAGGGTCGTGGTGAGACGGTGCAGCAGGAGCTGGGGGTACGGCCGCCGAGGACCTCGTGCGGCCGCTCGTCGTTGCAGAGCGTGCGGAAGCGATTGAAGGCGCACTGCTGGGCAGCGAGCGCGGCGCGTGGGGGGCGACAGGCGCCGACTTTGAGGGTGCGATGCATGCGCTCGTGCGCGCCATTCTCCTGCGGCGACGCGGGGTGAATGCGCTGGTGCTGGATCCCGAGGCGCATCCACCAGACGTTGAGCTGCGAGAGCCCATGGATGCCACAGGACGTGAAGGGCACACCGTTGTCGGTCCGGATCGCCCGCGGCAGCCCGAACGCGCGGAAGGGGTGCTCGAACACCGGCCGGGCTCCGCGGCCCTTGATGTTGGGGGTCCCTGACAGGCGAGCAGGTAGCGGGTGTGCTGGTCGCCGATCGTGAGGGGATAGCACCACACGCCGTCCTGGGTGGGGAACTGCCCCTTGAAGTCGGCCGTCCAGAGGTCGTTGGGGGCGGAGGTGACCGGTGGGACGACGCCGGGATGCTGGCGCGGCCGCCGGCGCCGCCGTTTCTTGACCAAGCCCTCCCGCGCCAGCAGATCGCCGACGGTGCTCACGGCCGGCCAGGCTGCGTTGGCGATGTCCGGATGCCGGGGGGCCAGCCAGTCGAGCAGCTTGCCTGGTCCCCAGTCTGGGTGGGCTCGCCGCGCCTGGCACAGGAGCTCGGCGAGCTCCTGGTCAATGCGGTGCGGGCAGTGGTGCGCGACGTGACTCCGGTGTTGGAGCCCCCGCCGCGCGTCCTCGGCGAAGCGCCCGGAGCCACTTGTAGCCGGTCTTTCGGCTCACCTCGTAACGTCGGCACAGCTCCGCGATCCGACCACCCGGGCCGGTGCACGTCCTGCACAAAGCGCAGTCGCTCATCCATCGCTGACGTCTCCCTCCACGGCATTGGCGCCTCCTGGTCGAGGCCACCTACGTTAGAGAGAGTGTTACCAATCAGCTGTGTACGACCTGTCACCTATCAGCGGCGAATGTACCCCTGTGCGGCCTAACTTGCGCTTGAAGCGGTCGCCGGGGCCGCCGGATCGGGCATCCAGGCAGCCGCCGTCCCTTGCCGGGCTCGGCCGCGTGCCGTATTCAGAAGGCATGACGCAGTCCGCCATTCCGCAGATTCCACCCTCGACCTTCAGATTCCGGCCGCCGGCGGGCGGGCGGGTGGTGGATGCGACGCGATGACGTCCTTCGACGCCCTGCGCGAGGCCCTGGCGGACCGCTACGCGATTGAGCGGGAGCTCGGTCGTGGCGGGATGGCGACGGTGTACCTCGCCCGGGACCTGCACGACGAGTCCAGCGTGGCCGTGAAGGTCATGCGCCCCGAGCTGGCGTCGGTGCTCGGCGGGGACCGCTTCGCCCGCGAGATCAGGATCACTGCCCGCCTCCAGCATCCCAACATCCTGCCGGTGCTCGACTCCGGGGAGGTGGAGGGGACGTCCTATTTCGTCATGCCATACGTGGACGGCGAAACGCTCGAGCAGCGCCTGGTGCGCGAGGGGCAGCTCTCGATCGAGGAGGCGCTGGACATCACGAGTGAGATCGCCGACGCGCTGGCGTACGCCCACGGCGTGGGCTTCATGCACCGAGACATCAAGCCCGGCAACATCCTGCTCGCCCACGGTCACGCGGTGCTCGCCGACTTCGGAATCGCCCGGGCGGTGGACGCCGCCGGAGGCGACAAGCTCACCGCGACGGGCCTTGCGCTCGGCACGGCGGCCTACATGAGCCCGGAGCAGGCGGCCGGCGGCAAGATCGACGCCCGAACCGACATCTACAGCCTCGGCTGCCTGTTGTACGAGATGCTTGCGGGCCAGCCACCATTCACCGGCCCCACGCCGCAGGCCGTGCTGGCCCGACACTCGACCGACGCGGTGCCCAGCCTCCGGACGGTACGGGAGACGGTGACCGCTTCGCTGGAACGCGCGATCATGAAGGCGTTGGCCAAGGTGCCCGCCGACCGCTACGTCACCGCAACCCAGTTCACGGAGGCACTCCGGCAGGGCGACACCGCCGAGCAGGCGGCGGCCGGGCGGCCGCGCGGCCGCCGCTTCGCGGCCCTTGCCGCCGTCGCGCTCGCGGTAGCCGCTGTCATGTGGCGCATCGCGCTTACCGGGTCGCCGGACCTCGACCGGAATCGCGTCTTGGTCTTTCCGCTGATGGTGCCAGGCGACTTCCAGGGGTCGCGCACCTTCGGCGAGGACCTGGCCACGATGATCGGCAGCGCGCTGGACGGGACCGGCCCGCTCCGGTGGATCGACGGCTGGGCGTTGCTTGACCGCGAGCACCGCGAGAACATCCGGACCCTTACCCTGACCATGGCCCGCTCGCTCGCCCGGTCCCGGCGCTGCGCCTACTACCTGACCGGCCGGCTGGTGGCGCGCGGCGACTCGACCGACGTCTTCCTCGAGCTGCAGGACGCTCGCGGCGACTCGATCGTCGCTCGCGGCGCCGCGACGGGGATGGCCGCCGACGCGTGGCGCCTGGGATTACGCGCGGTGAACGAGGTGCTTCCCAGGCTCATCCCGGCCGGCGCGCCGGACATCGTCGCGGAATGGAAGGAGCGCAACCCCGCAGCAGTCGCGAGTTTCCTCCTGGCGGAGTCGGCGTTCCGTCGGGTCCACCTCTCCGACGCCCTGCGGCACTACCGAGACGCGGTGGAGGCCGACTCCTCGTTCGGCCTCGCCGCGATCCGCGGCGCACAGGCGGCGACCTGGAACCACCGCTCGAGCGAGGCTGTCTCGCTCATCGAAGTCGCCATCCGGCAGCCGATGTCGGCCCGGTACACGCACTTCGCCCGGGGCTACGAGGCCTACCTCGTCGGTCGAGCGGACTCGGCGGCCGCCGCGTTCCGTCGCGCGCTCGAAGTTGACCCGGAGATGGCGGTGGCCTGGATGCAGCTGGGCGAGGTCTATACCCATCTCCTGCCGGAGACGGGCAACCCCGATTCGCTCGCGGAGCCGGCCTTCGAGGAAGCGCATCGGCTCGATCCGCAGGCTACGAATCTGCTCCTCCATTTGATCGAGATCCGGCTCCGCAGAGGGGAGACCGTCAGGGCCCAACCGATCATCCGCCAATTCCTGGCGGCTGACCCGGACACGATACTGGCTGCGCAGGTCAGAATCATGGACGCGTGCGTGCGGCACGGTCCCGCCTCAGAGGACTGGCGACGACGCGCCCGGATGCACCCGCTTGCCCTCCTTGCCGCGGGTAACATGTTGAAGGGCGCGGGATCGCAGCTGCCGTGCGCGCTCCAGGCATTCACGGCGGTGCTTCAGGGCGATACGGCCACGGACGCGTGGGGCGTAGCTCGGCGTTGGACCGCGCTCATCGGCCTGCAAAGCATCCTGCTGGCGCAGGGCCGGGTGGCAGAGGCTGCGGCCCAGATCGATTCCGGCATCGCGCGTGGCCTGGGTGGTTCGTCGCTCTACCTGCTCGGCGCACCGCTCGTCCCCCTCCTGGGCGACCGGGCGACCGACGTCGCCCGTCACGACTCGATCCAGTTCGGCAGCAACTATCGAAACTGCCCCTACAGCACCCGCCTGTGGATTCTGGGACTCTGGGAGGCCCACGCCGGCCGGCCGGATGTTGTCGCGGCGATCGGGCGCGACTTCGAGGTACGAGCACGTAGAAGCGGATCGACCATTGATCGGGTGGGCGCCCGTGCGATGCTGGGACACGTCGCCGTTGCGCGCGCCGACACCACGGCGGCGCTGCGTCTGTTCGGCACGGTGTTGTCCGAAGGCTTGCCCGGAGACGTCATCACCTGGGACCTGGTGGCCCCGCGCGGCAGCGAACGACTCAGGCTTGCCCGCCTGCTGATGTCGCGTGGCGAGTTCCAGCGGGCCCTGGATGTCGCCAGCGTTTTCGACTCCGCATGGCCCCTGACCTACACACTGTATTTGCCGGAGAGCTTGAGACTCAGGGCCGAGGCTGCCACTGCGCTCGGCGACAGAGAGCTCGAATCGCGTTTTCTTGCCCGGCTCGCTGCACTCCGCAGCGATCGAGCTGCCGCCGCCCCATAACCTTGCCAATAGGGAGGGAACACGTGAGAGACATCATCACCGGCGTGGTGCTGATCGGCATCGGCTTGATGTTCGGCGGTTCCATCTTCCTGGGCGACTTCAGTACCATGAATCTGATCTTCGACGGCCTCGGCGTTTTCTTCATCGTCAAGGGCCTGATCCGGATCTCGAAAGAGAGAAAGGCGGCCTGAGCAACGTGCGCGTGTCCCCTTCCCGCACCGCGGTGCGGTGCCTGGCCGTCGTGGTGGCGGCCTGCGCCGCGTCCATCCGACCGGCGGCGGCGCAGGCTCCGGACTCGAGGCCCGTAGCCGGCCGCTGGGCCGGCACCTACACCTGCGCGCAGGGCCAGACCGGAGTGACACTGACGCTGTCGGCCGAAATCATGGGCCAAGTCGAGGGGTTGTTCGAGTTCTACGCGGTGGCGAGCAACCCGAGCGTGCCCAGCGGCCGCTATCGGATGCGCGGCTGGTACACGGTTGACGGCCTGCTGGGACTCGTCGGGACGGAGTGGATTCACAAACCCGGAGATTACGTCATGGTCGGGGTGCTCGCGCGGCTCGCGGGAGGTGGCCGACTGCTGACGGGGACGATCCCCGAGTGCGAAGGAGCCTTCGCGGCCGAGCGGCGCTGATCGCCGGACGGCACCTGCCATGACCTCCGTCACCCGGCGGCAGCCGCCCGTCTGGGCCCTCGTCTCGGCTGCCTGGCTCGGCCCCGCGACGCTCGCGGGCCTGCGAGAGTACCTCCAGGGCCAGATCAACAGCAATCCGGGCGCCCTGCGCTCGGCGGCGTTCGAGTTCGGCGACTGGTTGCTCCTCGCGCTGCTCACGCCGCTGGTCTTCCTGCTTGCCCGGCGTTACCCGCTGGCGCGCGGACACCTGGTGCGCCGCGTGCCGCTGCACGTCGTCGCCGCGCTCGGCTCCTGCGTGGCTTGGGCCGGCCTGGGCCTGCTCTACGGCTCCCTGCTCCACGGCAGGCCGTGGAGCCCGTACGGCATGGGGCCGTTGAGTTGGCTGCTGAGCACGTTGCCGTTCGGCGTGGCGGTGTATTTCTCGATGCTGGGCGTGGAGCACGCGACGTTCTACTTCCTCGAAGCGCGCGAGCGGGAGACCCAGGCCGCCCGCCTCTCGGCCCAGCTGGCCGAGGCACGGCTGGGCGCGCTACGGATGCAGATGCAGCCGCACTTCCTGCTCAACAGCCTCAACGCCATCACCGTGATCGTCCGCGACCGAGACACCGCCACCGCCGTCCGGATGCTGGAGCAGCTCGGCGAGATGCTGCGCCGCGTCATGCGCAGCGACCGGCCGCAGGAGGTGACGCTGGCCGACGAGCTGGCGTTCGTGCGCCAGTACCTCGCGATCGAGGAAGTCCGCTTCCCCGACCGCCTCCGCCCGGTATTCGACGTGGACCCGTCGCTGCTCGGGGCCGCGGTGCCCGAGTTCGTGCTGCAGCCGCTGGTGGAGAACGCGATCCGGCACGGCCTGGCGCGACGCGTGACGGCCACGCTGCTGCGCATCGCGGCGCGCCGCGAGGGCGAGGACCTGGTTCTCTCCGTGACCGACGATGGTCCGGGCCCCGGCGCGACGCCGGCCGAGGCGCGGGAAGGCGTGGGCCTCGCGAACACCCGCGAACGCCTCGCGACACTGTACGGCGCCCGCGGCCGGCTCGATCTCGCGGCCACGCCCGAAGGCGGAGCCGCGGCCACTGTCCGGATCCCCTTCCGGGTCCTGGAGGGCGGCGGTGGCTGAGATCCGGGCGCTGATCGTGGACGACGAGCCGCTCGCCCGCCGCGGGATCCGCCAGCTGCTCGCGCCGTATTCCGACATCGTCGTCGTGGGCGAGAGCCGCGACGGGCGCGAGGCGGTGCGGGCGCTGGCGACGCTCCGGCCCGACCTCGTCTTCCTCGACATCCAGATGCCGGGGCTCGATGGGATGAGCGTGGTGCGCATCCACGGCGCCGAGCGGATGCCCGTCACGGTGTTCGTCACGGCGCACGACGAGTTCGCGGTCCGGGCCTTCGAGGCCCAAGCGCTCGACTACCTGGTGAAGCCGCTTTCCGAGGCGCGGTTCCGCGCCACCATCGCGCGGGTGCGCGAGCGGCTGCGGGCCTCGCGTACGAGCAGCCGGATCGCGGTGCCGACGGCGACCGGCGAGCTGCTGCTCGACGCCGGCGAGATCGACTGGATCGAAGCCCAGGACGACTATGCCGCGATTCACGCCGGCGCGAGACACTACCGCGTGCGCGCGTCGCTGTCGGCGCTCGAGGCGCGGCTCGATCCCGCGCGGTTCGCCCGCGTGCACCGGTCGGCCATCGTGCGGCTCGACCAGGTGCGCGAGCTCCTGACCGGCACCTCCCCTGGCGAGACCGTTGTCATGCTGCGCGACGGCACCCGCCTGCCGGTGAGCCGCCGCCGGCTCAGCCGGCTTCGGGCGCTCCTGGCGCCACCGGCCCCACGCAGGGACGAGCGCCGCTCACCGCGGCGTGCCGACCGCCCACCGCGCCGGAATTGACCGGACGACCCGCGGGGCACAGCTTCGCGGACCGATGAGCACCACCCCACCCACGGCCGAGTCGGCGCCGTCCGTCACGGCCGGAACGCGCATCGCGTCCGTGGACCTGATCCGCGGCGCGGTCATGATCCTGATGGCGATCGATCACGTGCGCGTCTTCGCCGGGGTCCCCGCGGGCGGACCGACGCCGGCCGTCTTCTTCACCCGGTGGGTGACCCATTTCTGCGCTCCCGCGTTCATCTTTCTCGCGGGGACGAGCGCCTTCTTCTACGGCCGCGAGCACCGGGACCTCTCGCGCTTTCTCCTGACCCGCGGCGCGTGGCTCGTGTTCCTCGAGCTGACGGTGATCCGCCTGGCATGGACGTTCAATCTGGACTTCGGGAACTACCTCCTCGCCGGCGTCATCTGGGTCATCGGGTGGTGCATGATCCTGATGGCGGGACTGGTGCGCCTGCCGGTGAAGGCCGTGGGCGCGATCGGGCTGGCGATCATCGTGCTCCACAACGCCATCGCGCATCCGCTCGTCTCGGCGCTCCCCGACTCGGTCGCGCTGCTGCGGAACGTGCTCTACATCGGGTTCTTCACCGAGCCGGCGCGTCTCTGGCCGCAGGGGCCGCCGCTGATCGTGCTGTATTCGATCGTCCCGTGGATCGGCGTCATAGCCGCCGGCTACGCGTTCGGCCAGCTGCTCAGCCTGGACGCCGCGCGACGCGACCGGCTGTGTCTCCGGATCGGCCTCGGCGCGACCGCGGTGTTCCTGGTGCTGCGCGGATTCAACCTCTACGGCGACCCGCAGCCCTGGAGCGGCGAGCGGATGCCGGCGGCGCTGTCGTTCCTCAACACCAGCAAGTACCCGGCGTCGCTGCTGTTCCTGCTCATGACGCTCGGCCCGACCATCGCGCTGATGCCAGCCCTCGAGCGCGCGCGAGGTGCCGTGGCCCGCTGGACCACCGTGTTCGGCCGCGTGCCCTTCTTCTATTACGTCCTGCACATTCCCCTCATCCACGCACTGGCGGTCGTGGTGTCGCAGGTCAGGCTCGGCGCGGTGAGTCCGTGGCTGTTCACCAACCACCCCATGGGCAATCCGGAGCCGCCCGACGGCTACCCGTGGAGCCTGGCCCTGCTGTACGCCGTCTGGCTGGTGACGATCCTGCTGCTCTACTTCCCCTGCCGGTGGTTCGCCGACCTGAAGGCGAGGAGAAAGGGCCCATGGCTCCGCTACCTGTGAGGCTGCTCGCCGCGGTCGTGACCGGCGCCGCGCTGTGGCCCGCGCCGTCGGCCGCCCAGCGGACCCCCGACCAGGTCCGCGCGTCGCTCGCGGCGCACCAGGGCGACTTCGACTACCTGCTCGGCGACTGGGAGTTCACCGCACAGAGTCGCGAGTACGGGAGCATGCGTGGCTACTGGAGCGCGATGCGCCTGCCGGGGCAGGCGCAGATCCTCGACGAATACCGGATCGTGGGCGACAGCGGCGAGACCTACTACGTGACGCACACGCTGCGCGCCTACAACGCGCACCTGGACCGCTGGGAGCTGGTGGGGATGGACGGTGACCGCGGGCTCCAGGACGTCGGAACCGCACGACGCGTCGGGGCGGAGATGCACCTCGAGCAGCGATTCGGCGTCAGCGGCCCCAACCCGTCCACGTGGCGGATCCGGTACTACGACATCCGGCCCGACCGGTTCTCCTGGACGGGCGACCGCTCCACGGACGGCGGACAGACTTGGGTCACCGGCTTCCTGCAGATCGAAGCGCGTCGCATCGGGCCGCCGAGAACCCTGGGTCCGCTGGCGCCCGCGAGGAGGCCGGCTCGGCCGGGGACGTGACACGTGCGCCCAGGGGGCGCACAATTACGGAGTCCGTTCCGAGAAAGGCGACCTCGTGCGCGCCGACCCGCGCATGCAGGCCGCGCTGGGAACGGCGTGGCCCTGAAAGGACCTCCGACCGTGACTCCTCCCGCCGCTCCGGACCTCGACTGCGAGCAGATCCACCCGAGCCTCTTCGTCGGCGACGTGACGGCTGCCGTCGATTTCTACACCCGGAAGCTCGGCTTCCACCTCGACTTCACGTTCGGCGACCCGCCGACGATGGCGGGCGTCAGCCTGGACCGCGTGCAGATGTTCCTCGAGAAGGGCACACCCTGCCCCGAGGGGTGCGCCGTGTTCTTCGTCGTGAGCTCGGCCGACGAGCTGTTCGCGTTCCAGCGCGCCAACGGCGTGGACGTCGTCCAGCCTCCGGGCGACCGGGACTACGGCTTGCGCGACTACCGCATCCGGGACCCGCACGGGTACGTGCTCGGCTTCGGTCACCACCTGTTCAACGCGGGGCCGCCCATCCGGATCGAGCGGGTGGACGTGCCGGTGCGCCTGGAAAAGCGCCTGGCCGCGCTGCTCCAGGACCTGGCCAAGCACAAGCGCATGAGCCTGAGCAGTTGCCTCGAGGAGATCCTGCTGCACACCAACGAGCAGATGGGCGACGGCGTGCCCAGCCCGCACACCAAGCGCACGCTCCGGTACATCCAGGAGCTGAAGCGGAAGCACGGCATCGACTACGACTCACACGGGAGCTACCGGTTTGTCGAGGGCTGATCTCGAGGCGGCTTTCCTCAAGGCCGCCATGTGGCACGGGAAGCTCGACGAAGCGGAGGTGATGCTCGCGAAGCATCCCGAGCTTCGCATCGCGAGCATCCACATCGCGGCCGTCCTGGGCGACGAGGCCGCCGTGCGGCGGTTCATCGCCGGCGATCCCGCCAGCGTGACCGCAAAGGCGGCGCCGTACGGCGGTGACGCCCTGAACTACCTCGGGCTCTCCAAGTACCTCCGCCATCACCCGGAGCGTACCGAGGGTTTCCTTCGGACCGCCACCGCGCTGCTCGACGCGGGAGCGCCCGCGCACACCGGGTTCTGGACCACCGGTCAGTACCCGGAGTTCGAGACCGCGCTCTACGGAGCCGCGGGCGTGGCTCATAACGAGCCGCTGACGCGCCTGCTGCTCGAGCGCGGCGCGGATCCCAACGACGAGGACGCCGTCTACCACGTGGGCGAGACCCACGATCTGAGCGCCCTGAAGGCCATCGTGAAGACGGGTAAGGTGACCGACGAGAACCTCTCGTTGATGCTGATCCGCAAGCACGACTGGCACGATTACGAGGGCGTGAAGTACCTGCTCGAGCACGGGGCCAGCCCGAAGCACATTCGCAAGCGCGGCTGGCATCCCCTGCACCACGCCCTGGAGCGGGACAACGACCTGCCGATCATCGAGCTTCTGCTGGACCACGGCGCGGATCCGGCCGGGGTGGAGGACGGGCTCTCGGGGACCGCCCGGGCGGCGCGCCGCGGACGGAGCGACGTCCTCGAGGCCCTGGAGCGGCGGGGACTCCTGGGAGCGCTGCCCGGCGCGCTGGGCCTGATCGCGGCCTGCGCCCGCGGCGACGCGACAACGGTCCGCACCACCGCGGACCGCGAGCCCCAGGTGGTGCGGGACGTGCTCGCCGACGGCGCCACGCTGCTGGCCGAGTTCACGGGCAACTGGAACGTGATGGGTGCCAGGCTGCTGCTCGACCTCGGCGTGCCGGTCACTGCCCGCTACCAGGGTGACGGCTACTTCGGCATCGCGAAGGACAGCACCGCGCTTCACGTCGCGGCCTGGAAGCTGGTCACCGAGGCGGTAAGGCTGTTCATCGAACGGGGTGCCCCGGTCGACGCGAAGGACGGCGAGAACCAGACCGCACTGCAGCTGGCCGTCAAGGGATGCGTGGACTCGTACTGGACCGAATGGCGCACGCCCGAGCCGGCCCGGGCCCTGCTCGAGGCGGGGGCGTCGGTGGCCGGTGTGACGTACCCCTCGGGCTATCAGGACGTGGACGACTTGCTCAGGGCGCGGGGCGCGTCATGAATCCCGTCAAGGCGGCGTCGCTCGTCATCCGGGAAGCGATCGCCGCGGACATCCCCGCCCTCGCGCAACTGCACGTCACGACCTGGAATGCCACCTACGCGCCCATGCTCATGAACGGGCCGCCGGCCGCGGTCCGCGAGTACCAGTGGCGCGAGTCGTTCGCGAAGATGGACGGCAGCTGGTTCTGCTTCGTGGTCGAGAACGCCCGCGGCGAGCTCGTCGGGTTCGCCAAGGGGCGGACGAGCGATCATCCCGAGTATGGCGGCGAGCTGAACAAGATCTACCTGCTGGCCGAGTACCAGCGCCTGGGCCTCGGGCGCCGGCTCATCGGTCACGTCGCCCGCCGGTTTCTCGATCGGGGAATCACGTCGATGTGGCTCTTCGGCGACGCGCGCAATCCGTCCTGCGACGCGTGGCTCGCGCTGGGAGCAATCAAGACCGACGACGACCCCGGAAACGGCAACTACGGATGGAAGGACCTGCGGGGCCTGGCCGATCGGTGCCCCACCGCATGAGGATCGAGACATGATCCAGCCCGACGAGCTGAAGTCGAACGAACCGCTGTTATGGTCGCCCGGCCGCGGCACCGACGTGTGGGCCCTGTTCAACGCGTGCATCGCCGGGGACCTGGCGGCGGTGGAGCGGCTGGTGGCCAGGGATCCGTCGCTGGTGCGCTGCCAATACGCGTACCGCAAGCCGCTCTACTTCGCCGTGCGGGAGAACCGGCTCGACGTCGCCGCATTCCTCCTCGAGCGCGACCCCGACCCGATGAACCTGTGGGTGGACGACAACCCGCTGGACATCGCGCGGGATCGCGGATACGCGGAGATGGAGAAGCTGCTGGAGACGACGCTCGCTACGACGTTCAACGCCTCGCCCCGGGGCGAGCCCGTGGCCGCGGCGATCCGCGCGCACGACCTCGCCGCCGTGCGCCGGCTCCTCGACGCCGACCCCGGGCTGCTGCACGCCGGCGACAAGGGGTCGAATCAGCCGATTCACTGGGCGACGATGACCCGGCAGCTCGACGTGATCGACGAGCTGCTGGCGCGCGGCGCCAACATCGACGCACGGCGCATGGACGGCGCGCGCCCGATCCACGTCACCAACGGTGACTATTTCTATCGCGGCTGGCGCGACGTGCCGAAGGACTGGCCCACGACCCCCGCGGCCGTGCTGGCCCATCTTCGCGCCCACGGCGCCTACATCGACCTCAACACGGCCGCGCATACCGGGGACCTGGCGCGGGTCCGGCAGCTGCTCGACGAGGACCCGTCGCTCGCCAACCGGGTCGGCGACCATGGCGGGTATTACCTCGGTGCCGGGACTCCCCTCCAGAACGCCGCCGCGACCGGCCGCATGGAGATCGTGCGGCTGCTCCTGGAGCACGGCGCGGACCCGAATCTCCCCGAGGAGCACATCGCGCCAAGGGGCCGCGCGCTTTACGCGGCAGTCTACGGCGGACACTACGACATCGCCCGGCTGCTGCTGGAAAAGGGCGCGAATCCGAATCAGCCGGTCGAGAGCTCCGCCGACGCGCTCAGCATCGCCATGATGAACAAGGATCAGAAAATGGTCGATCTGCTCCGCTCGTACGGTGCTTCCCGCGATGTGGAGCTCCAGGCCTACTACGGCGACCTGGTGGCCGCGGCCGCCACCTTCGCGGCCAAACCAGCGCTGGCCGACGACCCCGAAGCGCTCTGCAACGCGGCGGGAAACGGCAACGAGGCGTTCGTCCGCCTCATGCTGAAGTACCAGCCCGATCTCCCGCGACGCGTCTGCTGCGCCGGCAAGACCCGCGAGCTGACCGAGCTGCTCTTCGCGCACGGCATGAACCCGAGTCACCCGAACTGGCTGCTCATCACGCCGCTGCACCAGTTCGCCCGCGAAGGCAACGTGGAGAGGGCCGCACTGTTCATCGACCATGGCGCCGACCTCTCCGCGCGCGACGAGGACCTCCGCTCGACCCCGTTGGGATGGGCGTCCAAGTTCGGCAAGACGAACATGGTCGAGCTGCTGCTCGCGCGCGGCGCGAGGCCGAACCTGCCCGACGATCCACCCTGGGCGACGCCGCTCGCCTGGGCGAGCCGTCGCGGTCACCCGGGCATCGTGGACCTGCTCCGGCAGCACGGAGCGTCGTCGTGATCGTCACCCCGGTCAGCCGGTTCCTCGCCGTCGCGGACGTCGGCCGGAGCAGCGCGTTCTACCGCGACGTGCTCGGATTCGGGGCGCGGGGGAACGCCGTCGAGTCGGGCCCGGCGCGGATCGAGTTCGTCAGGGAGGAAAGCGCCCCGGACAGCGTCGGGGAGCGCCGCCCCCGCGGCGCGGCCATCGTCTTCTTCGAAACGAGCGATGTCGCGGGCCTGCGCACGGCCGTGGAGGCACGGGGCGGAAAGCCGAGCGCGATCGAACGGGCCAACTGGATCAAGATGCGGGTGTTCGAAATCCGCGATCCCGACGGGCACGTGCTGTGGTTCGGGCAATCGTTCCAGGAGCCGGAGCCCGGGAAAGACCCACAGCGTCAGCTCCGCCAGGCCCTGCCCGAGCTGCCGCTCTCCGACGTTTCCGCCGGCGTAGCGTACTACCAGAAGGTCCTGGGCTTTCGAATCAACTACGCCCAGGACGACCTCGGCGTGATGTACCGCGACGACATCACGCTCCTCCTGATCGCCAGGACGGAGCGCCACACCGGCATCGGGTCGTGCGAGTTCTACATCCGCGATGCCGACGCGCTCCACGCCGAGTTGCTCGCGAAGGGCGGCAACGTGCAGGGGGCGCCGGTGAGCCGCCCGTGGGGCTTGCGGGATTTCGCGGTGCTGGACCTCGAGGGCAACCGGCTGACCTTCGCGCAGACCTTCGAATGACGAGAGCCATCGGCGGCGCTACGGCCCCAACGCCGCTCGGGCCTCCTCGAAGGAGCCGGGGAAGTACGCGACGTTGTGGAACGCTTCGTGGGCGATGGCTTGCGCGACGAAGCGGGCATCGCCGGCGCTGCGACCAATGACGATGATCCGCGTGTTGTGGTCCTGCATCGGCAGCCGTCCATCGTCCTTGGCCCGTCGGAGCTCACCGACATCCCTGCCTTCGAGCACGCCGCTGCGCGGCACGTTACGGGCACCCGGGAGCGTGCCGCCGCGGTAGGCGTCGGCCTCCCGCACATCGATCACGACCGCCGTACGGTCGAGCGCGAGGACGTGACGGAGCCCGTCAGGCTCGATCACCGTGACGCCGCCAAAGGCGCGCCACACCGGAATGCCGAGCTGATAGCGACGGATGTTGGTGTGCCCGGCGGCCTGCAGCTCGGCGGTGAGTCGCGCGCTCTTCGGGCAGTAGGGGCCGTTGCAGTAGAGCACGATGGCCCGGTTCAGGTCCCCACCGACGATCCGGCTCACTTCGGCGACATCGGACACGTACATGGACGCCGGCACGCCGGGGCGGGCGGAGACGTTGAGGGCGCCGGGAATGTGGCTGATCGCATACTCGAGGTGCGGCCGGGTGTCGAGCACAATGGCCTGATCCTCCGCGAGTATTCGCCGGAACTCCTCGGTGGACACCTCGGCGCCGTGCGGGCCGAGCTGCGCCAACCGCGGGCGGAGCCAGCCCGACGCCGCCACACCGAGGGCGAGCGCGGTCACGATCCACGGCGCCAGCCGCGCGAGCGCCGGCCGGCGGCGCGGAGCCGGAACGGGCGCGGCGGCGACGAGGACGGCGGCGGCGCCGGAATGCGCGGCGGGCTCCGCCGGCGGCCCACCCCACGGTTCTACGCCGGCCCTGGCCAGCGCCTCGCCGAACTCGGCCGCCGTGGCTTGGCGGTCGGCCGGGAGCCTGGCGAGCGACGTGGCGACGACGCGATCGAGCGCCGGCGGCACGCTCTCGCGGAGCATCCTGAGCTCGCGCGGCCGCTCGGTGAGGATCCGCGCAATGACCGCCTGCGTCGTGGGGCCGCTGTAAGGCGGTTCGCCCGCCAGCATCTCGTAGAGCACGCAGCCCAGAGAATAGATGTCGGTGCGCGCGTCCAACTGACGGTCGCCGGTCGCCTGTTCCGGACTCATGTAGTAGGGCGTGCCGATCGAGAGCCCCGTCTCGGTCAACCGCTTGCCCCCCGCCGCCGTCAACGCCAGCGCGATCCCGAAGTCCGCTACCACCGCCTGGCCGTCGTGGAACAGAATGTTGTCCGGCTTGATGTCGCGGTGGACCACGCTGCGGCGATGCGCGTGGTCCAGCGCGCCGGCCACCGCCCGGGCGATGCCGACGGCTTCCGCGATCGGCAGCTGCTTCTCCCGATCCAGCCGACCGCGCAGCGTCTCGCCCTCGAGGTGCGGCATCACGTAGTAGATGAGTCCGTCGGCCTCGCCCGAGTCGAACAGCGGCAGGATGTGGGGATGCTGGAGCCCGGCGGTGACGCGGATCTCGGAGAGGAAGCGCTCGATGCCCAGCACCGCGGCCAGCTCGGGGCGCAGCACCTTCAGCGCAACGAGCCGCTCATGCTTCAGATCGCGGGCGAGATAGACGGTGGCCATTCCGCCCGCACCGAGCTCGCGCTCGACGACGTATCGATCTCCAAGGGCGGTCGTGAGGCGGGCGACGGGATCGCTCACCAGGCCTCAGTCCATGCGTGAGAGACCCGACCAAGATACGTCCCGCCGGCGCCGCCGTCCAACGCGCGCGGTCCAATGCGCGTGCGCCTCACAACTCCCTGCGAGCCGCAGTGTGCCCGTATCGGGCCGTGCCCTTGGTGTTCCCGCGTCGGGTAGCGGGCGGGCCGGAACACCGGCAGATTCGACGATCCTCGCCGTGCACCCTCACACCGGAGACGCCATGACGCACGAAATCGCCCGCTTCTCGCCGCACAAGACCGCCAAGGTCGCCGCCGCCATCTACGGCCTGATCTCGGTCCCGTTCGTCCCCATCTTCTGGCTGGCAAGCCTGGCCTCACCCAACGGGTTCGGCGTCGGCGGCGTGTTCCTGCTGCTCGTCCCCGTGCTGTACGCCGGGTTCGGGTACATCTTCACCGCGCTGGGTTGCCTGATCTACAATTTCGTGGCCGGCCGGATCGGCGGCATCGAGATCGACATCGACCCGGTGACGGTGAAGTCGTGACCCCGGCCTGACAGGGACGCCACCCTGAAGCCGCTCCGCGTCTTCCTGGCGCGGCGTCCGACCTGGGCGGTAGAATCCAGGGCCACGTCGCACACCTGAAGGCAGCCGATACGACCCGACGGAGGATCCAAGCATGTCTATACGGATTGGTGACGAAGCGCCCGACTTTTCGGCGGAGACCACGGAGGGCACGATCCGCTTCCACGAGTGGATCGGCGACCGGTGGGCGATCCTGTTCTCCCACCCCAAGGACTTCACCCCGGTGTGCACCACCGAGCTGGGCTACATGGCCAGCCTCAAGCCCGAATTCGACAAGCGCAACACGAAAGTCATCGGCCTCAGCGCCGATCCGGTGAGCGATCACGCGCGGTGGCTCGGCGACATCCAGGAGACCCAGGGTCACGCCGTCAACTATCCGCTGATCGGCGACGCCGACCTCGCCGTGGCCAAGCTGTACGACATGCTCCATCCCAACGCGACGGGCGGGAAACGCACCGCGGTCGACAACCAGACGGTGCGCTCCGTGTTCGTCATCGGGCCGGACAAGAAGGTCAAGGCGATGATCGTCTATCCGATGAGCACCGGCCGCAATTTCGACGAGGTGCTCCGGCTGCTCGACTCGGTGCAGCTGACCGCGCGGCACGCGGTCGCGACGCCGGTGAACTGGAAGCCGGGCCAGGACGTGATCATTCCGGCCTCGGTCTCGGACGAGGACGCGAAGAAGAAGTACCCGCAGGGCTTCAAGACCCACAAGCCGTACCTGCGGACGGTGCAACAGCCGAAATAACGCCCGAGGAGACGCCCCCGTCAGCGGGTTCTTTAGGATGGACGTGATCGTGTCGTCGGTCGTGCTGTGGGTGCTGCTGTTCGTCGAGGGGAGAAGAGCCGGCGTGCGTCACCTGTGGGCCCCGATCGCCGCCAACCTCGCGGTCGGAGTGTCGTTGGGTCTGCCGCTGTTCCTCTACCTGCGCGAGCGGCGGCTCGAGGCGTCCGGGTGAGCATGGTCAACCTGCTCCGCCCAGACGTCGGGCACCGCTAGCCCCCGGACGTCGGGACTGCCCCGCCCCCGCGTTCCGGCCCGACGCCGACCAGCAGCGATGCCTTCAGCGACGCCAGGAAGGTCAGCAGCGCGTAGTCGAACAGCGTGACCCCGCCGATCTCGAGACTCTCCTCCACCAGCTGGGTCGCGACCGTAACGTCCGAGCGGCCTGCGTCCACGATCCACGACTCCACCATGTCGGCCCCCACGGCGCCGCCAAGGCAGAGCGCTCCCGCCGCGACGACCCGCAGCATCAACCGTCGGTCGAGGTGCCGGAGAAACGGGAGATACGTGAGGAACACGATCGCCACGACCGGCAGGACCGGGAGGTACCAGACGTAGAAGAAGATCCCGTGGCCCCGCCCGAATTGCTGGACCCAGAACCGGGCGATCACGCCTTCGTGAATCTGCGCCGCCTCGTCCAGGCTGAGGAACAGAAAGCCGGCCGCCAGCACGAACCAGTGCCGGACGAACGGGCGCCCCATCCGGCGCGTCTCCACCGCGACCAGCGCGAGCAGCGCCGCCCCGAACAGCAGGCACCCGACCGACCAGAACGCGACCAGGTTCCCTTCGCCCGCGATGTCGAACAGTCGCGGGAGGCCCCACAAGGGGTGGTGCGCGGAAACGAGCCAGGGGACGACCAGGAGGAGCACGTGCAGGCCGGCGAGCACCGCCAGCACGGCGAGCATCGTGATCAGGACGACGCGTGGCCGGAGCAGCAGGACGGCTGGTGATGACGGAGGGTCGTTCCCCACGGAGCTCCAACGGTGCACGGTTGTGGAGCGATGCGCTGGCCGCGCCTGCCCAACGCGTCCACGGGTAGCGCCGGCCGCGACAAAAGTCCAGCGCGGCGTCCGGTCGCAGCGTGGGACGGGGCGCCGGCATCGTGCCGACCGGCAGCTAGTCTCCGCCGCCGGGATTGGCTACGATAGTGCCGGATCGGAGGGGCGCATGATCGAGCTTCGCGACAAGGATACCGGCGCGCGCATCGGCACGATCTCCGAGGAGCAGCTGCAGGAGCTCATCGACGAGCTCGAAGAGGAATCGGGCACCGATCGGAACTACTGGGTGGACGAGGTCACCCTCGACATGCTGGCCGACGTCGGCGCCGACCGGGGCCTGGTCGACATGCTCCGCGCGGCCCTCGCGGGCCGGGACGGCATGGAGTTCGAATGGGCACGAGTGTAGCCCGGCGCCGGGCACCGCCGTTCTTCACCGATCCGGACAGGTACGAGGTTGAGATCTGGTACGAGATGCCGACGAGCGTGGATCCCCGCCCGCCCCGGAGCGCGAAACGCGGGACCTGACGTTCCGCGACCACTTCTCGTCGGTCGCGCCCTCGTACGCGGCATTCCGGCCGCGGTATCCGGCGGCGTTGTTCGCGGCGCTCGTCGAGCTCGCGCCCGGTCGCGCGGTGGCCTGGGACTGCGGCACCGGCAGCGGCCAGGCGGCGATCGGCGTGGCGGAGCATTTCGACCGGGTCGTGGCGACGGATGCCAGCGCCGCGCAGCTGTCCGCCGCGCTTCCGCACCCGCGGGTCACGTACCGGCAGGCGCCCGCCGACGCGAGCGGCCTTCCCGACGGCAGCGTCGACCTGGTTACGGTCGCGCAGGCGCTCCACTGGCTGGACCGCGACGCCGTCTTCCGCGAGGCCCGACGGGTCCTGGTTCCGGGCGGCGTCCTCGCGGTCTGGTGTTACGCGCTGCTCGAGATCGAGCCGCCGCTGGACGCGCTCATCACCACCTTCTACCGCGAAACCGTCGGGCTTTACTGGCCGCCGGAGCGCGCACTGACCGAGACGGGGTACCGCACCATCGACTTCCCGTTCGCGGAGGTCGCGCTGTCACCCATGCGGATGGATGCCGAGTGGACCCTGGCGGAGCTGGCCGGGTACCTGCGCACGTGGTCCGCCGTGCTGCGGCACGACGCGGCCACGGGCCGCGACGCGGTCGGCGAGCTCCTGCCGGTGTTGCGCGAAGGATGGGGACCGCCCGACCAGCGACGCGCCGTCCGGTGGCCATTGGCCGTGCGCGCAGGCCGGGTCTGACCTTGGCGGCCGTGCGGCCCTTCCTGACGGCCGAGTGGCGACACCTGGTCATGCTCAGCTGGGCGTGCGACCCTGCCCTGCTGGCGCGCTTCGTGCCGGCTGGCACGGCCCTGGAGCTGTGGAACGGCACGGCTTTCCTCAGCCTAGTGGGGTTCCGGTTCGTGGGCACGCGGGTGCTCGGCGTGCCCGTCCCGTTGCACCGCGACTTCGACGAGGTCAACCTGCGCTGTTACGTGCGCCGCGAGGTCGGCGGCGAAGTGCGACGCGGCGTCGTGTTCGTGCGGGAATTCGTGCCGCGGCGCGCGATCGCGGCGCTGGCGCGCCTGGTCTACAACGAGCCGTACGACGCCGCGCCGATGACGAGCCGCGTCGCGCCCGCCGGTGCACCGGACGTCGCGTACCGCTGGCAGTGGGCCGGCGCGTGGCACCGGGTCGCCGCCCGCGCGTCCGGGGCACCGGCCGTGCCGGCACCGGGGTCGCTGGACGCGTTCATCGTCGAGCACTATTGGGGGTACACGCGCCAGCGCGACGGCGGAACGGTCGAGTACCACGTGATGCACCCGCCGTGGCGGCTCTGGCCCGTGACCGACTGGTCGCTCGAGGCCGACGTCGCGCGCCTGTACGGCGCGCCGTTCGCCGCGGTCGTGAAGGGCACGCCGCACTGCGCGCTGATCGCCGAAGGCTCGGCCGTCACTGTGTACCGGCCGGAGCGCATCCCGGCGTCCGCGGACGGCGCGGCCGCCGGCGCGGCGGCCTGATCGCCAATCCGCAAGGAGCTCCGGCATGTCGCCGATGACCCGCGCCTGGATCCTGCTGCTGCTCGCCGGCCTGTGCGAGATCGGCTGGGCCATCGGCCTCAAGTACACCCGCGGCTTCACGCGACCTGTACCGAGCGTGCTCACCGTCGCGGCGATGCTGGCTTCCATGTATCTGCTCGCCAAGGCGGTGGAACAGCTGCCGATCGGTACGGCCTACGCCGTATGGACGGGCATCGGTGCGGTGGGGACGGCGATCCTCGGCATCCTGCTGTTCCAGGAGCCGCGGACGGCGCTACGCCTGTTGTCAATGGTGCTGATCGTGGCGGGGATCGTCGGCCTCAAGCTGGGGGCGCCGAAAGGTGGCTGAGCGGGCGCTCACGGCGGCGCCACGGCGGGCTGCTAACACGCCCCGCCTAGAAAGGGATTGCCCGGCGCCGCGACTCCCCCCTTGCGCGCACGACGCCCAGCCTGAAAGTTACGCCCGTCAGCTTGCGCCGGCCCGGCAGCTGTAGGCCGGCCGCGGCCCGCCGAGGGAGTGTATGCTCATCACGCGGATCGGTTTGGGAACCCTCGCCCTCGCGTTGGCCTGCGCGACGCCGGCTCGCTCTCAGGCGTCGTGTACGATCGTCTTGTATGGCGAGTGGCGGCTGCAGTTCTCGTCCGGCGAGATCGTTCACGACGCGACGCTCACGATGAGCGGGTGCACGGGCAACATGCGGGTCAGCTTCTACAATGTCGACACGCGGCAGCGGGAGACGATTACCCAGCGCATGACCCTCAGCCAGTCGGCCCAGGGGATGCGCATCAGCGGCTCCTACCCTGTGTACTACTACGGCACCACCCGGCGGCATCCCGACTACGTGGTGGATCGCCTCGTCTACTCGGTGGACCCCGAGGGCCGAGCGACGTTCCGCAACTGCGATGTGCTGGGAAACTGCTCGCCGGTCGAGGTCCTCTCCGAGACTCGCGCGATGCGGATTCTGCTGCAGAATGCCTGCACGCGGGAGATCGACGTGGCGATCTTCTACCAAACACCTCAGCGCCGGTGGATGCGCCGTGGCTGGTGGGTGTTGGCGCCCGGGGCGATCCGGGAGACCGACGCATCGACGTTGAACCGCAACGTGTACTTCTACGCCCAGGGCGGAACCATGGCGTGGCATGGCGAAGGCGAGTTGGGGTCGGAGATCCGGACGGTGGTGGACGAGGCGTTCGAAACGGATGGCACCGTCGCGCTCCAGGGCCTGGGCTTGCGGACGGTGAGCTTCTTCCGGACGATCGTGGACCCGACCCGGCCCGCCCACACGCAGCGTTTCTCCTGCCCAGCCCGATAGACAGCGCCATGGCATTCGTTCCGGGGTACTCGAGCGACGTGTTCGTCAGCTACGCGCACGTGGACGACGAGCCGCTCGGTCCCGAAGTTGAGCACGGCTGGGTGACGACGTTCGTGGACGCGCTCAGGACATCGCTCAACAAGAAGCTCGGAAAGCGTGACGCATGCAGAATCTGGCAAGACCACGGTTTGCAGGTGGGGGAGAACGTCACTCCGCAGCTCATGGAGGCGGTCCGGGGCGCGGCCACCTTCGTGCTGATCTGGACACGGGGCTTTCAGGAATCGGCCTGGTGCGCTCGTGAGAAGGACGCCTTTCTACGGCACCTCCCGATGGGAGCGCAGCCCGGCCGCGTGTTCCTGGTCGAGGCGGCCCAGATCGAGCGGAACGAGCGACCGCCGGAGTTGCGCGATCTGAAGGAATCCCGTTTGTGGGCCCCCGAAGAACACGGCCGGCCGTCCCACACGCTGTGCGAGGCAGGCCTGATCAAGGGGCACGCGGAATACGACCAGTTCTTCACCGAGCTCCTGGCGCTCGCGGCCCGCTTGGAGGCGGTGCTGAGGGCGCTGAAAGCAGGGGGAGAGCCTGGTGGGCGGCCGATTCCCACCACCTCGCCCGTGCTGCTGGCCGAGCCCACCGACGACCTGGAAACCGAGCGGAAAAGCCTGATCCAGTACCTGGATCAGTGCGGTGTGCCGGCTCTTCCTGACGGACTGTATCCGCGCGAGGACCCCGGTGCGTTCCAGAAGGCGATGGAGAAACACCTGCCTTCGTGCAAGCTGTTCATCCAGTTGCTCAGTGGGATCCCCGGACGAGAGGTTCCGGGGCGGGACTACGGCTTCCCCCGCTTCCAATTCGACATTGCGAAGCGCGCAGGAAAGGACATCCTGCAGTGGCACGCCCAGTCGGTCGTCGTCGACGCCGTCACCGACCCGGATCACAAGCGCCTGTTGCGGGAGGCAACGGTTCGTGTCGAGGGGTTTGAAGACTTCAAGCGCGAAGTCAAGCGACGTCTCTCCGAAGAGCCCAACCAGGGGCGGGCGCGGAAGTCGGGGGGGCGGCAGATCCCGGCCTTCGTGTTTGTGGACCACGAGAAGGACGACGAGGATCTTGCGGGCGACATCGGCAAGACCCTCCAGCAGCTGGGCGCCGCCGTCTCGTTCCCAGCGCTCGAGGACAGCAGGGATCCGGACCCGAAGAAGGCCCGGGAGGACCTCGAGGAAACACTTAGGGACTGCTACGGCCTGATCGTGGTGTACGGGAACACTACGGCGAATTGGGCGAGGAGCCAGCTGCGCGAGTACTTGAAGGTGCTCGCGCACCGCCCGAGCCCGGTCCGGGCGCTGGCGGTGTTTCTGGGGCCGCCTAAGGAGACCAAGCAGAGGCTCAACATGTTGGTCCCGAACTTGCGCGAAATCGACTGCACGGCCGGCCGTGAGGAAACCGCGGCTCGCCTGCGGGAGTTCGTCGGGCAGCTCAGGCCGTGACGACGACGCCCTTTGCGCTTCCCTACCCGGGCTTGCGCCCGTTTCGCACCGATGAGAGCCACATCTTCTTCGGCCGCGAGCGGCACACCGACGAGTTGCTGACCAAGCTCGGCCAGACCCGGTTTCTGTCGGTCGTGGGAGCGTCGGGGTGCGGCAAGTCCTCCCTCGTGCGCGCGGGGATGATCGCAGGCCTCGAAACCGGCTTCATGGTGGCGCGCGGTTCGCGTTGGCGCGTCGCGACGCTGCGCCCGGGGAGGCACCCGATCAAGCGACTGGCGGCCGCTCTGGCGGAAGAGACCGCCCTCGGACCCGAGCTCGCCGGTGAGCCCCACGCTGCCGCGATGATGAACGCCACCCTGGCACGCGGGCCGCTGGGCCTGGTGGAAGTGCTCCGCGAAACCCCGCTCGCCGATCGCACGAACCTCCTCCTCCTCGTTGATCAGTTCGAGGAGCTGTTCCAGGATGGTCACGCGAGCGAAGAGGCGGAGGCGTTCGTCGCCCTGCTCCTCGAGTCGAAGGCCCAGACCGAGGTGCCGATCCACGTCGTGATCACGATGCGCTCCGATTCCCTCGGGGACTGCGCCAGGTTCACGGGGCTTCCCGAGGCGATGAACGACAGCCAGTATCTGACCCCCCGCCTCACGCGTGAGCAGCGACAGGCGGCCATCGAGAGGCCGGCGCGTGTGTTCGAGGGTGAGGTGGAGCCGGCCCTGGTGAACGCCATGCTCAACGAGATGGGTTCGGACCAAGACCAGCTGCCGCTCATGCAGCACATGCTTATGCGGCTGTGGCTCACAGCGGGAGGAGTGCCCTCGACCGGCGCCGACCCTGAACCCGCTCGACCTCGTCGCCTCACCCTGGCCGCCTACGAATCTGCGGGCAAGCTGCACGACGCTCTGTCCACCCACGCCGAGGAGGCATTCAACGAACTGGATCCGGATCAAAAAGTCATAGCCGAAACGATGTTCCGCAGCCTCACTGAGAGAGGACGGCTGCAACAGGACGTCCGCCGAGCCGCGACGGTTGCAGAAATCGTCGAGCTGGTGGGCGCTGGCGTGACCCCTGAGCAAGTGTTGAAGACCGCAGAGCCCTTTCGGCGTGGCGATCGCAGCTTCCTCACGCTCTCACCCGAGCTCGAGCTCGAGATCAGTCACGAAAGCCTGATCCGGCACTGGCGCCGGTTCGCCGACTGGGTCTCGGCGGAGGTGAACTCGATTTGGCTCTACGGGCGGCTGAGAGAACAGGCTGGTCTCTGGAAAAAGGGGCAAGGCGCGTTGTGGACGACGCCCGACCTGGAACAGGGCCTGGCCTGGTGGGAGAGGAACAATCCGACACCCGCGTGGGCGAAACGCCACGGCGGCGACCTCGGCCTGGCCAGGGAGTTTCTTGACACCTCCGATGCAAAGAAAAAGGAGGAGGGGTTCCTCTACGGAAGGCTGAGAGAGCAGGCTGGTCTTTGGAAAAAGGGCCAGGGCGCTTTGTGGACTGATCCCGACCTGGAAGCCGCACTGCGTTGGAAGGAGTGGACCAAGCCCACGCGAGAATGGGCGGAACGCTGGGGTGGGGACTTCGATCTGGCCATGGAGTTTCTCGAGGCCTCCCAAGCGCTAACGAGGGCACGAGAACAGGCCCGCGAGCACCGCAAGCGCACGGTGGACCGGCTGCAGTGGGCCGTGTTGGCGCTCGGCATTCTTTTCACGGCGGCCGCGGCAACCGCGGCGGCGCTGGCGATCTCGGCCAACCAACGCGGGCAGCGCCGGCTGGATGATATGGACTTCACGGAAACCTCCCGCCTGCTCGAGGCCAATCGCACTGCAGAGGCGCTCCCGCGCCTAGCCCGAGCACTGCGCTCGGATACCCGCGATCTGCGGGCTCGCAGCCTTCTGCTCGACGCACTCCTCCGGCGGAGCTGGCCTCTTCCCACCTTGATTGCACGACCTGCGCGACGGGCCACGACGGTAGCGGTCACCGGTGACGGGCGGCGGATGCTGGCGGTGTTCGACGACAGCACGGTCGGGGTGTGGGACGCCGGGGCGGACGGCATCTGGGTCATGCGCCCGCCGATGCGCCACCCGGACGCCGTCTTCACGGCCGTGTTCAGTCCCGACGGCCGGCGTGTGGTCACGACGGCCGCCGACAGCACGGCGCGAGAATGGGACGTGATCACCGGTCAACCGACAGGCCCCGCTCGGCAGCACCGCGGCTTCGAGGATGCCGCGGCCATGCCTCTCGACGCAGGGCAGGCGGTCGCCAACCGGTGGGGTGTGATCTGGATGGACAGCGCCGTGCAGATCCTGGACACGCGCACCGAGCGAACGGTCGGCGAACCCTTGCGGCACGGGAGCAGGGTCGTTGCCTCGGCTATCAGCGGGAGTGGCCGATGGGTCGTCACGTTCAGTACCGACGGTGCGCTGCGCGCGTGGGATGTAGGGGCGGGGCAGACTCTTGTCGAACCCCTCCGGCATGCCGATGCGACATCGGCCGCCGTTGGCTCGACGGGGCGGGTCGTGACCGGAGCGATGGACGGCACGGCCTTGCTGTGGGATGCGGCCACGGGGCAGCCGTTCGGGGAGTTGTTGCGACACCAGGGTGCCGTCACCGCCGGAGCGTTCAGCGGCGACGGCACACGGGTCCTGACCACGTCGGGCGACGGCTCGGTCCGGGTGTGGGACGTAGCAACGCGCCAACCCATCGGTCCGAACCTGTTGCACCGGGGGCAGGTATACAGCGCCGCGTTTGCGCCGGACGGGCAACGGGCGCTCACGGTCTCGGCGGACCACACGGCACGCGTGTGGGACGTCACCACCGGGAATCTGGTCGGCGATACCTTGCGACACGACGACGAGGTTCTGTCAGGTACCTTCAGTTCCGATGGGCGGCGGGTCGTGACGGCGTCCGCGGACGGCACGGTCCGGTGGTGGGAGGTGAGGTCGGGCCAGCCCGTCGGCCAGGCCCGCCGACTCGGTGCTCCTGGGGTGCGCCTGGCGTCGTTCAGCAACGCTGGACGGCGCCTGGTTACGGTACGGGGCTACACGGCTCAGGTGTGGAACGTCTCCGAAGCTCGGCCGTTCGGAGGGCTCTTGCAGCACCGCAGTGGCGCGCTGGTTTCGGCGGCCATCAGTCCCGATGGGGAGCGCGTTGTGACCGGGTCGGATGACCGAACCGCTCTGGTCTGGCACGTCGCCACGGGGAGGATTGTCGCCACCCTCCGCCATGGTGTCCCCGTCAGTTCAGCGGCGTTCAGCCCCGACGGCCGGCAAGTCATCACGGCATCCAGCGACGGCGCGCGCCTGTGGGACGTGCTTGCGAGCGGGGACCGGGAGGTCGCGCTCCTGACAGGTCTGGCCGACGCCCTGACAGGCTCTCGGGTGGATCGTGCGGGCACCACGGTGCCCGTGATCAATCCTATGAGTCTCCTGGACAGCATTCGCGCCAGCATGGCTGGCTCGAGCGACTCGGGCGGCATCGGGTCGTTCGTCCGCTGGTTCGTGGCGGACCGCTGCACGCGCACGCTGTCTCCGCTTTCGCGGGTGACCGTCCCGGCGTACCTCGACCGACTGGCGAGGGACACGGAGCCAGCGAGCCTGCAGGGGCGGAGGGGCGCCGCGGACACAACCTTGCTTTCCTCCTGCTCGGCTTCCCCGACCACGGGCGACTCCACCGCCGTTTCGAGGCGGTCATCGGCGCAGGCCTCGACGGGTTCGACCGCGACGGGCTCGAGGGTGGCGGGGCCCGTCCGCCGCCGAAGTCAGCGCCGGCGCGCGCCCGGGCGCACCTTCCAGAGCCGCCGTAGCTCGGCCAGCCTGAGGGCGGCCCCGCCCGCGCGCCGCGCCAGACGAATGGTCGGCGCGCCGAGGACCGCGTAAAGCTCCTGCTCGATCGGCGGCAGCACGGCGAGATGCCGGGCGATGGTCGCGAGGTCGCCGCGGAGGATGGGACCCGTGAGCGCGCGTTCCGGGCCGATCCGCGCCACGTTGTCGACCGTGGCACGGGCCAGCGGCGCCAACGCCGCACGCGCCGCGCGTCGCGTGAACCCCGCCGCGACCAGCTGGTCCTCGGCCACCGCCAGCAGCGCGAGCACGTAGTTCGACGCGAACACGGCGCCGGCGTGGTACCGGGCCTTGTTCCGACCGGCGATGATCACGGGCCGGCCGCCGAGCCGCCGCACCAGCCGCCGCGCCGCCCGCACGGCCTTGGCATCGCCGTCGAGCACGAACGTCGCGACGGCGAAGTGCGCCGCCGCCCGCGCGGGCTCGTCGCTCACCGTCATCAGGGGATGCATGGCGGCAACCGCCGCCCCGGCCGGCCTCAGGCCCGCGAGCGCCGCGGCCGGCTGCGCGCCCGAGAGGTGCAGCACCACCTTCCCCCTGAGGTCGGCGCCGCGCCACGCCCGCACCAGCTCCGCGATCCCGTCGTCGCGCACCGCGAGCACGACCACATCGGCCCGGTCGAGCCAGGGCGGCATCTCCCCGACGCTCAACACCAGCGGGCGCGGTACCCGCTTGCGGCGGCGGCCGTGGACGCCGAGGACCCGCACGCCGGCGCGCCGTAGCGCGAGCGCGAGCCCGAGTCCCGCGCGCCCCGGCCCCACGATGCCGACCGCGGTCACGCGTTCTGCACCAGCAGGGTCGCGCCGATCGCCGCCAGCAGCAAGCCGAACATCCGGCGCAGCACCGGGACCGGCGCGCGCCGGTTCACCCATACGCCCAGCGGTGCGCACGCGACCGCGCCCAGCGCCAGCAGCAGGCCGTGGCCGAAGTCCACGTGGCCCACCACGCCGCGGAACGGCAGCGGCCCGGTGGTCGTGAACAGATAGCTGACGCTCCCGGCGGCCGCGATCACGGTGATCACCGCGAGCGACGTCGGCGCCAGCACCCGGAACGGCAGCTTGAGCAGGTAGTGCATCCCCATGGTCGCGGGCACGCCACCCCCTACGCCGAGCGCCGCCGAGAGCACGCCGACCGGCAACCCGAGCGCCGCAGCACCCAGCAGCTGGGCGCGTCCCGGTGGCGGCGCCGCCTCGTGGTCTTTGCGGCGCAGCAGCAGGTCGGCGGCGATGGCCACTAGGAACAGCGCGAATCCGGTGCGCAGGGTGGAGCCGGGCAGCCGCACGGCGAGGGGCGCCGTGGCGGCGGCGGCCAGCGCGGCCACCCCCGCGATCGGCAGGGCGGCGCGCCACTGCACGAGGCCGGTGCCCCGGTAGCCCAGCAGCCCGCGGATCGCGGCCGGCACGATGACCATCAGACTGGTGGCGTGCGCCAGCGGGGTGGCGTCACCGGCGCCGACCCCGAGGCGTTCATAGAGGACATAGAGGAAGGGCACCATGAGTACCCCTCCGCCGATGCCGGTCAGCCCGGCAATGAAGCCGACCAGTGCGCCGACCGCGAGCGCGGCGGCGGCGAAAAACACCTACGGGCGCGTTGGGGGGGGGGGGGGGGGGGCCGGCGGGGGGCGCGGGGGGGGTGTGAACAGCTCGGCGGGCGTCCGGGCCCGCCCGGCGAGCCGGTGCGCGGTGCCCAGCACCGGATCGTCCTCCGCGTCGCGCCGCACCTGGCCCGCGCGGCCGAACGCGAAGCGCGCGGTCTGCGAGCCGATCTGCCGCTCGATGAACGGCCACGTCCCGTCGGCCACGTCGCGCGACAGCGTGACCCCGCGGTCGGCCAGGAGCTGCAGGAACCGCGCGCGCAGCTCCGGCGTCACCCGGAACAGCGGGCCCGAGACGCTCTGCCGGCCGCGCATCTCGAGCGCGAACGCCGCCAGCGCGTCGAAGTACTTCTGCTGGTTGCTGTCCAGCGCCGTCTGCAGGCGGTTGGCGAGCGCGATCAGCGCGCTGTCCTGACGCACCACGACGTCGGGCGCGATGCCGCCGCCGCCCCGCACTTCGCGGCCGCGGTCGGTCCGGAACATCGGTGCCGGCACGGTGTCGCGCCGCGGCGCCTCGTCGTCCGGATCACGCTGCTCCTGGCCGTTGCGGAACGGGCGCTGGATGCTGCGGCCGCTCGGCGTGTACCACTTGGACGTCGTCATCTTGATCGACGCCTCGTTCGAGAGCCGGTACACCGACTGCACCAGCCCCTTCCCGAACGACGTCGTCCCGACGATCACCGCGCGGTCGTGATCCTGCAGAGCGCCGGCCACGATCTCCGACGCCGAGGCGCTGAGGCCGTTGATCAGGACGACGACCGGGAGGTTCGGATACGGCTGCGGCTCCCGGTCCACGAAGCGCCGCGTCATGCCCGGCGCGCGGCCCCGGGTCGCGACGATCGCCTGGCCCGGATCGAGGAACAGCTCGGCGACCGCGACGCCCTCCTCGAGCAGCCCGCCCGGGTTGGTGCGCAGGTCGAGAATCAGCGAGCGCATCCCGGCCTGGCGCAGGGAGTCCACCGCGGCGCGCAGCTCGCGCCCCGTGGACTCGCTGAACTGGTACAACTCCACGTACCCCACGCCCCCCTCGAGCAGCATGGCGAGCCGCACCGACCGCGAGTGGATCTGCGCCCGGGTCAGCGTGTAGGCCAGCGGCTCCCGCACGCCGGGCCGCTCGACCCGCAGCCGCACCTGGCTGCCCGGCTGGCCGCGCAGCGCGCGCACCGCGTGCTCCTGGCTCCACCGGCCGGTACTCGAATCGTCCACCTGCACGATCCGGTCGCCGGTCTGGATCCCCGCCCGCTCGGCCGGCGAGTCCGCCAGCGGCGTGACCACCACGATCGCGCCGTCGCGGTACTCGATCTGGAGACCCACGCCGCCGTAGTTGCCGCTCGTGGCTTCGGTGAGCGAGCGCAGCTCGCTGCCGTCGAGGAAGCCGGTGTAAGGATCGCGCAGCTCGCGCAGCATCCCGTCGATGGCCATGCGGTACAGCTGCCGCTCGTCCAGCGAGTCCACGTAGAAGTCCGCGACATGCGACAGCACGTCGTCGAACATCCGGGCCTGCTGGTACACGCTCTGGGCCGGCCGGCCGCTCTGCTGCATCAGCCAGCCGCCCGAGAGGAAGGCGGCGACGGCAACACAGGTCGTGACGAAGACGCGCTGACGCGACATGGACGATTCCTTCCCGCGGAGACTCGAGGTGCTACCCCGGACCCGCGCCAGGGGTGCCGGAGCACGATGCTGAAGAATGGCCGGACCGCCCGGCCGGCGCAAAGGCCGCTACAGCACGCCCAGGCGCCACGGCCCCCGGATCGCGTACGTGGCCGCACGGCCGGCGCCGTTGCCCTGGAGGTTCACGAACAGCGTCTCACCGCCCGGACTGAAGCACACGCCGGCGAATTCGCGCGTGTCTTCCAGATTCCGGGCGAACGTGAACACGCCGCCGTCCGGTGTCACGCCGCGCAGGTGCACCGCCTGCCCGTTGTCTTCGGCCACGAGCAGCCCGCGCCCGCGCGGGCTCACGGTGATGTTGTCGGGGCCGTTCAACACTTCCGGGCCTGGCGACTCGAACACCAGCGTCAGGTCGCCCCGTTCCGGACCGCGCGGCCGGTATTGCCACACCTGACCCCGCCCGGCGTCGCCGCCGCTCGTCGCGTTGAAAAACACCCGGCCGTTGCCGTACCAGCAGCCCTCGAGCCGCTGAAACGTGGCCGCGCCGCGCTCCAGCCCCTGCTGCAACACGGCCAGGGAGTCCTGCTCGGCGGTGGGGGGATCGGGGTCGGGAATGTCCACCCACACGGCCGGAAGCGTGGTGCCTGCGCGCTGGTCTCGATAGGTGACGTGGTTCGGGCGGTCCCGCACCGCCAGCGCCTGGAGCCGGCCGCCCTCCGCGAGTCGGCCCGGCACGCGCGGGATGAAGCGGTAGAAACCGGCGCCGGGGCGCTGCCCGACGGCCGCCGCATCCTCCGTCAGGTACACGACCCCGCCGCGGGGGTCCACGGCGACCGCTTCGTGCACGAACCGGCCCAGCGCCGGGAGCGGGGCGGCGGCGACCTGCTCGTGGGCGGCGGAGGGGACCTCGAACACGTAGCCGTGCGGGCGCTGGTAGCCGTTTCCGAGGCCCCACACCGACTCCTCGCAGCTGATCCACGAGCCCCACGGCGTCGGCCCCCCGGCGCAGTTGATGATCGTGCCGCCAAGGCTCACGAAATCCCGGACCAGGCGCACCGATCCGTCCCGCCCGACGGCGACGTCGAGCGTCGTGGTGCCGCCGCCGCCGAGCGGATCGTAGGCTTTCGTGAGGTCGCCGAAGGCCGCGCGGGTCGAGATTTCGTGGTTGCGGATCAGTCGCACGGTACCATCGGGCATCCGGAAGGCCGCCATGCCGTCGTGGCGATCCGGCGTGGGGACGCCGTCGCTCATCGGCTCGCCGGAAACGCCGAAGCGCACCGCCGTGAACCCGCGCGGGAGCGCGAGCTCCGGGCATGCGGTGCTGGGCAGCAGCTCCCCGTAGCCGCCCTGGCCCAGGCTCGCGTACGGGGGAGCCGCATCGCGCGTCGAGAGCCGGACGAGGCCCCGCAGCTCGGCCGGCACGATGCCTAACACGCCGAGCCCGGTCGTGAAACGGAGGAACGCGCGGCGGGCGATGCTCATCGAGGCAACTGCTCCTGAACGATGCGCCACACGGCGTGGTGCACAGTGTCCGCGTCGTCGCCGGCGGCGACGTGCGCCACGTTGGGGCCGCGCGCAGCGCGAAACGCCTCGGCCACGCGGTTGTGAAACCCCGGGGCGGCGCGCTCCAGGCGATCGGGCGCCTTGCCCTGCGCCTCCTGGCGCGCCCGGCCGGTCTCGGGCGACACGTCGAGCACCACGTACAGATCCGGCATCACGCCGCCCACGGCGAGCGCGATGGCGCCCTGCACCTGCGCCGCGTCGAGGCCGCGCCCGGCCGCCTGGTAGGCGCGGGTGGACAGCTCGAACCGGTCCGCGACCACCACCCGTCCCGCCGCCAGCGCCGGCGCGATCACGTGGGTCACCAGATCGGCGCGCGCCACCAGATAGAGGAAGAGCTCCGCGGCCGCCGGCATGTCCCGCCCGTGCAACACCATCTGCCGCGCCTCCTCGGCCAGCGGCGTGCCGCCGGGCTCCCGCACCTCCACCACGTCCCGCCCGGCGCCGCGCAGGCGCTCGGCGAGACGCGCGGCCTGGGTGGTCTTCCCGGACCCCTCGACGCCTTCGAGCGCCACGAACCAGCCCCGTCCGCCCCCCATCACGCATCACCCATCACGCATCACCCATCACGCCTCATCCGAGAGTGATGATGCGGCTTTCCGAGCCCTTCTTGATCCCGTCGAGGATCCACTCGTTGATCTTCATCATCAGCTTGTCGAAGTTCGCCTGCGCCGCGACCACGCCCTGATACGACGCGTGCGCCTGCACCCGCCCGACCAGCTGGTCGATCTCCTGCTGCTGCCCGAGGCTCGGCTCCTGCCCCCGATCCATCAGCTCGGCCACCTGGAGCTGCATGGTGCGCAGCCGCTCCAGCGCCTCGCGCAGCCCCTGCTCCTCCATCAGCCGCTCGTTGGCGCGCTTCAGCGCCTGGTACTCGTCGGCTTGCCCGACCAGCCGGCCGAGCTCGCTCGCTTTCTCGGGGATCATTCCCGCTCCGGTCGGCGGCCCAGCGCATAGCGCGGCCGCCCGCTGAGGTCGTCGTGCACGGTGACGTCCGCGAAGCCCTCCGCCGTGAGAATCGCCGCCGTCGCTCCGGCGCGGCGTTCGTCCAGCTCGAGAGCGAGCAGGCCGCCCGGCGTGAGCGCGCGGGCCGCCTGCGCCGCGAGCGCCCGCGTCGGACCGAGGCCGTCCACGCCGCCGTCGAGGGCGAGGCGAGGCTCGCGATCCTTCACCATCGGCTCCAGCGCTTCCCATTCCGCCGTCGCCACGTACGGCGGATTGCTGACCACCGCATCCACTGGCTCCTCGAGCAGCGGCTCGAGCAGGTTCCCGCGCCGCAGGCTGATGCGCTCCCGCACGCCGAGCGCCGTGGCGTTGTCGATCGCGACGTTGAGCGCGTCGACCGAGAGGTCGGTGGCGATGATGCCGGCCACGCGGGCCTCGAGCGCCAGGGCGATGGCGATCGCGCCGGAGCCGGTGCCGGCGTCGGCCACCAGCGGCGGCTCGCGGCGGCGCGCCGTCCAGTCCACGACCAGCTGCACCAGACCCTCGGTCTCGGGCCGCGGGATCAGCACCCGCGGATCCACTGCGAGCCAGTGCCCGCGGAAGTTGGCGCGCCCCGCCGCGTACGCCGCCGGCCACCCCTCGAGCCGCCGCGCCACGGCGGTCTCGAGCCGCGCCGCGAGAGCGGCCGGCAGGGTCCGCGCGGCGTCGGTGAACCCCGCACTGGTCGGGCCCGCGACCAGCAGCGCGTACAGCGCCAGCGCCTCGTGACGCGCCTCGGCCAGCCCCCTCCCCCCCCCCCCCCCCCCCCCCCCCCCCCCCCCGTGGCGAGCCGGTCGCGCGCGGCATCCAGGGCCTCGCGCACCGTCACGGCAAGCTCAAGCACCGGCATCGGCCCGGCGCTCGTCGCGGCGCACCTGCCGCAACGCCTTCACCAGCTCGCCGAGGTCGCCGTTCAGGACGTCCTGGAGGTTGTGCAGCGAGAGCCCGATGCGGTGATCGGTCACGCGGCTCTGCGGGAAGTTGTAGGTGCGGATCTTCGCGGAGCGGTCGCCGGTGCCGACCATCGCGCGCCGTTCCCGGGCGCGGGCCGCCTCCTGGTCCGCGATCATCCTGTCGAGCAGGCGCGAGCGGAGCACCTCCATCGCCTTGACCTTGTTCTGCAGCTGGCTCTTCTGGTCCTGGCACTTCACTTCGACGCCGGTGGGCAGGTGGGTGATGCGCACTGCCGAGTCGGTGGTGTTCACGCTCTGCCCGCCGGGGCCCCCGGACCGGAACACGTCGATGCGCAGATCGTTGGGCTCGATCTTCACGTCCACGTCCTCGGCTTCCGGCAGCACCGCGACGGTCGCGGCCGAAGTATGGATGCGGCCCTGGGCCTCCGTGGCCGGCACCCGCTGGACGCGGTGTACGCCCGCCTCGCTGCGCAGGTCACCGTACGCGTTCTCGCCGCGGACCGCGAAGATGGCCTCGCGCACGCCGCCCATGCCCCCATCGGAGTGGGAAATCAGCTCGACCTTCCAGCCCCGCCGCTCGGCGAACCGGGTGAACATGCGGTACAGGTCGCCCGCGAACAGGGCGGCTTCGTCGCCGCCGGTGCCGGCGCGGATCTCGACGATCGCGTCGCGGTCGTCGAGCGGGTCGTGGGGCGTGAGCAGCTCGTCGAGCTCGGCCTCGAGCCCGGGGAGCGCGGCTTCGATCTGGTGGATTTCGGCCTTGGCGAGCTCGGCGAGGTCCTGATCATCGGCGGCAGCGAGCTCGCGCGCCGCGGCCAGATCATCCTGCAGCTTGAGCCAGCGCCGGCCCTTCTGGCCAATCGGGGCGAGCCGGGCGTGCTCCCGGCCGAGGGCCTGGAGCCGGGCCCCGCCCCTGGCGGCGGCTGGATCGGCCAGCTCCGCCTCCACCTGCCCGACGCGGGCGAGCGCGGCCGTCAGGCGACCGCGCAGGTCAATTGTCGGCGCTGCTCCGGTACTTGGCACGGAACCGCTCGACGCGGCCCGCCGTATCCACCAGCTTCTGCATGCCCGTGAAGTACGGATGGCACTTCGCGCAAATCTCGAGGTGGATGTTTTTCGTGGTCGACCGGGTCGTGAACGTGTTGCCGCACGCGCACACCACGTTGACCACGTGGTACTCGGGATGGATGCCAGCTTTCACCGCAATGTCCTTCGCATTTCAGGGTCGGTCAGACAGTGGCCAAATATAGCCGGGGAAGGCACTTACGGACAAGCGGCGGGCCGTCGCCCGATTTGACACAACCTAGGCGCCCACGGTAGACTTGCGCCACACCGATGTCCGCCGCCGAGGTGCTCCGCCGGGTTCCGCTGTTCTCCGACCTCACCGAGGCCGATCTGCTCCGCTTCGCCGAGGTGACCCGAGAGCGGGAGTACCCCAAGAACAGCGTCATCCTGTTCGAAGACGACCCCGGCGACGCCCTGTACATCGTGTCCACCGGGCAGGTGAAGGTGGTCCTGATCGGCGAGGACGGCCGCGAAGTCATCCTGTCGGTGCTCGGCGAAAAGGACTTTTTCGGCGAGATGAGCCTGATCGACGACGAGCCGCGCAGCGCCCACGTCATCGCCATGAAGGACTCGCACCTGCTGGTGCTGCGGCGCGACGATTTCCAGGCGCAGCTCGAGGAGCACCCCAAGATCGCCCTGAAGCTCCTCAGGGTGCTGGTGCAGCGCCTGCGGCGCGCCGACGAGAAGATCGGCGGCCTGGTGCTGCTCGACGTGAACGGGCGCGTGGCGCGGCTGCTGCTGGACCTGTCCGAGGAGAGCGGCGGGCCCAAGATCACGCGCAAGCTGACCCACCACACGATTGCCCAGATGATCGGCTCCTCGCGGGAGACCGTCTCGCGCGCGATGCGCGAGCTGGTCGAGAAAGGCTGCATCGAGGTGAGCCGGCGTGAGATCACGATCACACAACCGGAGGCGCTGCGCTCGATGGCCGGCGCCAAGGCGTGAGGGGGGTCACGCGGTGCGGGTGACCGGTTTCCTTGTCGCCGACGCGTTGCGCCGGACACCTTTGAGCAGGCGGCCAGCGGGGCCCGGGCGATGAGCGTTTCCCTCGCCTTCTGGGGCACGCGCGGCACGATCCCGACGCCGGGCGCGGCCACGGCGCGCCACGGGGGCAACACGGCCTGTATCGAGGTGCGCAGCGGCGAGCACCTGGTGATCCTCGACGCGGGGACCGGGATCCGGTTGCTCGGCAAACAGCTCCTGGTGCAGGGCAGCGCGACCTTGCGGGCGGACATCATTCTCTCGCACGCGCACTGGGACCACATCCAGGGCCTGCCCTACTTCGCCCCCCTGTTCATGAAGGGGAACCTGATCAAGGTGTGGGGGCCGAAGCAGGGCGACGTGGAGATGGAGACGATCCTGCGCCAGCTGATGGCGCCGGTGACGTTTCCGGTGCCGCTGGACGCGCTCGCCGCGACGCTCGAGGTCGAGCACGTGAACGCCGAGCCGGTGAGGACGCCCGGCTTCACGGTGCAGTCGATGCGGGTGCGGCACCCGGCGGTGACCATGGGGTATCGGCTCCAGGGGCGCGGCGGCCCGTCGATCGTCTACGTGACGGACGACGAGCTCGGCCCGGCCGGGGACTACCAGGTGGGGCCGAACTGGCGCCGGCGGTTCGTGGAGTTCATCGGCGGGTGCGACCTGCTGATCCACGACGCGATGTACACGCCGGAGGAGTACAAGCGCCACGCCGGCTGGGGGCACTCGACGTTCATCGAGGCGGTGGAGCTGGCGCACGAGGCGGGCGCGAAGCGGCTCGCCCTGTTCCACCACGAGCCCGAGCATAGCGACGAGCAGATGGACGCGATCGTCGCGCGCGCGCGGGAGCGCGCCGCCCAGCTGGGGCGGCTCGACGTCTTCGCCGCAGTCGAAGGACAGGCGGTCACGTTCTGAGGCAGGCACCTCCGAGGAGGATACGATGAAGCGGTTGGCAGCGGGAAGTCTCGTCCTGGCGCTCACGGCCCTCGCGGCCGTGCCGGCTGCCACGCAGCAGGATGCGCGTCCGGGGATCGCGGTCCTGGACTTCGACATCGGCGCCACCATCGGTCAGGACCGCGACGACTACGAGGCCCTGCGCCGCGGGCTCGCGTCCATGACGATCATGGAGCTCACGGCCAACCGGAGCGTCCGCGTGGTCGAGCGCTCCCAGCTCCAGCAGATCCTGCAGGAGCAGAACCTCGGCCGCGAGGGGCGCATCGAGCAGGGCTCGGTCTCCCGCATCGGCCGGCTGGTCGGGGCGCGCTACATGGTCACCGGCACGCTGTTCGACGTGCGCGGCGACTTCCGCATCGACGCGCGAATCTTCAATACCGAGACGGGCGAGATCGTCCGGACCACGCGCGTCCAGGGCCGCCTGACCAACATCTTCGACCTCGCCACGCAGCTCGCGACCGCGCTGATGCGCGAAGCGAGCCTGCCGCCGCTGGAGCGCGGCGCGATGGACGAGCACCGCCAGGCCAACCCGGCCCCGCCGACCCAGGCCGTCATGGCCTACTCGCGGGCCCTGCTCTACGCCGACCGCGGCGACACGCAGCGGGCGGTGGATCAGTACCGACGCGCCCTGACGGCCTTCCCGGAGTACACGCAGGCCCGGACCGAGTGCAACCGGCTCCAGGCCAACGCCTGCCCGACGGGTTGAGAACCGGTCGCCTTGCCGACCGGACTCCACGGGGGATAAGCTGTAGGCCGTGACGGCGGTCGTCGCGGCAATCGGACAACAGGGAGCGCGCCGGCTCACCGTTTTGGGGGGGCTGGCGCGCTTCACATTGCGGGTGGCGGGCTCGGCGCTGCGCTTGTCGCGCGCCGGCCGCCTCGTCACGCTGCGCGTGCTCATCAACCAGATCCGATTCACCGGACTCCAGGCGATGGGCATCGTCACCCTGCTGTCGGCCATCCTGTCGTTCCTGGTGATCTCGCAGTCGGTCCAGCAGCTGGGCCGCTACGGCGCGCTCGAGCAGGTGGGCACGATCATGGTGGTCGTGGTGATCCGCGAGCTGGGCCCGCTCATCACGGCGCTTATCGTGGTGAGCCGCTCCGGCACGGCCATCGCGGCCGAGATGGCCACCAACCGCGTGATGGGCGAAGTGACCGCGCTCGAGGCGATGGGGATCGACCCGTACATCTACCTGGTGCTGCCCCGGGTGCTGGGCGCCATCGTGTCGGTGGCCTGCCTGATGGTCCTGTTCGACGCGGTCGCGCTGGTCTCCGGCTACATCGGTGCCGTGGCCGTGACCGAGATGCAGTGGCGGCGGTATATCGAGATCGTGCTCGCGACCATGTCGGCCAAGGACGTGTGGATCACCGTGGCCAAGGGGATCACGTTCGGCACCGCTGTGGCGATCCACTGCGCCTACCACGGCCTCGCCGTGACCAAGGGACCGACCGAGATCCCCCAAGCCGTCACCCGCGGCGTCGTCGAGACCATCGTGGCGATCTTCGTGATGTCGGCGGTGTTCGTGGGGCTTGCGTGAAGGCGTCCGCCCGGGCGAGCTACCTCAACCGCGCCTTCGAGCTCGGCGTCCAGGACGCTGTGCCGCTCGAGTACCGCGACCTCGACCTGCGCGAGCGGCCCGATCATCCGGATCACCGCTTCCGGCTGCTGGTCGAGCCGGGCGCCATGGTCGCGACGATCGGCGACGAGGACAGCGGCGTCGGCGACCTGGGTCGCTATGCGCTCGGCTTCGACCGGCCGCCCAGCGGGCAGGCGCTCGCGTTCGGCCAGGCGATCGCCGATCTCGCGTACACCGACCAGCTGCTGTACCGCCGGCGCCTGGGCTACCTGCCGGTCGGCGACGGGCTGTTGCAGAACCTCACGCTGCGCAGCAACGTGTCGCTCCCCCTGGCGTACGCGTCCGACCACCGCACCAAGGTGGTGGCCAACCGGACCGAGGAGCTGCTCCAGCTGTTCGGCATTGCGGACGTGGCGGAGCTGCGGCCGGCGCAGGCGAACGAAGAGGACCGCCGGCGGGCCGCGGTGGCCCGCGCCGTCGCGCTCGACCCCGAGCTCGTGATCCTGGAGGCGCCGTTCGACGGGCTCACCGCCCGCTCGGCGCGTGAGCTGCTGGAGCGCGTGCGCACCCGGAGCGACGGGACCCCCCGCGCCGTGCTCGTCACGGCGCAGCACATCATGGCGGCGATCCAGCCGCTGCTGACGCGCGTCGTGCAGGTCATGGACGGGCTCGCCGTGGAGGGCGCCCAGGCATGAGAGTCGTCGGCCGAACCGATCTGCTCGTCGGGCTGTTCCTCCTGGGCTCGGCGGCCGCCGTCGTCCTGGCGCTGGTGACCACCAGCGGCTGGGGCGTGGACCGCTACGGCCTGTTCATCCGCACCGACGACGCGACCGACGTGGCGATCGACACCAAGATCTACATGCGGGGCTTCGAGGTCGGGCGCGTGGCGCGCATCGAGCCGCGGCCCGCGGCGACGCCCGCCGGGATCGAGTTCATCATCCATGCATCGGTGCTGCGGAAATACCCGAACGACAGCCTGCTCACGCTGCCCCGCGGCACGGAGGCCCAGGTGCTGACCGGCCTGCTGGGCGGGGCGACCCTGCAGCTGGTGGTGCGCGACCGGATTCCCGGCTCGCTCGAGCCGGGCGACACCATCACGATGAGCCGGCACGCGGCGGCGATGGAAGCGTTCGGCGCGCTCGCGACCGACCTCAAGGGCACCATCCAGCAGGCGCTCGAGGCCACGACCCTGACGCTGATCAGCGTGCGGCACCTCGCCGACAGCCTCACCACCGCCACGGGCACCGCGCGCCGCTTCGTCGCGGCGATCCAGCCCGAGGCCCAGAAGACGCTGAGCGAGGCGGCCACCACCATGCAGCGGCTGCAGCTCGTGCTCGACAGCACCAACGCGCGGGGCGGCACCACGCTCCGGGAGCTCAACGCCACCATCGTGCAGAGCCGCCGCCTGATGGCGAGCACCGACACCCTCACGCGCCTGCTGGTCCGGATGGGCGGCGAGAACCGCCCCGAGATCCGCCAGATCATCGTCAACGCACGCCACCTCACCGAGCAGCTGCAATACGTGATGGAACAGCTCGGCCGGCGCCCGATGCGGTTCGTGACCGGCGTGACGATTCCCGACAGCCTGACGGTCGAGGGCCGCGCGCGCCGCGATAGCACCACCCGCCGGCCGCCGCCGCGCGACACCGCCAACCCGGAGCCCCAGCCATGAAGTTCGTCCTGCTGCATGGCGCGGCCTGGGAGCCGGGAGACGCGCGGGCCGCCCTCGACGCCGAGGGCATCGAGCGGCGGATCGTGACGGGCACCGCGCCGGTCGTGGTGGACGACCAGCCCACGGTGCTGCTGCTCGACGAGACACTGCGCCACGTGCTGGGGCCCGCGGGCGTCCGCGCGATCGCCGACGCCGGCGCGACCGTGGTCGCGCTCGGCGCCGTCGGCGAGACCGACCTGCCCCCGGACCTGCCGGGCGCCGAGCTCGTCTCGGGCTTCCTCCGGCACCCGCCCGGCACCCGCCAGCTGTTCGCGGCGCTGAAGGCCGCACTCCGCGAGGCCGCGCTGCGGCAGGAAGCGGCGCGCCAGCGGGCCGAGGCGGCCGCGCGCTCGCGCGAGATCGCCGAGCTGACGCGGATCGGCGTCGCGCTGTCGACCGAGCGCGACTACCAGGTGCTGCTCGACCTGATTCTCGAGCAGGCGCGCCGGATCTCGCAGGCGGACGGCGGCTCGCTGTACCTCGTCGAGGGCCGCGACACACCGAGCCCGAAGCTGCGATTCAAGCTGACCCAGAGCGACACGCTCCCGCGCGGCGGGTTCGTGGAATTCACCATGCCGCTCGACCACGCGAGCCTGGCGGGCTACGTCTGCTCGACGGGCGAGCCGCTGGTGATCGACGACGTCTATTTCCTCCCGCCCGACGTCGAGTACTCCTTCAACCGCAGCTTCGACGAGCGCAGCGGCTACCGCTCGAAATCCATGCTCACCGTGCCGATGCGGAACCACCGGGACGAAGTCATCGGCGCCGTGCAGCTGATCAACCGGCGACGCGACCCGCAGGTGCGCCTCACCTCGCACGAGATCGTGGACCAGCAGGTGATCCCGTTCTCGCGCCGCACGGTCGAGATCGTCAACGCCATGGCCGGCCAGGCCGCGGTCTCGATCGAGAACTCCCTGCTCTACCTGGACATCGAGCACCTGTTCGAGGGCTTCGTCACGGCGGCCGTCATCGCGATCGAGCAGCGCGACCCGACCACCTTCGGTCATTCGGGCCGGGTGGCGACCATGACCGTCGGCCTCGCCGAGGTGGTGGACCGCGCCACCGACGGGACCTACCGGCACGTGAACTTCACCCGCGAGCAGCTCAAGGAGATCCGCTACGCCGGCCTGCTGCACGACTTCGGCAAGGTCGGGGTGCGCGAGCAGGTGCTGGTCAAGGCCAAGAAGCTCTACCCGCAGGACTTGTCGCTGATCAAGAGCCGGTACGCGTTCGTGAAGCGCAGCGCGGAGGCGGAGTACCACCGCAAGCGCGCCGATTTTCTCGCCGAGAACGGCCGCGACGGGTACGAGGCGTTCCTGGGCCGCCTCGACGCGCAGCACAAGGCAGAGATCGAGGATCTGGAGAGCTTCCTCAAAACCGTCCTCACGGCGAACGAGCCGACCCTGCTGCCGGAGGGCAGCTTCGAGCAGCTGGTGGCCCTCGCCGAGCGGCGCTACCGGGACCTCGAGGACCAGGAGCAGGCGTACCTCAGCGACGACGAGGTGCGCTTCCTCACCATCCGCAAAGGCAGTCTCGACGAAGCGGAACGGCTCGAGATCGAGAGCCACGTGACGCACACCTACCGCTTCCTGCTCCAGATCCCGTGGACCAAGGAGCTGCAGCAGGTGCCGTCGATCGCCTACGGGCACCACGAGAAGCTCAACGGGTCGGGCTACCCGCGGAAAGTGGCCGCCGCCGAGATCCCGATCCAGACCCGGATGATGACGATCAGCGACATCTTCGACGCGCTGACCGCCGCCGACCGCCCCTACAAGCGCGCGGTCCCGCTGCCGCGCGCCCTCGACATCATGAGCTCCGAGGTCAAGGACGGCATGCTCGACCAGGAGCTGTTCCGGCTGTTCATCGAGGGGAAGGTGTTCGACAAGCTGGCGACCTGACCGTACCGACGGGCCGCCTTCCGCCCCCCGC